>Ga0209540_10003527_pt1 | contig 10614 bp, 6 predicted proteins | sample BarGraIncu01121A_FD_184501 | JGI IMG/M metagenome (GOLD analysis project Ga0209540, IMG submission 184501) | Arctic peat soil microbial communities from Barrow, Alaska - Barrow Graham LP Incubations 011-21A (SPAdes) (version 2) | ecosystem: Environmental > Terrestrial > Soil > Wetlands > Peat... | reverse complement strand
GCCAGTTCCGCTCGGATGGCTCCTGCCTCAGCTGGTCGTAGTAGCTGAGGAAGTTCTTCGCGGACTCGCCCCACATTCCGGGCAACGCGAAGAGGCTGATCAGATCCCAGGCCTCGTGCTGGTTCATTTGCATCGGGGTTGCCGAGGCGAGGTAGAGCGCCCTCCAGGATTCCCGAGCGCGCATCTCTATCAAGAGTCGCAGGAGCGCATTTGGAGTGTCATTCGGCTTGGACCCTCGACGGCGCGCATGGTGCGCCTCGTCGACAAAGACGATATCCCAGGGTCCGGCGTCCAGTATCTCGTTGCGACGGCTGGCCCGCCTCGCCAAGTGGCTCGATGCCAACACGATGGTGAAGGCGCACCACGGAGACGTGCCGCTTGGGGTCTCGACGGGACGGTCGAAGCGGTCGAGGAACTGCTGGCCGTCGTACCGCGGCACGTCCAGACCCAACTTCTCGTGCAGTTCCTCTTGCCACTGCTTGATGACAGAGGCCGGAACGAGAAGAAGGGCGGACTTCGCGCGCCCCGACAAAACAAGTTCGCGAATCACGAGCCCGGCTTCCAGCGTCTTGCCTAGACCCACTTCGTCCGCAAACAGGTATCCCCTTGGGTAGGACGTAACGGCACGATGGACCAGCACTGATTGGTGCGGCAATGGCTCCATGGGCGCGGTGCCGGCGGCCGTGAACGGCTCGCGCAGCGGACGCTTCGCCAGGTCGACCAGTTCTGCCCAAGCGGCTGCCAAGTCGGTCGATGCTTCCGTTCCAGCGGGCGGTGGCACCTCATCCGCGGACCATCCTGGCAGCGGGGGCTGGGAGGGTGCGCTGCTGATGAGGTGCTCGCGCACAGCAAGTGGCAGGCTGACGATCTTCCAGCCCGGGTCCGGCACGCCGGCCCACAACTGCTCGAACGCGTCGGAATGCAAGCGACCGTTCCATTCCCAGACTTCCTTCAACCACGAAGGATAGGTGTCGAAAGCCTCGTGGTTTCCCATCCAGCCCGCCACGGTCGAGTTGTTCGACCCAGAGAAGGCGACACGATTGCCATGGGCGTCTCGCAACACGCCGAACTTCGAGTGAAAGTAGTTCCCGGATTCCGCATAGGTGAGCAAGCGGTCGCCGTCAGTGGGTACGCCGACCTTCATCTCCAGTCGCCCCGACCTGATCATCCAGGCGAGCACGGCGAGATGATCATTCTTCAGCAGTCTGTCAGCAGCCCACTCGGGATCGGCCAGCATTCGATCTGCGAGCACGGTATCGAGTGGCTTGCCGCCTAGGACCGCCTCAACATCCGCATCCGCGAGTTGAGCGCCAACAATCAGGCGCATGTGCCCACCATGGGCAAGGAAGGCGGCCATTCCCTCTGCCGCAAAACGAATCTCCGCGGCAGACCAGTACCCCACCGCGCGGTCGTAGGCGATTGCCCTCGACAGCACTGGCACATAGAAGGACTCCAGCGGATGTGCCGCAGGCGTGTAGCTTCCCAGTATGTTCAGTTCCGTGAAGGGCCGGGGCATGTCCGCTGGCCCAGTTCCGAGGACCGTCTGCTCGGCGGTCCTCGGAACGGACCTTCCGAAGAGATCGTCGGCGCCAAGGCCCGGCTTCGGTGGCATAGGACCTCTACTCGGCATCGAAGAGGCTGGACTGCGCCTCTTCGTGAGCATCCTCCGCGGGCACGCTAATACTCGGCAGGTACGCCGTGACCAACGTGTCGAGAAGGCCTGCTTCGGGGTTGATCCACTGTCCCTTGTGTTTCGCTCGTGGAATCGCATTGACAAGTCCCTGCACGGTGGCCAGGAACGGATCATTGTCAGTGAGCCCGCTGCGATCCATCAGGGCCTTCGCGGCGTGCATCCCATCGACTTCGGCCACATGTAGGACCGTGTGTACCGCGTCAATCAACGAGCCAAAGCGAGACGAGTCGACATGCACACCTGGGCCATCGTCCCCTGTGCGCCGCACTCGCTCCTTTGGTTCGAGAAGGCGAACGGAGCCGGGCTTCTTCTCCAGGATCCTGGCATGTACTAGGTCATCTACATCCAAACCGCCGACCGCGAGGGCCAGCAGCCTGGCAGTGTCGAACGGGAACTCCCGCGCGCCGAACACATCCCAAGCAATGAGAGTGAAGTCCGTGAGGTCGTCGATTTGCGCCGTTCGCCCGACGAGACGGCTGCGGCGCAGCCGAACGACCTCCTCGCGCGCAATTGCGAGCGCTTCCTCTGGCCGCAGCAGTCTCTCTCGTCCCGACTCGTCCGGTGCGGACGAGTAGACCGGCCAGTGCTCCGAAATGACAGATAGGGCCGGACCGTACGTCGAAAGAAGGAGATCAACTCCGTCGATGCCAGCCTCGTGGAATCGAATCGAAGCATCTCTCGCCGCCGAACGAATGTCCGCCTCGATATCGTCGAAGAAGACGCGGCTGGAGGCCGTCCTCATGTCGCGTTTCCGGCAGACTAGCATGATGGTCGATGACGCCGAGTTCATATTCATTTGATGCGACGACTGCTCGCGTTCGGTGTTCACAGGCCATGACGTCTCTATGGTGAAGCCAGCCTCCAAGAGACCGGTCCCCAGACTGTCCCAAGCCTCAGCCTTCTTGTGAGTGAACATGACCGACAGCACACCATCGTCGCGAAGCACCCTGCGGGCTTCGATGAAGATGGCGGTCATCTTCGATTCATAGTCCGCGTCGGCGAGTTGGTTCCGACGCTTCCCCATGGCCGCGAAACGAGCGGGGTTAGCGACCGCCTCGTTCTCCTTGTCGCACAATTCGCTGGGGAAGAAGCCGGGACGGATCTTGCCAAGGGTGCGCTTCTCCCAGACGAAGAAGAAGTCCGCCAACTCCGCGTACATGACATTGTCGTAGTACGGTGGATCAATGCAGACATGACACACTGTGCCATCACCGAGTGACGCGATGTCAGCAGCGTTCCCTTGGGTGACTCGCACCTGACGCGCCAGTCTCGCTCCAGTGGTGGGATCGGGTGCTGTTGTGTCTAGAAGGCGCGACAAGCCTTTGTACGAGTCGACCAGTTGAGACAGCACCCATGGATAGAGCGCGGCTGCACCTTCGAACTCCGCGAACGTCCACTTGAACGAGAAGTCATGCCTGTGGAACCCATGGGCGATGGTCTGCGGATTGACATTCCACGTAGACTGCCTGCTGTTGTAGTCAAGGGCCTTGCCCTGCATCAGCGCAAGAAGCGCAAGCACTTCGTCGGCCTCCTCCCTAGGCAGGGCGTCTCGCACCTCGGGCATCAGACGACGGAACTCCTCAGCGAAGGTGCCGTGCACTAGCCGCTGCCTTGGGGTGAACATTTCTACCCAAGAGGCCATGCCGTACTGAAGCGGGCGAACATCGTTTCCAGCGGGCACCTCCTCAACGGGTATCAGATCCTTCTGAAGCCATGAGGGCAGCAGCCCCGCCAAAGTTGCCTCGCTTGCCGCGAGTGCGTCGAAATCACGCTCCGTTGGAGGCCTGAAAGTCCTGACGCCGGCTGACGTCTTGATCGCCACGGCGTAGAGCACCTGTCGCATGCGACCCGATTGCGCCTCTGACTTGATGTACTCGCCGTCAATAATGAGAGAGTCATAGGGGGAGACCGCCTTGCCTCGAGCAATCGTGCCCCGATCGGCCGCCCCGGAGTCCACTTCTTCGCCGAAGAGGATCCTGAACCTCGGCTCCGCGAGGGCCTGGCCGCCAGCCTCTGTGACAATCTCGACTGCGACCTCCTGCCCTTTGCCCTTCCGTAGCCACTTGCTCGTCATCAGCGGAACGAGCCGACCGGATCTCGGATCATTCACGGCGTTCGCCCAAATGTACGTGAGGACTTGCTCGTTGGGTCCACTGGGAAAGAGCGCAGAAAGCCTGCCGCGGACTCGACCAACCAGTGTACTTCCCCACACCTCCAGAAGGGGCAGAAGGTCGCCTCCATACTCCGCAGGGGCGCGCACACCCGCTTCTAGCACTGCTGCTGCGACCCCATTCAGGTCGTTTGCATGCGTTGGAAGGCCATACCTCACCGACTCAAACGGTATCGAACCGCCGCCGGCCGTCGAGTCCAGGACGCTCGGCAGTTCTCCCCAGGTCTCGGTGAGTAAGTCCTGCAGTGCGGCAACCTGGGCGCGATCCGGGCCGTTCTTGTACGCCTGGCGGTAGTTGTAAGGGTTGGGAACGCGGACTCCCGACAGAACTGCGACGTCGAAGGCTGCGCGGGCGGTAATCGGGTCGCCCCAGATGCCGACGAGGTGCAGAAACCAATCGCGGTACCACGACCCATCGGCGACTTCGTAATCATGCCTGGGCAGCAGAGCCGGCCGAGGATGCAGAATGGACTTCTGATCCGCGAGCGAGACGGAAGACAAGTACGACTCCGCCCACGCCTGGACATCCTCTGACCAAGCCGGCATCAGCCCGCCTAGCACCACGGCAGCCGACGCAACCAGCGGGCGGCGCGCCCACCACACATGAAGAAACGATAGCGGAGGCAGGGCGGATGCGGCCGCGCGTTCCCGGCGTGACTCGATTCCCAGTTCGACAACCGGCAGCCAATCCTCGATCAGGACGTGCGGCTTGGGGTCTCTATTCATTTCTGCATCCCGTTCCCTATTCGTCGGCAAGAAGGGTGCGCAGTGCACGTCGTGCCCGAGAGGCATCCCGTCCGACGCACTTCGAATACCAGTAGTAGGCCTCCTCGATGCTCATTGCGTTCACACCCGCGACCATCGCGCGGATCCGCTGGCTCTTCGACACGGGCATCGTCACAAACAGAACAAGAGCAAGTCGAACGCCCGGGGCTTCGTCCAGCGTGATCGCGGATTCGCTCGTGAAGGCTAGAACACTCGCAGGATGTCCGGATGCCTTCACAGCGCTCACAACGGCATCGAGCACTCTCGCTGTTTGGGCACGAGACGCGTCCAGAACGGGCGCCACCAGGGTCCTCCCACCGCCGACAAAGGCCTCCTCGATGGAAACGCCAAAGCCGTCGGAGCCTTGCCGATGGAGCGTCAGACGGTACCTGCGAAGAACATGATGTTCGCGCAGGCTACTGGGCACCTGATTCGAACTGTTGCGCCGATTGCCCTTGGGGCCAGGCTGGCCGCTCACTTGCCCACCTCGGCTGCCATTTCGGTCTGCCCGAGTTGTAGGTCGCGCAGGACCTTCTTGACTTGGCCGATCTCAGCGGAAGTCACGTCAGCAGGTGAGACAAACGCGAAGCCAAACAGCAGGCTACCGCTCACCTTTGACGCCGTCTTCACGAAGCGCTGCACGTTGCCGAAGAACTGCTGGAAGTCCCCCCCGTCGGCCACCGCCTGCACCCTAACGCCTCCGTCGATCCCCGGGTATTCCACGACAAGCTCCAGCGTCGCGGTCACTTGATGTCGTGGCAGCATGCCCAGGGACGCAGCGAGCAGATCTAGGTCGCCCATCCCGCGGACGGAGTCGGCCGTGGTCTTCACTCGCAGGACGCTGATAGCGGTCACCGAGTGATCGGCAACCTGGTCCAACAGGTCCTGAATCGCCGCACCACCCGGCCCGCTCGACGAGAATGTCTTGCCCAGCACGACTCGCCCTGGGACCTCCACGCCGCACTCGTTTGCGTGGGAGCGCAGCATCACCGAGAGACTGTCGAGGCCCTTCGAGCGGATGTCGCTAGGCGTCAGAGCACGCACGCCCAGCGCGGGCGCGATGTCGGTGACCACCAAGCCCTCGTACTGCTCGGACTGGACCGCCGCGGCCAATGCATCTAGCACATCCGCCTTTGCGGGCTCGCCGCCGCACTCCGGCTCCAGAGCGGTGCGTAGCTCCGCTCCAGACATGGCGTCTCCGAAGAAGACCTTCCGGACGTCCGCAGAAGTTGGCTTGCGCACCAGCAGCCCCCTGCCGGTGGCCTCAGCGAGGGTCATCAACTCCACATCGGCCCGGAACTCAACCTGCAGGTTGCCCATGCTGGTTGCGGCGTAGACCTTCCCGGACGCGCCATCGTAGTACGCCCAGCCGTTGTTTCGAATCCCATTGAGGATGGCCTCTTTGAGCAAGGCCGGGTTGCGAATGATGTCCACGCCGTGATCGATCCAGAACCAGTCCGCCAAATCCAGCGTCGTGATGCTCGGCTTTGCTTCAGGCCACGCCTTGGACTGAAGGTAGGCCGCGGACAGGGGCTGCGTTCTGACCTTGCCTTCGTCGGTAAGCAGGTCCAGAACGATGGCCGTGGTCGTCTTCTTGACCTCGCCCTGGCCCTGAACAGGCAAGTCGCGATGTCTGAGGTTTCCGTGCGCCTTGTCAGCTGTTGGGTAGTAGACGTGCTTGTACGCTCTATTGAGCGCGATGCGCGCATCGAGACGCGCCTGCTTCTCTAGCGCCTCAATCTTCGTCCGGATGTCCTCGGAGAACTCGCTCAATCGGGCGGAATCCTGGCCCAACTGTTCGGCCGCGATCAGGCCCCTCGCTCTGTCCTTCAGGCCGTCAATCAGCAGTTCGTCAGCGACTGCGTACACTGCGCTGTTTCTATACCGCCGGGGAGCGCCAGATGCGCCGCTCGTATCCAGCATGCTCTGCAGAAGCGCCGGTGGGTTCTCTGCGTCCTTCGCCTCAACGGTGAGAACATCTGGATCGATGACGACAACTCGCAGGCTGTTCGTGTCGGGAACATCCGCGGGGCCGCCGGGCCTGATGATGGTTGATATGCCGCCATCATTCGGAAACGCCTTGGCCACCAGGTCGTCCACCATCTGCGCGACCCTGGTGTTGGGGACGTTCTTCTTCTCCTCTTCGATGATCTTGTTCACATTCGGCTCGACGCTGAACCGCCAACGGGCGCCATCGTATCCAAGGTGCCACGCGACCCTCTCCAGCTCCGCGAGTGCCTTCTCAAGCACCGCAGGGTCTTCCCCCGGACGCAGCGTGCCAACCAGCCAATCGTTTCTGCCCGCTCCAGCGTTGGTCTTGGATTCGAGCGAATGCGTAAGGACCGTACGCCCGACCCGCGTCGCGTACGGCTCGCTTGCCGCGAACACGCTGTCGTCGACCGACGCTGCATGACTGCTAGGTCCGGCGATGTCGGCCCGGGCCACGCCTTCGAACTCGGCCTTTCCGATGTTCTCGGTCAAATGGTTCAGCACTGACTCGTCGCTGTAATCGATGTCCGCAACGTTGATGACGGCGGCATTGTCCTTGTCGTGATAGATGCCGGCGATGACCTCGGCCAGCAACTTGAGCGCGCCCCGCGCCCGCTGGAAGCGCGGAATGTCGCCGAGCCGCTTGTCTAGGACGCGGACGAGTTCGGGGTGGAATGGGTAGGATCGCTCAATTGCCTCCGCGTAGGTGACCGGCTGATCGGGACCACCCGCCAGCGTTTCGTTCCTTGAAAGCAGCCCTTCATACAACTCCTGATAGGCGGCCGCGGCCTCTTTCGCGGCGTCCTGAGGAATCGGCTGGAACAACCTGCGCTTCAGAATCTCGCCGATTTCCGCATCATCCGCTGGCCGGATGACAGAGGATGCCTGAGTCGTGCGGGTCAGAACATCGGCTGTCTCGTCGATGGCTCGCTCTGTCTCCTCCTCGTCGGCCTCGAAGAGATCTGTGATCTCGCCGGTCTCGCTCCCGAAGGCGTTCGCCTGCGACGCCAGCGTGATGATGACGACCACCCGATTCGACGCATCCGCCGCCACCTCGAACAGGTTCTTCAAGAACACCGGTACTGCCCCGGCCATTCGGCGAACGTCCTCATTGCCAGAATGGGCGAGGCTCCGAAGGTACTGTGCTATCTCGTCAATGATGATGACGGCGGGCTCGCCATTGAACGCCTCGACGATGGTCTGCTTGCCGGGGGCTTGGCGATCAGCGTCGTTCGCGGACATCACGGACCATGCATGCTCGCCGAGCTGTGCAGCCATCTCGCCCCAGAGCGTGAACGAGAGATGCCCGTTGGTTTCCAGACCCGCAGTGGGATCCATCTCATCTCCCACGAGGGCTGCGACTGGGACTGGTCCGTCAGGAAGCGACGCGGCGTCGAGGAACTCCGCGATGTTCGAGGGCCGCGCGCCCTTGGCAAGGTGGTACACGGCGGTCAGTCCATGGGTCTTGCCGCCGCCGAATGACGTTGCCGACCGCAGGACACCGTTCTCAGCGGCGACTCCGCCTGATGAACTGAGTCGCCCAAACGTCTTCTGCAGGAGCGTCTTCAGCCCCCCGGTTGGATAAGTCAGAGAGAAGAACTCCTCCGCGTCGCCATAGACCGGATAGTTGGCGGCGTCACGAACAACCTTATCCAGCTGAGCTGCGAAGTGGTTATCCGGAAGCCCACCGCGCAGTACATCCTCGCGGGGAACGCACGTCTCTCGAATTGGCCTCAGTGTCAAAGCACTCGCCCTCTCTGTTCCATAATCACTGGTGACAAGAGCCTCTCATTGGCCTGCCAAGGCAAGTCCCCTCAAGCCGTCTTCCTCTCGCAGGAAGCAGACACCGCGGACAAGGACGACCTAGTGTTCGCGACTCCCCCCGTCCAAGATAGGCAAGTGGGCTGACACCGTCCATGTAGCACGGCCGCGATCACGCTGCGATGCAGACGTAGGCAGGGGACGAAATGGGCGCAGTGGCAGAGAACATCGTACTCGTGCTGACGCCGTCCAACCGTCCGGTTGAGCGTTGCGCCGAGAAACTTCAGACCTTCCGCGCTCAGGACGACGGCTACGCGTACCTCGAGTACGCGCCGATGACGCCGAAGGATCAGCTGTTCCCCGAGGACCTCGCCGTGACGTCGTCACTGGGCGCGTCCGAATCACCATCCCGGCTCTTGGGGAGCGGACACCGAGGACGAAGTCCCGAAATCCGTGCGGTACCATGGGACGCGGACCAATGGCAATCGCGCGCTAGGAGAATGAACGGTGCCTGACGAATACCGGCTGGTCCCCGAAGACGCCCCGAAAAAGCGAGGGCCCAAGGCAAGCCTCTATGCCCGCATACTCGACGACTTCCTTTCGTCGCAAGCAGCAAGCGCTAGAGTCGACGTGCCTGGCAAGAGCCCCAACACCGTCGCAATAGGTCTGGGACGCGCCATCACAGCATCCGGAGCGTCGGTGACCGTGACGCGTCGCGACGAGGGCGTCTACCTGCACCTGTAGGTGCCGCCTCTTGGCACAATCGGCAGGGCGTCCGAGTCGGCTCGGACGCCCTCGTCATTGTCTCTTCTTGTACTATTGTATGTTGTGTTGTATGTTGTCCCTGCGAATCACCTCAGTCCGACTATGGCTTCCACCAGGCCCGGAGGGATGCAAGTGAGCGCATCTAGGACTGCCATCAGAGGCTCTGCGCAGCGTCGCCTGGCTGGGCACGTCGGCCCCGAGCTCGCAGAACCCCGCAGAATCCCCGCGCGCAGAACCTTGGCTGATGAGCCGCCTCGCTGCTTCACGACCGCCTGGGAAGCATGGCTTGCCCGTCGCTCCAGCGGGAGTCGACCCATGGCCCGCTCGACCCTGTCTGACTACAACAGCATGTTTCGCTGCTATCTCGGTCCGTACTTCGGCGACATGCCACTCGGCGAGATCGACGCCTCGGCCGTTGGCGCCTTCCAGCTCGAGATGCGCAGTGTCGGCGTGTCCGCCGTGCGCTATGGCAAGGTGGTCGTACCGCTGCGCGCGTGCCTGCGCTGGCACTTCAGAAACGGGACCTTCTCCCACGACACGACATTCTGGTTCGACAAGCCCGCGCCACCTGCGGACGAACGCAAGATCCTCTCCTTCGAGGAAGTGGAGCTCCTGCTCCAGGCGCTACCCGACTTCTACCGCACCTTCATTGCCAGTGCCGCATACACCGGTATGCGTTTGGGAGAAATGCGCGCACTGACGTGGCAGGATGTCGACCTCGATCGCGGCATCATCCATGTGCGTCGCGCGATGGATCGAGACGTGGTTCGGATGTACACGAAGACGAGATCCTCGCGCACAGTCGGATTGCCAGAGCACCTGATCGAGCTGCTGCGCAGGTGGAGACTGGATTGCCCGACGTCGGATCTGGATCTGGTCTTCCCACAGCGTTCAGGCCGCGTTCTGGAACCATCCGACTTCCGCAAACGCATCTTCAAGCCGGCGCTACTGCGCGCCGGGCTTGATCCCTCCTTCCGAATCCATGACCTGCGCCACACTGCCGCCAGTTGGTATGTCCAGGCGGGCGCCACGGTGGTTGACCTGATGCGTGTGTTCGGATGGACCCAGATGCAGACGGCGATGCGCTACCTCCATATGCTGGACACGCCGACCATTCTCGCCTCGATGCTTGCAGACTCGCGGGCAAGTACGCTGGGGATTCTCGAGGCCTCGGCCGTGCCTGTCCCTCAAGCGCCAGAACAACCCGCGCGACAGTCCCCGAACTAGCCAGCACTAGCGGCGCCAGCGCAAACACAGCGCTCGCCGACGGACCGCCAAGACTCCCCTCGGGTCACGTGCCCGATGGGGCCCAACACGATACGAAAGGCGCCATCAAATGGCTACCAAGAAGTCATCGCCGGTTCCTCGATTGGTAACCGACGAAGAGTTGAACCGCTACCAACGCGTCTCCCTCCGTCTCACGCAGACCAAGACGCACGGCGACATGGTCTACGTCTGCCTCCGAGATCCA
>Ga0209540_10003526_pt1 | contig 10616 bp, 9 predicted proteins | sample BarGraIncu01121A_FD_184501 | JGI IMG/M metagenome (GOLD analysis project Ga0209540, IMG submission 184501) | Arctic peat soil microbial communities from Barrow, Alaska - Barrow Graham LP Incubations 011-21A (SPAdes) (version 2) | ecosystem: Environmental > Terrestrial > Soil > Wetlands > Peat... | reverse complement strand
CTTCGTTACTTCCGCCGCAGCCGCTGAAGGCGGCGGTGGCGATGAAGAGAAGGGCACCCGTGACAGCTATCAGCCTCATCTGTCCCCGCCTTCCCGATCGCGCCCGAAACGCCGGCCGGTTCACAAAACGCCGGTGAGGCCTCGCAGTTCGAGTCGAGGCCTCACCGGTATTCGTTTGCAGATGGCTCTAGGTTGTCTTGGCGCACTCCTTGCTGCCAATCTCGTTGAAGAGAGTCTTGCTCTCCTTGCTGTTGGCGCTGCCCTCGGCGATGAGCTTCTTGGCCAGCGTCACGTCATTCTTTTTTATTGCGGCGATCAGAGCTCCTGCGCGAACGGACTGTTCTTGGCCGAGCTTGACGATTCGCGTTACCGTCGCCTGCTCGTTGGCCGGCGGCTTGAGCTTGGCGAAGTCGGCTACGAGCTTTTTGTCCAGCGGCAGCAGCTTGTTGTAAAAGATGATCACTTCGGCGGTGTTCTGCGGGTTCCCGGCCTTCTTCACTTCTGCGTTGAAGGCGACGCAGAGCGCGTCCGCTTTTGTCGCGAACTGCTCCTTGGTCAAGGGCTTGTTGCTGCTTCCACCACCGCAGCTGGAGAGAACGAGCACCAGGCCGATTGCCAGCAGGCCCACCATTCCCAGCCTGCGTTTTTTCATCAGCTTCCTCCTCGTGTTGGGGCGCCCTTCTGCTCGAGCGCGGCATTGTCTGTGCTTGAACTATCTCGCATCGGCAAGATGGACTCGAGGAGCCGGCGCTCGATCGGGGGCAGACGGGCGCCTAGGCTAATCTCGTTGAGCCGAAGTACGAACATGCACGGAACGCACGAACACCAGCACCTGGGGCACGGCGCCGACCGGCACCAAGACGATCGCGGTTCACTGTTCGTTGCCCTGGCGCTGCTTGCGGGCGTGATGGTGGTCGAGATCGCCTTCGGGATAGTCGCCAGCTCGCTCGCGCTCCTGGCCGACGCCGGTCACATGCTCACCGACATCTTCGCGCTCGCTCTCGCGATCGCAGCCATCGGCATCGCCTCGCGGCCGGCAAGTGGGCGCTGGACCTACGGGCTCGGTCGCGTCGAGGTGCTCTCGGCGCAGGTAAACGGCGCCTCGCTGCTACTCATCGGGGTTTGGATCAGCTATTCGGCCGTTCGCCGGCTGATCTCGCCGCCCGAGGTGCGCGGCGGGATCGTACTGGTGGTGGCCCTGGCCGGAGCGCTGGCCAACATCGCGGCCGTGGCGGTGCTTGCCCGCCGGCAGTCGGAGAGCATCAACGTCCGCGGCGCCTTCCTGCACGTTGCTACCGATCTGGCGGGGTTCGTCGGCACGGCGCTCGCCGGCGCCCTGATCCTTTTCACCGGCTGGAACCGTTTCGATCCCATCGCCAGCCTGGGCGTTGCACTGCTTTGCTTCGTCTCGGCCTTCTCGCTCACCAGGGAGTCGTTGCGCATCGTGCTCGAGGGCTCACCGGGCCACATCGACCCCGACGCCGTCGGGCAGATGCTTGCCTCCGACCCGGAGGTCGTTGAGGTGCACGACCTACACGTATGGACGGTGACGAGCGGTTTTCCGGCTCTCTCGGCGCACGTTCTGGTGCGGCGGGAAGCGGACTGCCATGTCGCTCGGGCGCGCCTGGCCGACGCGCTCGGCGAGCACTTCGGCATCGATCACACGACGCTCCAGGTCGATCATGCTTCCGGCACCGGGCAATCACTCACGCTTGGTGCGGCGTCCGCTCGCAAGAGGCCCGTCGAACCTGGTTAGGCGCTCGCGGCCGTCTATGGGATATACATCTCGAAGACGGCCGCACGAAAGTAGAGGAGCTCTGAAATGTCACTGCGCATCGCTCTCATCTCTCCCGTTTGGTTCCGGGTACCTCCGGACGGATATGGCGGGATCGAATGGATCGTGTCGCTCCTGGCCGACTCGCTCGCAGACGCCGGCTACGACGTAACGCTCTTTGCCTCCGGCGACTCTCGCACCAAGGCGAAGTTGGTCTCGGTCTACGACCAGGCGCCGAGCTTGCAGATCGGGCGCTCGATTCCCGAGATGTACCACGCGCTCTCATGCTTCGAGCGCGCCGCCGAATTCGACATCATCAACGATCACTCCGGGTTGCCGGCCGCCGCGTTCGCCGGCCTGGTCGAGACGCCGGCAGTTCACACCCTGCACGGCCCGCTCGACGGCCCGATCGCGCCGAAGGTCTACGACCAGATTGCCCGCGTGGCACCTAGTGTCGGTCTGATCTCGATCTCGATGAACCAGCGCAAGCCCAGGCCCGACCTGCCCTGGATCGCCAACTGCCCCAATGCGCTCGATCTCTCGGTCTACCCATGCCAACCGCACAAGGGCGACTACCTGTTCTTCCTGGGCCGAATGAGCCCCGACAAGGGCGCCCACCGCGCCATCGCGATTGCCAAGGAGACCGGGCTTGCGCTCAAGATCGCGGGCAAGATGCAGGATCCCGAGGAGAAGGTGTACTTCAAGGAGCTTGTTCAGCCCCACCTCGGCGAGCAAATCGAGTACCTGGGTGAGGTCAACCACGGCGAAAAGGTCGAGCTCCTGCAGAACGCGCGCGTAACTCTCTTCCCGATCGATTGGGAAGAGCCGTTCGGCTTGGTACCGATCGAGTCGATGGCCTGCGGGACACCGGTTATCGCCACGCGTTACGGAGCCGTGCCGGAGGTCGTCAGCGAGGGATCCGGGGGCATCATCGTCGATGACTATCGCGAGATGGCCGGCATGATCGAGAAGGCCGACGAGATCGACCCCTGGGTCTGTAGGCGCTATGTCGAGAAGCACTTCACGCCCGAGCGGATGGTGGCCGACTACATCGCCGCCTACGAGAAGGCGATCGCCCGCTAGAGGCGGGCGCTCAGTCTGCGAAGTACGCGCTTAGAACTAGGCGCCGCCGGCGACCGAGCTCCAGTAACGCTTGAGTCCGAGATAGGAGTGTCTGAGCAGATCGGTGAGCTCGGAGAACTTGGCGGTCTCGGCGTCGATGTCTCTGCTCACCTCGTCGACGAACTCCCTTGCGCTCGCTCCGCGCCGCACGATCTCGGCCCAGAGCATCAGCCGATGCCGGAAAACGCGCAAATGTTCCTCCGGCTCCGCGACGAGACCGAAGTGCGGTAGCGCCAATGTGTCGGGCTCGCGCCGCTCGATCTCGTCCAGGCTTGCATGCCAGGCTTCGAGATCGACGTCCGGCGGAGGCGTCGCCGGAAGGACGTACTGGCTCGGCGGCCAGCGAACCCCGACCGTGTCGCCCGCAAACAGCGTCCCTTCCTCGTTCATGAAACAGACGTGATGAACCGCGTGGCCCGGTGCCGCGAAGCAATCCAGCCCCACGACGCGCTCGCCGACGACCTCGATGTTCTCGGCCGGTACCGGCTGAACCGTGCCCCAGAGCACGTCGAACATGTCGCCGTAGAGACGTCTTGCGCTGCGCTCGAGCCGCTCGGGGCGGACGAGGTGGGGGGCGCCTCGCTCGGAGACGTGTACGCGCAAGCGCGGATTGGCGGCGACGAGCGCTCCGCAAGCGCCGGCGTGATCGAAATGGATGTGGGTGATGAGCAGGTGGCGGAGCTCGGCGACCGTGACGCCGAGCTCGGCGAGCCTGGATTCGAGCGTAGAGAGCGTCGTTCGCGGCCCGGGGTCTACGAGTGCGAGGCCGTCGTCGAGGTCGAGCAGGTAGGTGCAAAACAGCTGCTCTTCGCCGAGGAAATGGAGGTCGAGAGGCTCGAGCATGCCCCCGATGCTAGTCGCTGCTTGCGCTGCTACTCACCCTAACCGGCACTGAGGTCTGAGCGAACGTCCAGAATGCAGCCATCGACTTTTCCGAGTTCGCAATTACCCGACTGCCGGCTCCGCCTGCGCGCGTTCGCGTGTGGGGTGGACAAGACGTGATCGGAGTCGCTTATTCGGCCGGCTACTCCGTCGCGGACAGTCCTCCCTATCACGCCGCTGTGATCGAAGACGCCCTCAGGCCGGGCTTCGATCCTCTCGCGGCCATCGACGAGGTCTTCAAATTGGCGTTGCCGCCGGCCGTGCTGGTCGTGAGCGGACTTGCCTGGGACATGCTCGACGACTCGACCGCCGACTGGTTCTACATGCAGCGGCGAGCGCTGGCGACGGGCGGAGGCCCGGATGCGCACCAGACGATCGAGGCCTTCAAGTACTGGTGGTTCCAGGAGGCCTTCACCGGCGTGCTGACCCACCATGAGCTTCGCTACGAGCTGCACCAGCGCTTCGAAGAGCGGATTTTCCAATGGCAACCGGCTCTATACCAGTACCTGGAAGGCGAGCCGAGCCTGGTGCTCGAGCGCTGGGTGATCGATCGCGGCATCGTGAAGCCGCTGCGCTTCGAGTACGTTGGCGTTCGGCGCTGAGGTCGACCCGATTGATCTTCATCTTGCACCGGGCGAAGGAGGAGTCTCGTCTTCCCCCGGACGAACGGGTTAGGGTGCGCATCGTGAGACGTGCGCTGTTTCTGCTTCTGCTCGCTCCCGTGCTGCTTGCGGTCGGTTGCGGCTCGGCGACGGTGAAGGCGAATGCGAAAGCGACCGATAGCAACAGCTATAGCGTCCGAGCCGTCGAGCGCGCCTTCTTCCAGGCCGGCGTCCCCTTCCAGGCGGAGATGCTTCCGCAGTCGAATCCCTACCTTCGACCACCGGCCGGGAGCACCTTGGCCAGCGCCGTCCCGCTACCAAAGGGAAACAGCAAGCACGTGCAGGCGTTCCTGGTCGGACTGAACCGGGTCACCGCCGCGAGTGAAATGGCCTACGTCTTCGATACGAAGAAGAGCGCGGACGAAGCCGTCCGGGCGAAGTCGCTGTCGACGTGGCTGGAATCGAACCATCCCGTAATCAGCGTTCAGAAGCGAAACGTGATCATCCTCGCGGCGACCGGGGGCGACTCGGGCTTCGCGCAGCGGGTGCGCCGGGCGATCGCGGCTCTTCGCTAGCGCGCTGAGGCGCAAAGCGAGCCGGGAACGGTGCGCTGCCGAACCTACTGCAGCGACGCGAAAGCAGTGGTGGTGTCGGGCGCCATCAAGAGCGCTTCGATCTCGGGCGGCGCGAGGGGCCTGGAGAACAGGTAGCCCTGGCCCAGCTCGCAGCGCAAGTCACGCAGCATCGCGCGCTGCTCGGGCAACTCAATACCCTCGGCCAGCGCCCGCAGGCCGAATGTCTCGCCCAGTCGCACGATCGCGTCGGCGATGCGGTACTCGTCCGAGCCGGCCTCCACCACGCCGTCGACGAAGGGCTTGGCGACCTTGATGATGTCGGCCGGGAACTGGCGCAGATACTGCAGCGAGGAGTAGCCGGTGCCGAAGTCGTCGATCGCCACCTGAATCCCGAGCGTCTTCAGCTCGTTCAGGCGTCCGATCGCGGCCTCTACGTCTTCCATCAGCGCCGTCTCGGTGATCTCGAGGATCACGGTCTGGGGGTCGATTCCCGTTTGCTCGATCGCCGCGGCGACATCGTCGACGATCGTGCTGTGGTCGAGCTGTCGCCCCGAGAGGTTGATCGACATCACGAGATCGGCCTGGCCCGTCAGCTCCTGCCACTCGCGTCCCTGGCGGAGTGCTTCGTTCAGGATGAAGCGGCCGAGTGGAACGATCAGCCCGGTCTCCTCGGCCAGCGGGATGAAGTGGAAGGGAGGAATCAGGCCACGCTCTGGATGGTTCCAGCGGGTCAGCGCTTCGAGGCCGCAGATATCGCCGCTGTCGAGCATGACGATCGGCTGGTAGTGGATGACGAACTCGCTGGCGACCACGGCGCGCTCGAGCTCGGCCTTGAGCGCCAGGCGCTCGGCGACGGCGGCCCGCATCGCCGGCTCGAAGACCTCGAAGCCGGTGCGACCGTGTCGCTTGGCGTGGAACATCGCCACCTCGGCATTGCGAAGCAGCTCGGCCGCATCCTCGGCTTCGGCCTCTTCGCCCGGCACCACGGTGGCGCTTCCGATGCTCGCGTGCACGAACACTTCGTGCCGTCCGAGCAAGAGGAAGGAGCGTTCCAGCCCGGTCATGATTCGCTCGGCGACGGCCGCCGGCGACTCCGGCGGGCTCTCCTCGATCAAGACGGCCCACTCGTCGCTACCCAGCCGGGCGCAGGTGTCGTCGGTGCGGATGCTGGCGATCAGGCGATCGGAGACGGCGCGAAGAAGCTCGTCACCGGCGACGTGCCCGAGCGTGTCGTTGACGGTCTTGAAGTCGTCGAGGTTGACGATCATCACCGAGACCGGTTCGTTGCTGCGGCGGATCTTGTCCAGGGCCGCCTCTGTGCGCTCGAGGAAGTAGGAGCGGTTCGGGAGGGCCGTGAGCACGTCGAGGTGAGAGCGGCGCTGGAGCTCTGTCTCGAGCTCGTGCCTCTCTTCCAGCAGATCCTTGGTTCGCTGCAGGCTTTCGAGCGCAAGCACAGCCTGCGAGGAGAGGCTCTTGAGCGCCGACTGAATCTCGTCTGTCAGCGGCTTGGAGCTCTCCACCACGAGCTCGCCGATGCGGTCGTCCTGAAGCGTCAGCGGGGTCGAAGACTCGTGCTTTCGGCCAGCTATCGGCTCGCCACGGGTGGCGAACTCGAGCGTGCTTCGTCCAGAGCCGAGCAGCAGGCTCGCCCTGACGCGGCAGTGCTCGCCGGCAATGGCGGTGGCGGCCTCGACGATCGCCGCGCAGACTCGATCGTGCTCGCTGGCCGAGGCGAGGCTGCGCATCGCGCGCCGGAGCACGAGCTCTCGTCGAGTCGCGCGTTGCTGGCGAAGAACGAGCCCTGCCAGGCGCGTGATCACCAGAGCGACAACGGCGATGGAGCAGACGACGGTGGCGAGCACGTCGAGCTGCTCGGCGCCACGGGCGTTCTGCACGAAGAGAACCACGGGAGCCGTCATGGCGGCCGTCGTCAGCAAGCCCAATCGACTCGGTGTCAGCTCCTGCTTGCTCTCGGATGCGATGCTCCCGAGCTTGCGCCTGCTCGGGTGCAGCGCGCACGCGGCCAGCAGCGCAAACGCAATCACCTGAACCACCCGGATCGCCCAGGCCGCGTTCGAAAGCTCGCCCAGCCTGACGGCGGTTGCGGTGGCGGCTAGAGCAATCAGGAAAGCCACGGCGAGGCAGAGCAAGGCCGACGAGAGAGTCCAGGCGCGTAATCCGAGTACGAGCCTGGTTGTGAGAGCGAAAAGTGCCAGCAGGCCGAGGCAGTAGAGGACGGCCGCCGCCTCGACGCCAACGGCGATTGCGCCCGTGCCGAACTTCGGGGCAAGCAGCGTCACCCAGATCACTAGCGCCGCGGCGGCGGTCGCGGCACTGGTGTCGATCACGCTGCCCCAATCGCCCTCGCTCGCCCTGGCCACAACCAGCAGCGCGATTCCTCCGGCCAGCGTCAAGAGTCCGGCCGTAAAGAGGAGGTCGCCGAAACCGAGCCCACGGGCCGGCTCGTTGCTGGCGGCACCCAGCGCGACGAGTAGCGCTCCCGCGGCGAGCAGGTACCAGGCTGCCCCCGCCTTTGTGAAATCGACGCGAATCGCCAGCAAAATCACCGCGGAGCAGGCCAAACCAGCGACGAGAACGGGCGCGTCGCCTCCCGGCCACAGCAGTGCGAGCAGGGACGCGAGGGCGCCGAGTAAAACGCCGCAGTAGGGATAACACCGCCGGGGAAGCGCGGTCACGAGACCGATCATGTTTGGAATCGGGGTAGTGCACATCCCCCGTTTTAGGGAGCCGAAATTTAACAGCGCCCTATTCGAGCGTAACTAAGAGCTCGAATCGAGCAGAAGCACTCCGCCGAGCCCGGCGCAGCAAAGGCGGCGACTCTCAGGCGAGACTGCCCGCGGCGTCCATCGCGCGCAGGCGACGAACGCGTTCCTCGATCGGCGGGTGTGTCGAGAAGAGCTTCGACATGCCGCGGGCGCTGAGCGGGTTCATGATGTAGAGCGACTCGGTTGCCGGGTTCACTTGCATCGGGATCGCCTTACTCGCTCGCTCGAGCGACTCGAGCGCGTCTGCAAGCGGAGCCGCCTGCCCGAGCAACCTGGCGCCGCTCGCGTCGGCCAGGTATTCCCGCTGGCGCGAGATGCCGAGCTGCAGTAGCGTCGCAGCAATCGGTCCGACGATCAGCGCGGCGAGCCCTCCGAGCGCGCTGAGCGGAGAGTCGTTCTCGCCGTCCCCGCCGAAGAACAAGAACATGTAGCTGAGCCAGGTGATGACCGATCCGATCATCGCCGCGATCGAAGACACGAGGATGTCGCGGTTCTTCACATGCGACAACTCGTGGGCGAGCACGCCTTTGACCTGCTCGCGCGGCATCAGTTGCAAGAGTCCCTGAGTGACGGCGACCGCCGCGTGCGCGGGGTTACGTCCCGTGGCGAAGGCGTTCGGCTGCTGCGAAGGGGTCATGTAGATGCGCGGCATCGGAAGCCCTGCGCGCTGGGTTAGCTCACGGATATCCGCGTAGAGGTCGGGCGCTTGCGACTCCTCGATCGGCTGGGCTCGGCTCGACTTGAGCGCGACCTTGTCGGAGAAGAAGTAGCCGAAGAAATTCATGACCACGGCCAGGCCGAGGAAGAGGTAGATGTAGCTTCCGCCGAGCAGGAAGCCGATCGCGACGAGCAGGCTCGATAGAGCCGCGATGAGAAGCCAGGTTCTGAGGCGAGTCGTGAATCCGATCATTTCTGTCGTGACCTCCGGTTGTTTCTCGTTGGCGTCGGGAGGTCTCTCCCTCACCCTTGTGCGGTCGGCCCCGCCGGGCCTTGCGGCTGTTCTGACGATAGAGCCCGAAGCGGAATACTCCCCTCCTGGGGCACCTGGATATTAGCCCAGGAACTCACTTCCGCGGGCTGCGCCGAGCGACCGCCGGCTCAGAACTCGGAGCAAGACGTCAGTGCTTGAGGTGGCGCCGATGGGTGAACACCATCGCGCCTCCGGCCTCGTTCACGGCCTCGATCGACTCACGGTCGCGCTTTGACCCGCCCGGCTGGACGATGTGCCTGATTCCCGCCTCGAGCGCCAGCTTGGGAATATCCGAGAAGGGGAACAGGGCGTCCGAGGCTAGTGCGGCCCCGCTCAGGTCGTGACCGTTTTCGCGAGCGCGCGAGATCGCGACCTTGATCGCGTCGAGCCGGCTGGGCTGGCCGCCGCAGATGCCAATCGTCTGCAGATCCTTCGCGATCACGACGCCGTTGGATGTCACGTGCTTGACGACCTTCCAGGCGAAGAGCAGGTCGCCCCAGGCCTCCTCGCTGATCTCGCCGCAGACGATCTCCATGCCCGAGCGATCCTCGAGGCCCCAGTCTCGATCCTGCGCCAGCAGGCCACCGAGAACTCGCTTGTAGTCCTTCTCGCCCGGGTCGCCGCGGCGGCGCTCGTAGTGCGTGAGCACGCGGGTCTCGAGCTCACGCAAAGCGTCGATGGCTTTCTGCGCGTAAGCCGGCGCGAAGAGGACCTCGATGAACTGTTCGGAGAGCAACTTGCCGAGCTCGGCAGAGATCGGCCTGTTGAGAATGACGACGCCTCCGTAAGCCGAGGACGGGTCGGCCGAGAGCGCTCTGATGAAGGCTTCTTCGGGCGAGGCGCCGACCGCGACTCCACAAGGATTGGCCTGCTTGACGATCACGCAGGCCGGCAGAGTGAACTCGTCGATGATCAGTCGCGCCGTCGAAAGGTCGTTGAGGTTGTTGAACGTCAGCTCGCGTCCGTGCAGCTGCTCGACACGCGAGAGCAGGTGGCGGCGGCCGTAGGCTTCGGCGTAGAAAGCGCCGCGCTGGTGCGGATTCTCGCCGTAGGGCAGGTCGAGCACCTTGACGAGGGTGGTGGTCATCGTCTCGGGGAAGGCTTCGCGATCGGCGAACCAAGCCGCGATGGCCGATTCATAGGCGGCGGTGGTGGCGAAGGCCTCGCCGGCGAGCTGCCGGCGAGTCTCCTCGGAGAGCTCGCCCGACTGGCGCAACTCGTCCAGGACGAAGACGTACTGGTCGGCTCGTGAGACGACCGCGACGTGGGGATAGTTCTTCGCCGCCGCGCGGGCGAGCGTCGGTCCGGCCACGTCGATCATCTCGACCGCGTCCTCTTCGCGCACGCCGTAGCGGGCGACGACCTTGGCGAAGGGATAGAAGTTGACGCAGACGAGGTCGAACGGCTCGATGGAGTTCTCGCTCAGCGCGGCGACGTCGTCTTCGCGATCGCGGCGGGCGAGGATGGCGGCATGGATGGCCGGGTGCAGTGTCTTGAAGCGGCCGGTCAGCTTCTCGGATTTGGTCGTCTCCTCGGCGCTCGCGACTTTGAGCCCGAAGGAGCTGACCGCCTCGGTCGTATCGCCACTGGCGGTTAGCTCCCAGCCCAGCTCGATAAGCCCGCGCGCGAACTCCTCTAGACCGTTCTTGTCGTAGACGGAGATGAGCGCTCGTTTGGTCATGTGATCACCACTCGACGGGAACTCTCCCGCAACCGTACTCGTCCGTCAAGACAGAGTCGGGCAGCTTGGGGCAACAAGCGATGCTCGACGGCATGAATTCGCTCGGCCAGAGTCCCTGTGTCGTCGTCGTCTCGAACCTCGACCGGCTCCTGCAAGATGACCGCCCCGGTGTCGACGCCCTCGTCGACGAAATGGACGGTCACGCCCGTCCAGCGGACTCCGTA
>Ga0209540_10003524_pt1 | contig 10617 bp, 10 predicted proteins | sample BarGraIncu01121A_FD_184501 | JGI IMG/M metagenome (GOLD analysis project Ga0209540, IMG submission 184501) | Arctic peat soil microbial communities from Barrow, Alaska - Barrow Graham LP Incubations 011-21A (SPAdes) (version 2) | ecosystem: Environmental > Terrestrial > Soil > Wetlands > Peat... | reverse complement strand
GCCGTTGAGCAGGGTGCCGTTGGTCGAGTCGAGGTCCTCGATCGCCCAGTCGTCGCCGACGTGCACGAAGGCGGCGTGTTCGCGTGACGCGTTGGCGTCCGCGAGCCGCACCGCACACGAGGCGAGACGTCCGACCAGAACGCGCTCACCCTGTAGCAGGACGTCGTGGTCGCCCACGGTGACGGTCGCAAGGTCGTCGGCGGGGTTGCGGATGTCCTCCGTCCACTCGCCTGCGGGCTCCGATCGCCGCTCGGGAGAGGCGGGCTCCTCGGCCTCGGGGGCCGCCAGCTCCGCGCTTACCCGGAAGCGGCCGAGGCGCAGATCGTCGTGGACGATGAACGCCACCTTCGGAGTATCCGTGAGGTGGTAGTTGCGCTCGCGGGCTCGGCCGGCCAGGTAGGTCGCGAGTTCGCCCGAGAGCGTCGTCGTGAACGGTCCGAAGTTCTCGGCGTCCTCGGGCGAGAGCGCGACCGTGTAGCCGAGCGGGGCATAGACCCGGCCGACGCCGATGGTCTTGCCGTCGTCCATGGCCCGGCCCAGCGTCTTTGCGATCTCGACGGGCTGGACCGGGGAACGGAACATGCCGGCGAAGGCACCTTCGAGGGCGCCGCCGACGCGGTCTTCGAAATCGGAGAGGATGCTCACCTAGGATTCCACGTCCTGATCGTCCGTGTCGCCCGCCCGGACCGGGGGTCCGAGAGCCACGACGGCTATGACCAGTATAGAGGCGATGCCCATCTGGAGCAGGGCGCCGGGCGCCATCCGTGAACCGACCGTCATCCAGGGGCCGAGTGCGGCGGCGCACACGGCGAGCCCGGCGAGGGCGCCGGTGAGCGCCCCGAGGCGAGTCCCCCGGCGGGCGCCGAGCGCCGAAAGGGCACCGGCGAGACCCCAGGCGAGCACGACTACCGCGCCTCGGAGTAGGACCGCGCCGGTGAGCGCGCCCGCGGGCCACGGTGCCGAGAGAGGGTCGACCAGTGCGGGCCAGGCGACGTCGGCCATGACGGCGGAGCCGCTCACGATCGAGAAGACCACCATGGCGAGTCCTGCTGCGGCGGATGCGACGCCGGCGGTCCAGACGCCTTCGATGAAGAAGCCCGCGAGCACCGGGAGGGCAGGCGAGGCGCGCAGCACCCCGGCGAGCGGCGCGAACACGGGCAGCGCGCCCGCACCCGCGCGCGTACGCCCGACCGCGACCCACCACAGCGCACCGGCGAGCGCGACCGCGAGGCCCAACGGCCACCCGATCCGGAAGGCCCCGGCGGACAGGACGACCAGCCCGGCTCCGAGGCCGAGTGAGGGTGCGAAGTAGCCGGCGGCCGCCGCGACGAGGACGGCCGCGACCGAGGCGAGCCACGGGAACCCGAGCGGCGTCATCCCGGCCCACGCGAGCCACCCGGCGGCAGCGGCGGTGAGGACCCGCTCCGCGACGCCCGAGCGTATGGTGAGCCGGTCCCAGAGGCCGAGACGTACGAGCGAAAGGTCCTCGTCGTACTCCTCGTCGAAGGTCATCTCTGTCGCCAGTGCGCGGATGCCGGCGCGGCCCGTCACCGGGTCCCCGAGCCCGGCCATCAGCTCCGATGCGAACGAGCGCAGATCCTCCGGTCGACGATCAGGGTCGGGCGAGAGCGCGCGCACCACGGCGTCGTTGACGGCGATGGGCACCGACGGTTCGAACGCGCCCGGGATCGGGGTCCCGCCCCGCTCGACCTTGAACAGCGAGCCCTCGATCGATTCGGAGGCGAAGGGGACGGCGCCGGTCAGCACCGTGAAGGCCAGCGCGGCGAACGCCCACACGTCCGTGCGCGCGTCGACCGTCTCGCCTCGCAGCTGCTCCGGCGGCATGTAGCCGAGGGTACCTCCCGCCGAGAGCGCCTGACCCGCCGCGTTGGTGAGCGCGGCGACGCCGAAGTCGGCGACCTTCACGAGCCCGTCTCGGGCGATCAGCACGTTCTCGGGCTTGAGGTCGAGGTGCAGCACCCCGTTGTCGTGGGCGAAGGAGACAGCCTCGGCGATCGGTCCCAGGATGGCCGCGGCCTCGTCGATGTCGAGCGGCGCGTAGAGGTCGAGCAACTCGGCCAGCGACGCTCCGTCGACGTGTTCCATGATGAGGAACGCCTCGTCGTCATCCGTGTCCCACTCGTAGACCGTGACGATGTTCGGGTGGTTCAGCAGCGCGGCGGTGCGCGCTTCGCGCAGTCCGGTGGTGCGCGAGAGGATCTGGATGCCGCGACGGGTGACGGGAATGCGTTTGATCGCGACCCGACGAGCCATCTTCGTGTCGAAGGCGAGATCGACGGCGCCGTGGCCACCCTCGCCGAGTTCCGCGAGGAGCCGGTACCGTCCCAGGATGAGAGCCTCGTCCACGCGCCTCCCGCCGAAGTCATCGGACGTCTGTCGCGCGCCCATTCTAGCGTGCGCGGGGCCGTACCGTTCGGGCGCAGACAGGGCCCCGACCGTATCCGGTCGGAGCCCTGCTTCGCGAATCTCCCGGCGCTCTACTTCACTGTGCGCGCGCGGTAGACGCTCTTGCTCAGAGCGTGGTCGGTGTCGGAGTGGCTCGCATACAGCCGCCACTTGCCGGACGTCGGCAGCTTGACCGAAGCGGAGTACTTGCCGGCGGTCGCCATCGTCGCGGTGACCGTCTTCTTCAGCCGCCACTTGCCGCTCTCGTAGCGGTAGCACAGGATCTTCACGGCGGATGAGCCGATCGTGTGGTCGGGCCTGAGCGTTCCCGTCGAGGTGAAGGCCACGTTGTGCTTGACCGTCGAAGGCGCGGACGGTGCGGTCAGCGACGCCTTCACCATGACCGTCGTCCATGGACTGTTGGCGATGAACGCGTCCGAGTCGCCCAAGTAGTTGGAGAATGCGAAGAAGCGCCCTGACATCACGGGGACGATGGCGCGGAAAGTCCCGGTGTAGTCGGTCGTCACGGTCAGGAACGGCGTCCACTGATGCAGGCCGAGCACACCGCTCGCCAGCGTGTAGTGGATCCGGACGGAGCGCGCCGCCAAGGGCTGCCCGTTCGCCCTCTTGAGCGTGCCCGAGACCTTCGTCACGTAGCCATAGGGCGTGATGGACGAGGCGGCGGTCAGCGTCACCTTCGTCTGGGAGAGCTGAGTCGCATAGAGGTCCTGGTCGACGGCGTTCCGGTCATCGAAGTACACGATCGTATCGCCCCAGATCTGGGGCTCGCAGGCGTTCGAGGCCCCGCCGGTGATGTAGACGGTGTTCTGCTCGACCTGGGTGTAGCCGACGGTCCACTTGCCGCTCTCGTAGCTCTGGAAGACCACGGTGCCGTCCGCGGTGATGCGCGGTCGCGTCTGATTCGTGCCATCCGGCGCCCATACATACCAAAGGACGGCCCCGTTCTTGTCGAAGTACGACGTGAGGCCGACGTCGGTCTCGGTGCCCTTGTCGATGGTCCATGCGGCGCGGATCCCGTTGACGTCCGGGTCGTACTTGTTGGTCCCGTCCGGCGTGGTCAGCAGGTACTCCGCGTGGGCCGCGATGTCGTACCAGTAGATCTCGGAGGTTGTGCTGCGGTCGTCCGCGTAGACGATGCGATTGCCCGAGATGCGCGGAACGGTCTGGCTCGATGCGTTGGTCGTCACGCGGCTCTCGGCGTGCGTCGCGAAGTCGTACATGTACACGTCCCAAGCGCCGTTGCGCGAGTCCTGCCACACGACGCGGTTCCCGTTGATCTCCGGCCACTCCGCGGCGCCGGCTCCGGTGGTCAGGCGGTGCTCGGTGCTCGTCTTGAGGTCGTACCAGTAGATGTCCCAACTGCCGTTGCGGCTGTCCATCCACACGACGCGGTCACCCCAGATGCGCGGGCGCCAGTGCAGGCCGGCGGAGTTGCAGATGGTCCCCGAGGCGTTCGTGGCCGTGTTGTAGATCTTGATGTTGGCCGTACTGCCGTCCAAGGCGGTCTCCTCGTAGACGACGAGGCTGCCGTACACGCTCGGGTAGAACTGGTGCAGCCCACCGGTCGCGAGCGGTCGCTCGAGCCCGTAGGCGCCGATGGTAGGCCTGTCCGTCAAGCTTGCGATCCCGACGGTCCCGGCCCTTCCGAGCGGTTCCGCGGCCAGAGTCGAGGCGTGAGCCGTCGCCGCGGTCGCCCCCAGGAACAGTGCCGATACGGCGGCGATCGTGATGAGACGCCGCCAAGATGAACGTGCCACGGAGCACCCCTTTCCCCTGCCCGAAACATGAACGATGCCGATCGCGAACGGCGGCGTACCGGTGCCACCACCGACCCCACGAGTATGGGCCTGTGCCGACCCGCTGCACAGGTCGTGCCACGTGTTCCGGGGCTCTGAGTCGATCTCCCACATCCGCGGGTCCGGCGCTGTGCGGTGTGCTCCATCATCGATATGGCGAGACGCCCGAGCACCCGTCCGGACCTTGTCTTCGACAGGAGCGCCTCCTGCCGGGAGGGTGTCGGAGTTGCCCGGCCTCACCTGCGGTGTTACCCTATCGCTCGCACGTCACGCGGGTGTGGCGGAATGGCAGACGCGCATGGTTCAGGTGCGCACCTGCTACGCAGGAGCCATGTGGGTGAAACACCCCCGTTGAGCAGGGCTTTCTCCCGAGAGGAGGAAGCCCTTTGTGCTGCTCAGGGGTGGATGTCCAAGCGGATGTCTAGTGGCGGAGTGAAGGCGAAATGCCAGGATGCCCGTTTGCACGTGTCACACCGAGCGGTGATGATGGGGGCGCTCGGTAACGCCGTTCAGGGGAGTAGTATGGACGAGCACCAGTGGCCAATGGCGTACAACAGCTCGGCGCAGCTCTTCGTGGAGGGCAATAAGTCCACGGGGCAGTTCAGCATGAGAGACATCGAGGGCATGCGACGCGCTGTAGGGGGACGCTGAGGCTCGGCGTAGACCCGAGCGTCGGAGTTCGTCACGAGACCGAGGAGGGCGTGTCGTGAGCAAGTACGCACCGCTGGTGGACTACCTGAATGAGCAGAGGAACGACTCCGTGACCGTGTCGTTCGACGACATCGCGCGCATCATCGGAGACACGCTGCCCGCATCGGCAAGGCTGCACCCCGCATGGTGGGGGAACGACACGGAGGTAAGGCACGTCAACGCTGACGAGTGGCTGAGCGCGGGCTGGAAGGTCGAATCGGTATCGCTGGACGAGGAGCGAGTGACGTTCGTTCACCATGATGCAGAGCAGCGGGACTCCCCTGACCAGACGCCTGCCCTCATCTAACGATTCGTCTAATGTTCGCCGCTCATCTAACCTCCATCATGCCGCACTTGCGTATGTTGCCGCGCTCTTGCGCCCCTGCTAGACTCCCCTTTGCACGTCACGCGGGCGTGGCGGAATGGCAGACGCGCATGGTTCAGGTCCATGTGGGGGAAACCCCGTGAAGGTTCAACTCCTTTCGCCCGCACCAGGTACGCACAAGCGGCTTCGCCCCCACAGGGCGGGGCCGCTGTTCTTGTCGGGGTGGCAAGACTGCGGGGATCCCCTGCCTTGCCTGCTGAGGCAGACGGCAACGCGCGAACAAGATGGTTCTCCATCGGGTCCCCACAGCTTGCAGTGGCTATCCTTGGGAGTCTACGCGCCCGCGGACGTCGGCGGGTTCATGCTCGGGTCGGTGTCCGGCTGTGCCGGACTGTCTGCATCCCACGATCCGGAGTCCCAAGTGGCGCATGCGCGCGGGTCCCTGGTCGCCGAGGGCGACAAGCCTGTGGTCGGGCGCAACGCGGGAGCCCGGCTGGCCACCGGCGACGAACTCGACGACGAACTTCATCGCCGCGGCGCTGCGCAAGGCCGGTGCGGCCGTCTGGAGAGCTCTCGGCCCGAACGACACGGCGGGCGGAAGGGGCTGACCGCACGCCCACCGTGTTCGCGCCTGGCCCGCCGGCCTGCTCCGCGGTAGGCCTACTCCTCTAAACGGGCGCGAACCCTCGCGGAAGCGTGAGCGTCATAGACAGGGACAGGAGATCGGTCGTTCGCGATCGGACACGGACACGGGAGAGGCCCATGAAGCGGGGAACAGGCACTGCGGTGGCGTGCGCGCTTGCGCTGTCACTGATCGTCATCGCCACGACAGGTTGCACGACGAAGGTCGTGACCGCCCCGGCCGCCGCGCTGCTCAACGCGGTGACCGCTTCGGGCAGCGGCAAGGTACCGGGCTCCCCCGATGAGGCTTCGATGAGCTTCGGCGTCACGCGCAACGCGTCGAGCGCGAAGTCGGCGCTCGCTCAGGTCTCGGCGATCGCCACCAAGATCACGGCCGCGCTCGTGAAGTCCGGCATCGCCGATGCCGACGTCCGCACTGCCAACCTGAGCGTGTACCCGAACTACGGCAACGGCGCCAAGCCCACGATCACCGGCTATCAGGCCTCACTGTCGGTCGAGGCCAAGATCCGCGACATCGGGACGCTCGGCGATGTGATCAACGCCGCGAACAGCGCCGGCGCCGACAACATCAGCGGCCCGAGCTTCACGATCTCGGAGGACTCGAAGTACACCGTCGAGGCGATCGAGAAGGCCGTAGCCGACGCGCGCAAGAACGCCGAAGCCATGGCGAAGGCGGCCGGCAAGTCCGTGGGCGACGTGATCAGCATCAGCGACTCGGGCGTGAGCGTGCCGCCCGGACCGATCTACTACGACTCGACGGCGATGAGCGCCAAGTCCGCAGGGGCCGCGCCGATCTCGCCCGGCCAGCTCGACGTGAGCGCGAATGTGACCGTCATGTTCGAACTCAAGTAGTCGCAGCACACGTCGCTGGAGAGCCCCGGGGCCAGTCGCGCCGGGGCTCTTGTCGCGGACGCCCTCGTGCGTATAGTGGCACGACGTATCACTTCCGAGGGGGGATCTCGATGGGCGATCGCTTGTTCTCACGTTGGAGCGCCGCCGCAATGGCTGCCGCGCTGTTCGCCACGATGATGTTCGCGGCGTCGACCGCATTCGCGGCACCTGCCGCCAAGAGCGCGACGCGTCCGGCAGCCGGGGCGATCGGGATCGCCACCTACGGCGTCGGCCAGACCATCGCCGACGCGACCCCGTTGTCCCTTGCGGGGGGTACGGCCAGCTTCGTCGGTCATCTTACCGCCGGCGCGACCAGCGGAGAGGACGACGTACTCGACGTCTTCCTCACGGCGGGTGAAGTCGTGACGATCAACATGGTCGCAGCCGATCCTGCGACCGACTTCGCCATCTACGTCTTCGGTCCCGATGCGACCGACGTCTGGGAAGATGTCCCGGTCGCGTACGTCGATCCGTCCTTTTGGAATGACGGGGGAGGCAAGCAGCCCCTGACGATCTCATCGTTCAAGGCTCCCAGGACCGGCCACTACTTCATCGATGCGTTCACCGCGGTCGGCAATGGCTACACCGGTGGGAGCGGCGACTATACGCTGAGCATCAACGTGGAGCGTCGGGGAACGATCGTCGCGATAGTGAACCAGCCGACGTCGGCACTCGCCTACAAGGACTCGACCCTCATCATGGGTCACGTCTACTACGCGTACGACATCATCGCCTCCGGTCTGTGGAACACCGTGGCCGGAGGCGACGTCACGCTGCTGGCATCCGACGACGGCAGTGACTACTTCCCGCTCGGGACTCAGACCCTCGAGGCCGACGGGAGCTACCTGTTCGAAACGCCCGAGTACGACCGGAAGATGCACTACCTCGTCCAGTACGCGGGCACCAGCGCGCTGACTCCGAGCACGGCGTACACCAGCGTGAACATGTACGCGTCGCTGGCGAAGCCTTCGGGCTCTCGCTACGCCACGAGGTCGTACACGCTGTCCGGGATCTTGGCACCTCGGCACACCGCCGGCTCGTCCGCCGTGCGCGTCTACCTGTGGCGCTACGTGAGCGGGAAATGGAAGGCCTCGGGCTACAGGACCGCCAAGGCGTCCAACTACGGGTTCGGTTCCAAGTACTCCGTGAAGTACAAGTTCCCGTACGCGGGCAAGTGGAAGATGCAGGCGTACCACTCGGACAGCAGCCACGCGACGACGCGAAGCAGCTACACCTACCTGACCGTGAAGTAGCCTCTTCGCGGCGCAGTGCGCGAGGGCCCCGTCCGATCCCGGACGGGGCCCTCGTCTTCGTATCGGGCGGCACTCATCGAGGCGCGAACCGCCGGGCCGCCAGGGTCGTCCCCGCGTACTGGAGCGCGAGGAGCCCCGTGCCGCCCACTCCGATGATCGCGTAGATCATCGGCCACGTGACCGTGAACCGCAGTCCCAGCATCCCCTGCAACTGCGCACCCATCGTCTTCTCGTTCAGCGCCATCACCGCCGTCGCGACGCACAACGCGCCGAGGACGCACGTCATCGTGGTCGCGACGCGCTTCCCGTCGCGCAACGCCCGAGCGCGCTGCCAACCCATCAGGATGGCGCGCCGCGCGACCACGTAGCCGCCCACGATCCCGATCGCGGCGTTGAAGACCGGAAAGCCCATGAAGAAGCCGTACATGCCGATCGAGTAGAAGAGCGCCACGAGCAGGAGCGCGCGATCGCGCATCGAGAACAAGGAGTCGAGCCGGTGGCGCAGCACGGTGGCGTCGAGAGCGACGCCGATCGCCAGGCCCCCCATGGCGAACCACCCTATGGCTGGGTTGTCGCCCAGCGCGGGCAGCGAGCTCCACCAGCACGCCAGCAGCAGCGCGATCGGGGCGATGGGGGCGAGGACGACCCGGGAGATGATCTTGTCGGTCGTGCTCACGGGTCCTCCTTTTGGCGCGCCGCAGCCGCACCGGCCTGTCAGCGAGATGCTAGCACCGTCGGGCGGCGTCTCCGTTACGGCGGTGCCACCATCGAGCAACGGCGGTACGATGTCGTCGCAGACGACGGAGAGGCACCGCGATGGCGATCGACGGCAGGACCCTGAAGCAGCAGCCCGAGAAGCTCGACGCCTACGACAGCGTGGGAGTGCGTGTCCTCTCTGCGGCGCTGGTCTGGGTCCCGCTGGCGCTGCTCTTCGTGATCGCCTACGTGAGCGGGTCGTGGTTGGGCGGTATGGGCGCCGGTCTGCTCTCGGTCGGGAGCACGGTCCTCACCGCTCTCGGCATCTGGGTCTACCGGCGCTACTTCCGACGCCACAAGGCGTAGTTCGTCCCCCGGGGTCATGCGTGCCGGAGCTCCGGCCGATACATCCGGAGTAGCCCGCACCAGCGCCGGGTCGTCGGCGCGCATCTTCAAGGAGTCCGAAGTGGCTTCGTCGGCGCTGGACGGCCAAACCCAGATCCGCGGCAAGTGCCAGTACTGGCGCGAGCGGATGGACGAGTACGACCGCTGGGACCGCGACGTCCGACCCGCGGACAAGCGCGTGACCTGCTCGTGCTTCGTCGAGGGGCGGCTGTGGGCGGTGACCGTGGAGACGCCGCCCGCGGACTGCCCGGAGCGCGACCGCTGCCGCTACCACATCCCGATGTACTGATCCCGCCGGGCGGGGAGAACGCGCAGGCGAGTCCTAGGCGTCGTGGTCCCGGTGCATGATGTCGGTGATCGCACGCAGCCTGCCGGTCTTGGCCTGCGCATCGCGGCTGGCCTGCTGACTCTTCGCCGGGTCGAGGAACGCTTCGACGCGGTCGGCCAGGTCCGCCGGCTTGATCGGCTTCGTGATGTAGTCAGCGAGGCCGTCCTGCATGGCCTCCAGCTGCTTGTCGAAGTCGCCGATCGCCGAGAGGTGGATGATCGGGATGTTCTTCGTCCGCTCGTCCTTCTTGAGGCGCTTTGCGACCTCGTGGCCGTCCAGGTCGGGCATGACGACATCGAGAAGGATGAGGTCGGGGCGCAACTCGCGTGCGGCGATGAGGCCCTCATAGCCGTTGGGCGCGGACGTAACGTGGAACCCGCGCGCGGTGAGAGCGTCCGTGGCCATCTTCACGACCATCGGTTCGTCATCGATGACGAGGATCTTCTTCGGCACCGGGTTCTCCTTCAAACGGCTCTGGTCCTGCTCTCTACTGATTCGACATGCGGGGTGGACCTCCTGCTGTCTTCTGTCCCTATACTCGCTGAATGGATTCCCTGGACCCACACTCCTTTCCGGCCAAGGCGGCCCTCGAGACCTTCCGCGACGAGGTCTGGTCGTTCTACCGCGCGTCGGGCAGGCGGATGCCGTGGCGCGGGATCGACGATGCCTACGGTGTCCTCGTGAGCGAGATCATGTTGCAGCAGACGCAGGTCGCGCGCGTGATGGACCGTTGGGGCGAGTGGATGGCCGTGTTCCCGACCATCGACGCGCTCGCGGCCGCGCCGCTCGCGCTCGTTCTGGAGCGATGGCAGGGCCTGGGCTACAACCGCCGCGCCGTGGCGCTCAAGCGCTGCGCCGTGGAGGTCGCCGCGAGGTTCGCGGGGGCACTCCCGGGCGATCCGGCGGCGCTGGTGACTCTTCCGGGGATCGGGCCGGCCACGGCGGGGGCGGTCGCCTGTTACGCGTACCGGATGCCCGCGCCCTTCATAGAGACGAACGTACGCGCGGCGCTGTTGCACGCCTTCTTCGCAGATGCCGACGACGTTCCCGATAGGGCGCTGGTGCCGATCGCCGAGGCGGTCTGGGATCGCGACGACCCCCGGGAGTGGGGCTACGCGCTCACCGACTATGGCGCCCACCTCAAGCGCACGCTTCCGAACCCGT
>Ga0209540_10003522_pt1 | contig 10619 bp, 9 predicted proteins | sample BarGraIncu01121A_FD_184501 | JGI IMG/M metagenome (GOLD analysis project Ga0209540, IMG submission 184501) | Arctic peat soil microbial communities from Barrow, Alaska - Barrow Graham LP Incubations 011-21A (SPAdes) (version 2) | ecosystem: Environmental > Terrestrial > Soil > Wetlands > Peat... | reverse complement strand
CATACGCTCGACGCGTTCTTCGATCCCGCGCATATACGTCTGAGCAGCATCATGCAGCGCCAGTCTGAGCTGGCGACGCTTGCCTGGCACTTCGCCCTTGCGTCTGTGTTCGTGCCGGTGGCCGGCATTGTCCTCGGTCTTCTCGCGGTCTTGTTCGCGCGCGAAGCTCAGGACATGTTCGATCTTGTCGGTGGAGCTGACTTTGACAGGCGCCGGGCGCACAAGTCTCTCGTCATCGGAGGCACAATGACGGGGGTCTGGCTGATCGGGACGATCGTGCTCATTGTTGTCCTGGCATCTAGCGGATTCTAATGCAGCGTCGCGTCCACGACACAGTATCTACAACCGGCTGAACACCATGACAGCGGTCTGTGACGAGAAGATCGATCGATTCTCGCAGACACGATAAACTGCTTCAGAACTTGTAGCCGAACCGTCGCAGCAAGGCCTTTCTGTCCGCCGCGTCGCCGTCGCTCTCGACGCCCTTCGGTTTTTCTCCGTCGATGACGCCCAGGATGCCGCGGCCGGTTCCGTCGTCCGCAACGATCACCTGGAGTGCGTTCGCCGTGGCGGCGAAGATGCTGCAGACCTCCGGCACGGCCTTGATGGCGTTCAGGACGTTGATGGGGTAGGCGTTCCCAAGCAGCAGGACGAAGATGTGCCCTGCGCCGATGGCCAGTGCGTTATCCCGGGCCAGTGCGATCAGGTGCTTATCCGTTCCGGCGCACCGCACCAGGCAGACCCCTGATGCTTCGTTGAACGCCAGCCCGAACTTCACGCCCGGCACGGCGTTCACGACAGCCTCGTAGATGTCCTCGACACTCTTGATGAAGTGCGTCTGCCCGATGATGACGTTCATGTCCTCGTCCTTCGTGACTGCTACCAGCTCCAGCTGCATGGCATCACCTCCACGTGCATTGTAGCGCCAGAAGCGGTCTCGGCAACGAGTTCGCACGGAAGCGTTTCGGCCAGCGGGAAACTGGCCTGATCCGCTGCGGGCCGCTTGACAACGAACCGACCCCCATACCCTGCATGCAGGGACAGCATACCTGAAGCTGCACCCAATTGACAGGAGGTACCCATGCAATACAAGATCATGTATCAGCCATCCTACTCCTTGCTCGAGGTGCAGCTCGACCCGTCTGAGTCTGTCGTCGCCGAATCAGACGCCATGGTCAGCATGGCGCCGAACGTCAAGATGGACACCGGCGCCAAGGGAGGTCTCTTTGGTGCACTGAAGCGATCCATTGGCGGGGAAAGCATGTTCCAGAACACGTTCACCGCTCAGGATGGGCCCGGTACAGTGACGTTCGCTCCGACCATGGTGGGCGACATCGCAGCCCGTGAGATGAGGGGCGAGAGCCTGTTCGTCCAGTCCGGGTCATTCCTTGCGTCGTCTCCATCAATCGAGCTCGATACCAAGTGGGGTGGAGCCCGGACGTTCTTTTCCAGGGAGGGTCTGTTTGTGTTGAAGGCGACTGGTATGGGTATGCTCTTCATGTCCAGCTATGGCGCCATCCACACGGTGACGCTGGCCCCGGGAGAGCAGCTGGTCATGGACACGGGTCACATGGTGGCCTTCGATGCGACGATGGGATACCACGTACGGACGATAGGGGGGGTCAAACAGACACTGTTCTCGGGTGAGGGCCTTGTCGTTGACCTTACGGGCCCCGGCACGATCTATATGCAGACGCGCAACTTCGGCGCTTTCGTGAACTACCTGGTCCCCAAGCTGCCCTTCAAATGCGACTGATCGCTTCTCTCGAACGAGGAAAAGGCTGGCAGTATTGCCGGCCTTTTCGCATGGAAGGATATTCACGAGCACTGACTGCCCGGCAGAACTACTCGATGACGATGACATCTGGCGCCGTCGCTGCCATGTTACTCTGGACGAGGGCTGCGCGTTCGGCGACGATTGACCTGAGATCGCCGTTCTGTGCCAGTTCTTTGCGTTTGAGCAGCAGGACGTCGTCGCGACGGTCCAGGCGGCCTCTCGCGACAAGAAGATCTCCCGCGTGCAGCAGGAGCATCCGGGCGCGCGACAGCGACTTGGCGACGTAGAACCAGGCTTTTTCGGTAACGGCGGACGTCCGTATCATCGCCCGGTACCTCTTCCTGAGCAGGACGTCGTTGCCGCCGGGCAGCGAATCCAGCCAGGCAAGCGGATCACGGGCTGCTTCCACACGAGTCGCCGCCCCGGTTTCGCGTGCCCGCAGCAGGGCAACAAGAAGCAGGTCACTGCGTTCCTGCAGGGTCGGAGATCCAACGTCCACGATCGATGTCCTGAAGAAGGAGAACGTCCGCAGGAAGGCTTCCAGGTCGCGCTCGACGGTGATATCTGTACACAGGACGCGCAGGGTCTGTTCGGAATCACCCTTCGCCATCGCTTCGCCAGCGAGGCGTGCAGTATCGTCGGAGACCCCGGCTGCGATGCGGTCGAGGTGCGCCCACGGGCTCAGGCCGGCCGTGTCGCTGGCTGCCTCCAGTGCCTCGACGAAGCGGTCCTGAATGCCGCGATGTGCCATCGCACGCTTCAGGTCGTCTGCCCGGAACGAGGACGAAACCAGCAGCAGGAGGAGGTCTAGAACGAGAGGACGCGTGAAGGTCAACAGCTGTTGCAGGTTGGCCAGCGTCTCGTCGCCGGTCAGGGTCTCGACCTGGGCACTGTCCAGCTCTGCGAGGCGGGGATTGTTGTCGCTGATCCATCGCTGCAGGCGGGGCACGGCAAGCCGAACGGCTACCGCTGCCCGCGACGCGCGTGGAAGACGGATGAGTGACTTGGCGGGCAGTCTGACACTGGCAGTTGTTTGCTGCAGCAGCACGTCGTCCAGTGCGTCTGGCGGCAGCCCTGCGTGGTCGAGCAGGTAGCGGGCGAAGGTCAAGTCGATGTAGACGGAACCGTCGAACTCTCTTGCGACATCCGGTGGAACCGATGGTGCCCGGTTTCCGAGCAGCAGTGTCCCGGTGCCCTGCAACAAATCGTGGAGAAGTTCAACGACGATATTGGCGGCCATCGGACCCAGTGGACGTGGTATCAGACGAGCCAGCGAACGACGTGAGAATGTTCGTGCGCCAAGGTGTGCTGGGGCAGGAAGAGCAGATAGGAACGTTAGTTCCTGGCCGTCCCAGATCCAGTCGAGGGTGCAGGGCATGGCAATGCGGTCGCCGAGGAGCACGGCCAGACGTGCAGACTGGATAATTGGACGTTCATCAGCGGGTGACGGCGTTGGCCGGCGGAGGACCTCTCCGGTCGTACTGACAGTCCACTCCCAGGCAGCGGCTTCACCATCGCCTGCCCCCAGTGTGCACTGCACCATGGCATTCAACTCCCCAAGGCTGGCATTCGGCGACCAGGCGCGGCCCGAGAGTCCGGGGTGGAGCTCGGCGCGTTGTACGAGGACCGCCATGGAGGCGGTTGACAGGTACTCGGCCTCCGTCACGCCGGCGTCACGAGCTCTCTGGATAGTCTGAATGTCCAGAAGTCGCAGCCATGATTCCCGGATGCCGTCTTGCAGCTCCGCGAGTCCGCGGAATATCTCCGCTGTGTCGAAGGCCCCCGGGTCGAACCAGGACCAGGCTCGTGGCACGACCGGGGAGCATCGTTCCATGATGTCCGGGCCGATCGATTCGACAAGCCGGGCGAAGGAGGAAGTGTCGGCAGAAAAGTCGTACTTCTCCAGCGCACGCCGGGCGTCAGGCAGCGTTCTTGTTCCCGCAAGGACATGACGATATGCCGTTCCAGGCAGGACAAAGGTCTCAGTGACGTTGAAGCTGGCTGCAATCATGGCCAGGGTGGCCTGGCCAGCCATACCGACGTCGCGAAGAGGCAGGAGGCGTCGTTCCTGCAATCGGATCCATTTCATTGGAATGCCGTGACCGGGACGATGACGCCAACCCCGAGGAGACCGATGAAGATGGTCAGGAGCATGGCGGCAAGGATCTGTCGCTTCTTGAGTTCAGTGCAAGCGTACTGTGCCATCAGGTCACCTCAATTGGCCGCTCATATGCTCAAATGAAGCCTTTGAGTTCAAAGACGACAGTATCGTATCTGTGCGTGGGGGGCTTGAATTGATCCGACATGAGCATCTGACCACAGACATGAACGGTTCCAGACTGGCGGAGAGGGTGGGATTTGAACCCACGAGGCAGGGGTTACCCACCTACTCGCTCTCCAGGCGAGTGCTTTCAGCCGCTCAGCCACCTCTCCGCATGGTAGGAACACGAACAGAACAAGTATAGGGAAAACGTCCCCAGATGCAACGAATTGGGAGCAAACGGCTGACTATTCCTGCGATCCCGGCTCAGCCTGTTTCTGACTGGCCAGGCTGTCCAGGACGTAAATGGTGTTTTTGCCACTCTTCTTGGCCTGGTACATCGCAAGATCGGCGAGCAGGAGCAGGTTCTTTGGGTCGGACACACGGTCCTCGAAACTTGTGACGCCACCGCTCAGCGTGACCACGGTACGGAAGTGGCGCTGATCACGAACACTGTTGCGTTCGACGGACGCGCGGATACGCTCGGCGGCCTTGTGCGCGTCGGCGGGAGAGGCTCCCGGCATCAGGATGACGAACTCCTCGCCGCCGTACCTGTAGGCTGAATCGACAGTCCGGATGCTATGACGCAGGATGTCCGCGATGCCCTGGAGGGCGAGGTTTCCATCCAGATGGGAGTAGGTGTCGTTGTACTTCTTGAAGTCGTCGATATCGAAGAACAGGAGGGAGAATACTTCACCAAACCGCGCCGTGCGCTCTGACTGTTCGATGGAGTGCGTCACGAACGCGCGATAGTTGCCCAGGCCCGTCAATTCGTCGGTTACCGAGAGCTCATCGATGCGATGGACGTAGAGGATGTTCTCGGCGACCAGGCTGCAGTCTGAGACGAAAGCCTCCACCATGTGCTGCTCTTCATCCGTCAGAAGCACGGGGCGTTTGAACGATACGTACAGGACACCGTACAGGACGCCTTCGAGTGTCATGCGGAGTGTCAGCTCGGTCATGGCTCCTGGGGCGAGCGGGACCATAGTGTTCGAGACTTCAGAGTGAACGACCGCAAGGCTGGAACTGCTGAACGCTTCGCCCAGGATACCTGGCTCGACCCCGGGTTCGGGAGTGAACCCGAAGATGTCGGCCTTGCTGACAACTAGCTGTCTGGACCCTGCTTCGAAGGGGATGTATGCCGATGCGTCCGCCTCCATGACATCCTGCAGCTTCTGAGCCGTGGCAGCCAGGAACTGTCGCAGGTCTGTGCGCTTGAAAGAGGTGTCGAGCAGTTCTCTCGCCGCAAGTCGATACTTCGTGAGCAGGACGGCGCGCTGCTTCACGAAGATCTTTTGTACGATGGACTCCGCATAGGCCATGAAGAGGTCGAATGCACTGGTTTCGCCGACCGTCAGCAGTCTGTGTTCTCCGATGCCCACGATGACGAAGCCGACGAGGCGCTGCTCGAAGTCAAGCCGGTGCATAAGCAGGTCGCGGCCCTGCAACAGGGCGGTGACCGAGCGCGACAGTGAGTGTGTCATATCCAGTCGAGCTCGCAGCTCGCTTTCGAAGACACGGACAGGTTCCGTCTCTTCCGTGCTGGCGGACCGGATGGCAGTCCAGGGGCGCGCCGTGTTGCCCGCATTTTCCAGCAGGATGACACTCCCCGGCCCTGGCAGGATTCGCCGCAGAAGTCGGCTGAGATGCGCTGTTGCCTGTTCGGCTGTCGAGACGTCGATGTTTTCCAGCTCCGCCGTGTTGATGGCTTCGCGGATATTGCGCTGCTCTTTGACTTCTTCCCAGATCAACCTTCCCTGCAGGAATTCCTGTATCTCTCTGGCAATCGCCAGGACGTCCGCGGAGACGTCGCTGGTGAAGTAGTCGCTCTGGCCGCTTTCCAGGCTGAGCACGGCGGTGACATGCCCTTCCGCATTCTTCATCGGGACGGCCAGCTCACTGTGCGTGGCCTCATCGGCCATGATATAGTTGGCATACTTGGCGGTGTTGGGGACATTGACGATCGCTCGCTCACGCAGCGCCTGTCCAATGGCGCCTGCTCCTGCGTTCATGCGGGCAATGATCTCCTGAGATGGGATGGGGGACTTGGATGGCGGCACCGCAAAGAACCGGGTGAAGCGGTCGTTTTCCACCATAAGCAGGTTGATGTGCGACAGCTGGAACGCTTCTTTCATGATGGAGAGGAAGCTGTTGATCTCCTTGTCGAACGGCAGGGGGGAGACGATGGCCGAGGACAGCTGGTTGGTGACCGTCAACGTGAAGTTCTTGCGCTTCAGTGCTTCCATGATCGTGGCATTGTCCAGGACAGAGGCGGCGATGTTCGCGAATGACGTGAACAGGGCCAGGTCGTCTTCGTTGAACGGATTCTCGGCGCCAATGCGGCTGACAGAGACGAGACCGAGCTTCTGACTGCCCTTGCGCAGTGGGGCGGCCATCATCGATTCGGGTTCTTCGGGAGTGCCGTAGATCTGCATGGCGCGCGGGTCCAGCAGGGCGTTCTTGATGAGTTCGGGGGCGTCGCCGTCGAACACCTTCCCAAGAATCCCCTCCCCCCGTCGGATGTGCAGGAGCGAGAAAGCTTCGTGATATTCGCTCTTGGCGGCGACAACGGACAGGCTCTCCATGTCCGCGTCGATAGTTGCTATGATGGCGTCGTCGGCCGAGAGGAACAGCGCTGCTCGGTCCGTGATGGCCTCCAAAACCTCTTGATAGGCTTGAGACGCGGCCATGTCCCGAATAATGGCGGTAAGGAAGGACAACTTGTGGAACGCAGCCTGCATGCGTTCCTTGTCACGATTGACATCAGCGACACGGGTATCCATGGCGCGAAGCCTGCGCCTGACATGTTTGTCGGCAGCATATGACAGGATCCCCACGACTGCGACAGCAAGCATCCCTGAACCAATGTCCCCCCAGTTGGCTGACCGGAGCGCCTGCATGAAGCCACTGCCTTGCCGCTGAACAATCAACAATCCCTGGCTTGCCCCGAGACTTGCCAGGGCTGCCGTCAGGTAGAGGGGAAAGTGCCCGTTCTGCAGGACGATGGACGCAATGACGAAGGTGCCACTGACGACGAAGCTGACGTCAAACGGCAGGATGCGCGTTCCACCATAGAACGCGGGCCTGCCCATCAGCAGGGGGCTGCCCATCGCGCCCAGGAAGAGGTTCATGGCGATGCCGTCGAACAGGATCTGGTGCCGGAGGATGGCGCTCACCACCCTGCTGCGAGGCGCGAAGCGGTCTAAGAGATCAACTGAGACGTTGAAGGCGATTGCGGTGACAAGGAGTACGGGCAAAAGCACGAGCCCGATGGGCCGAGGGGGCTGACTGAGCATGACAAGAAACCACCAGACGCTGCCTCCAGCAATAATGACATACCGGAGCAGAATAAGTATTCTGGCTGTGTTGCGTTCGCCAGATTTCACGGTGTGCAAACTCTCTTCATAGAAAACTATAGCATACCCATAAAAAATGCAAACCGCAGCGCAGGTCTCTCGCTGACAGGTCTGAACGAGAATCAGGGAGAGCTTGTCAACGAGACGATAGTCTAGAGACTGAGCAGAACCTCGACAGCGCGCGAGGAGGCGAGAATGATGAGGAACGAGGTGCCGGCCAGAGCGAAGGCCAGGACTGGCGTCCAGCGGACCGTACTCCCGCGTTGCGGTTCGGTCTCTGTCAGGATCTGGCGCAGCAGGTGCTCCGGTACCGTCACGCCGTCGACAGCCGCGTGATAGTGTGTCCGAAGCAACTGGTCAAGCTCGTTGTCACTGTATTCGATGGTCACGATGTGCCTCCAGGAAGGCCTTCAGCGCTTCCTTCGCGCGGAAGAGACGCGATTTGACGGTTCCCACGGGCTTCCCGATGAGCCCTGCGATCTTCTCGTAGGACATCTCCTTGTAGTAGTAGAAGTACAACACGTCTCTCAGGTCGCCCGAAAGGTGCCGCATGCCTACCGCGACATCCTGTACGGTCTCCGCTTGCACCGGGTCATACCCCCTCCCATCCGAACCCGGCTGCGGTAGGGCGTCTCCCGGGGTCAGCAGGGGAAGCTCCCGTCCCTTGCGCTCGCGAAAGCTGCTTGCTTCATTCATGGCAATCCTCATGACCCAAGTTGTTGGGCTGGAGTCGCCGCGAAAGGACGGGAGAAAATGGCGCACCTTGAAGAACGTGGACTGGAAGACGTCGTCCGCGTCGAACCGGTTGCCCATTCGTGCGACCAGGTATGTGTAGATTTCATCTGCACAACTGTTCATAAGCGTCTCGAAATCCAAGGGCATCGATGCTAGAAGAAATCGGTCAGGCTTGGCAGGATGAGATACCGGTACAGCAGGGCGGCGGCCAGTGCCCCAATCCAGCTGACAGCCAGTGTTGCGGCGAAAGCGATGCCCCACCATGACACGGCCTGTCTAAAGGACAGTCCCAGCACCGCCGAAACGACCATGCACGCGAGCACGAAGGCTACGACGAACCAGAGGAGCGCCCATGGCAGTGCCTGGAGCAGCGTGCCTCGGATAAACGAAAATCGCAGCAGCGCTGTCATACGAGGCAGGATCAGCGGCCCAAACAGCAGAAAAAACGAGACGGCAGACACCAGGAATGCCTTGAACCAGGAGAGCCTGACTGGCAGACGATACGCGTCGTAGCGTACCATGAACAGCATGACGAACGGTGCGACGACGACACCGCCCAGCAGTCCGGTCAGTCGAGCCGTAATGAGGCCCGGAATGATACCGAACATGTGCCCCCTTACCCTCCCTTCCGCTGGGTATGCAGGAGCTTGCACCTGGCCACGAGAAGGCAGGTCCGTGTGATGGTTGTCAGGAAACGCTCCTGTCCCTTAGTACCTCTCTTCAGAACTATCCATGCGGCTTCTATACGCTTCTCGCCAGCCAGTGCGAGGACGTCGGCGAGAAGGTGGTCACTGGTATGCTGGTCCCGGACAATACGTCGGGTTGCGCTGTTGACTTGGTCGAGCGCGATCAGGTAGGTGCGCGCTAGGAGACGGGACTGTGGAGCAGTCCGCTTGAGTGAGCGCGCGAAGAGCAGTTCAGCGGTGACGTAGGCCGCCAGCTCGCGCGCAGCGTCCGAAGTCGTCTTATTGTTAGTCCTGTAGAGGTCCAGATCGGCGGTGAACGTCGATGCCGCACTGGCGACCGGTACCAAAAGTGAACAACACAACAAACCCACGATCAGGCAAGAAATCAATCTTAGTTTTCTCATCACATCACCCGTTATTAGACGGCAAATGCTGCGGCATTGTTCACAGGACGGGAGTAGTCCTGCTCCGGCTGGAGGCTAGCTCTTATGGCTCAGCTCCAGAAAGGCGTGCAGCGCTTCCTCAAAGTGCGAATCTTCCAGCAGACTGTTGGCGTATCGCATCGTTACATGAGTGGGTTTGGCCGGTTGCGACGGTCGTTCGGAAGAAGTGAGCTCGGCCACAGATACTGGCTCCCGATTGGTGATGGGGATCGGCTGAGGGACACTGGGTACTGGGCTGGATTCGACCGGCGCACGGGACATCGGAGCCGGCGCGGGTGTCGGCCGCAAGTCGCGTGCGATGAGCTGTGCCTGTTCCAGCATGCTCGCCATGTGGGCCATGACGGGCCGTAAGGGAGCTGATGGCTCTTCGCTCGTCGGGAACGTGATCGCGGGGGAGACCGGGGAAGGCGCTTCCGGTTCAGGAATCTGAGGTTGTTGTGGAATGCCCGGCAGGGTGAACTTTTTCTCAAGCGAGGCAGCTTCCCTTTCGCCCCGCGGCGTCAGGACCGCGATGTCCCGAGCATCCGCTTCCGTCGTTCCAATGAGGTTCTCCAACTCCCGCACGAGCAGTACCTTGGCGAAAATGGAGTCGGGAAGGTCCTCGAGAGACTTGATGAAGTTGATATGGCGCAACGTCTCCTCATCAAGGTTGGAGTAGCCCAGACCGGTGGCCCGATCGTTGAGTGGATCGACCTCGAGCAGGCGCCGGACGAAGAGCTCTCCTTTCTGATGGTTGCCGAGCTGGTCGTCATACGTCTTCCACAGCAGATAGAGTCTCTCAGGAAATGCTTCATAACTTGCCAGGCCGGTCTCGAGCAGGACGAGAGCCTCACGGATCTTGCCGTTGCGTCGCTGCAGAGAAGCAAACAGTGCCTTCAGGACAGGATCGGTCGGGTTCTGCTCGACCAGTTGTTGCGCGTCGGTCTCGGTCATGTCCGGGACGCGCAGCCTGAGGTTGCTGTATGCTGCGAGAAGCGGGTTCTGGAGCTGGGCGGCACAGATGGCCCTGTGGTTGCGGAGTCTGAGGTCAGTGAGGAAGGTGTTGTCAGAGGAGAGCGAGAGACACTTCAGGAACGCGAGTCTGGCTTCGTCGGTGCGCTGAAGAGCTAGCAGGATGCTCGCGTGGACCAGATGGCAGAGTGGACTGGCAGGATCGATGTTGAGCGCATATCGGCTTTCGATGAGCGCTTCGCCGGGTTTGTTGCGAAGGTAGTACCCGAGTGCGATGGCCAACTGGACGCGCAGGCTCTTGGAGGAGACCGACAGCGATGCTTCCAGGGCGGACTTGAGTGCATCCTGCGGCCGATCGGAGAGGATGTACAGATATGTTTTGCCGACGCTGACCAGGCCGTCGCGCGGGTT
>Ga0209540_10003521_pt1 | contig 10620 bp, 7 predicted proteins | sample BarGraIncu01121A_FD_184501 | JGI IMG/M metagenome (GOLD analysis project Ga0209540, IMG submission 184501) | Arctic peat soil microbial communities from Barrow, Alaska - Barrow Graham LP Incubations 011-21A (SPAdes) (version 2) | ecosystem: Environmental > Terrestrial > Soil > Wetlands > Peat... | reverse complement strand
AACACCGACCCACCGGCGCGGCGACGTCCAGTTAGATGTAAGCGATCACCGCACCTCGATCGCTTACCGGACGCTTTTGGAGCCAATCTCGGTGTCCGTAGAACGATCGACGACGATGTAGCCAGGTGAACTTCCGGGATGACGACGGTTCCTGACACGAGGTCGTATGGAGTGCGTCCTTGGCCCACGAAGAGGGAGACGACGTACATGATCGGCAGCACGTAGGCCACGACGGTCAGTAGCCAAACTGATACGGGGACAGGTCCTGATCCGCTTGTCTGGACGATGGAGAACACCGCAGCGTGCCCAATGGTCCAGGGCACGCCTATCTTCAGGGTGTTCCGAAGAATCGACCTCCGAAATGGCACCCGCAATCCGGTGACCGCGTCAACGACGCGCAGCTGCCGGGTGCGCTTTCCCACGGAAGCCTCTCGCGCACTGGACTCGAGCAAGGTGAGCCCGACGGTTACCGGCACGACCGTAATGAGCGCTGCCATCAGATTCGAAGGAACTGTGCCCATGGAATGAGTCACACCGCTGAGGTACAGACGAACGCCGATGGCCGCAGTGATCGCCACCCACACGAGAATGCAGAGCCAGTCAAAGAGCATGGCAAGGAGGCGGCTCCACGGGTGCCTGGTCACGACCTGATGCTACTGACGCATCACAGACCACACTGGCCCGGCAGGGATTCGGGCGTGGGCATCCCAAAGCAACAACCCAAACGGATGAAGATGGGTGACCGGTGGCCGATGGGTGATCGGGCAGCACCACCGGTTCAAAGGTGTAACCCACCGTGCGGGCATTCGCCAGGCACCCCTGTTGGATCAGATGTTCAGCAGATACTTCGCGAGCCCAAGGGGTCGCGCCAACGCGATCAGGTGGCCGCCGGGCAACACGTCCGCCTCGACACGCAGGCGATCCCGGGCCAGGGTCCGTTGAAACTCGACGGGAAAGAACCGGTCGTCCGCACCGACCACGACGCGAATCGGGACGGACGGCCATACCTCAAAGCTGCAGACCGACCCGAAAACCGCGTCAGCCTCGGGGCGCTGGTGCGGCTCTCCTTTGGCAGCGACCTCGGGCGGGACGTCGTGCAGGAAATAGAGGGCCGGGTCGAACTCGGCACCGTAACCACCCTGTTGCGCTGCGGCCTCACGGGCTTGGAGCGATCCAGTGTTATACCACCACGCGCCGGGCGTCTCCCCTGGCAGCGGGATCATCGCGTTCACGAAGACGAGGGCGCATACCGGGACCTTCGCTGCCACGCGCGGTGCAGTGAATCCGCCCAGCGACTGTGCGACGATCACCACGTCGACGCGGTCGCCAATCGCGTTCATGACCTCCCGCTTGTACTCGGGCAGGCCCGCGAGCTCGTCGTCGCCGGGCAGGTCTACAGCAATCGCCTCGTGTCCCTCGTCCTGTAGCAACGGGACGACGCGATGCCACTACCAGGCGGCACCTCCGGCACCCGGGATCAAGACGAAGGTCCTCACGAGAATCCTCCAGAGTCAGGCGGCCAAGTTTGGGAGATAACCATTCTGCACAGAGTCAGCCCGAACGTGGTTGGACAGCGGTTGTGGAGATCTCGAAGCCACGGGCATCGTGCGCCGATTACCGCACTCCAGTTTTCGGCCACGGGACCTGGGAGGACATTTTGTCTCAGATCCGCCGATCCTCTGAGCGATCCGGTAAGCCGATCCCTTACCGGCACGAGCGAACATGAAAGAGCGTTGGCCGGATGGAAACGAAGCAACGAGAATCGTCTTCAAGGAAAGACCGGCGAGAATGCTCGGCGATTCCGGCGGCTCGTCGCAGACTATGGCGAGCAGATGCCCTGACGGGAGGCGTCGTCGCCGCCCAGGTCGATAGCGCTTAGAGCACGGTGGGGCCCGTTACGAAGATGGCTGACCGGTCACCGATCGTCGTCTGTCACTGAGCGCCTCACTTTGCTCGAACGGCGCCTCATGTCGCTCAGTTGCCGTTAGCGACAGTGAGGACGTGCCGCATGGCCTGCTGTCGCGTCTTTTACGGCAGAGGAACAGCCCCTGATGCCAAGAAGTCATTGACTGGAAGGGTCGCAGCACCTAGCGCCACGGCGTCGCGACCGAGGTGAGCTGGAACGATCGAGACCACGCTGAAGGGCATGCGCAGCGCCTGACGGGACGCGACCTCGCGAATCATCGGCAAGAGCCGGTCTTCGAGAATCTTGTCGATCCAGCCGCCGACGACGATTCGTTCAGGGTTGAACAGGTTGATGAGGTTAGCTATGCCGGCACCGAGATACATCGCCGTCTCCTGCAGGACCTGGGCTGCAGGCTGGTCGCTTCCTGGCGCCCGGGCGATGGCGGTCAGGCGGGCCACGAGGTCAGTGTCGGTGCTCGCAGATTCTCGCCCGCGCAACTCGTCGTAGCGGGCGACGATAGCCCAGCCGCCCACATACGCCTCGAGGCATCCCCTGGCGCCGCAACGACACGTCCGTCCGTTGATGACCACTGTGGTGTGTCCCCACTCGCCCGCACTACTGGACGCCCCGCGGTAGAGCTCGCCTTCTGTGAAGATACTTACTCCGGTGCCCGTACCAAGGAGCACGATGATCGCATTCTCCGCGCCCCTTGCCGCCCCAAACCACTTCTCCGCTTGTCCGAAGGTCTTGGCACCGTTCTCGACAAAGAGCGGCAACTCGGTACCACGTCGCAGCATCGCCTCGAAGGGCACCCCATCCCAACCGATGGTCTGCGCGTAAACGACTGCACCCTCGCCCTGAACGACCAGCCCAGGCACTCCGACTCCGACCCCGAGTATCTCGTCCTGGGAGACTCTGGAGTACGTAATGACGCGGTCCAGGCCATCCAACACATACTGAGCCGTTTTTTCGGGATCGAGCCGGTCCGCTGTCGGGGTGATGGAGTGCGAGGCTCGGACCTGCATGCCGAGGTCGAAGAGCTCGACGAGAATGGCGGTCTCGCCGACGTCGACGCCGACGACATAGCGGTATTCGGGCTTGACGCGCAGCAGCGCGCGCGGGCGACCGCCATCGGAGTCCTCTGCTCCAGCCTCGACGATGACGCCTTGGTCGAGCAGATCACCCACGAGGTTGCTCACAGTGGCCGGGCTGACGCCAGTCGCCTCGCCGATCTCTTGCCGGGTCATCGGGCCGTTGTGGTAGACGACCGCCAACGCCCGGGCGCGGTTGCGCCTGCGCAGGTCACGGACATTGATGGCCCTGGCCCGGATCACGTGTACCTCCCTTTGTCGGTCGAACGGCCTCGGTCCGGTCGCACCTCGCAGGATAGTTTCGAGCGTGAAAGAACACAAGGCAGGCGCATGCTAGTGCGCAGCTCCTCCTCAGTTGGATCATCGCATACAGGCGACTCAGATCAAGATTTGACATTAGTACACGACTTGGAGGAAGGTGAGGAGGAGATCCGGGAATGCAGGGCAACGTCGCCTGCGCGTTCGCCTTCTGACGCACACTCGCCCGGCTTCTGAACCGAAAGGACAGATCGTGCGACTGAATAAGATTGCTGCCGCAGCGGTGGCCGGGTTCATGGTGCTGCCTCTGGCTGCCTGCGGCGGTACGAGTGCGACCACGGGCTCGGGCAGCGCGAAAGCCGGAGCCACATTGACCTACTGGGCGAGCAACCAGGGAACCAGCCTGGACAATGACAAGCAGGTGCTCACCCCGGAGCTCAACAAGTTCACTAAGCAGACGGGTGTCAAGGTCAATCTCGAGGTTGTGCCGTGGGCGGATCTGCTGAACCGGGTGCTCGCGGCGACCACGTCGGGCAAGGGCCCCGACGTCGTCAATATCGGAAACACCTGGTCGTCGTCGGTCCAGGCGACGGGCGCGTTTCTCCCGTTTGACGATGCCACGCTGACCGCGATCGGCGGCAAGTCACGGTTCCTTACCGGCAGCATGTCGGCCACCGGCGTCGCCGGTCAGCCCCCTGCTGCTGTGCCGATCTACAGCATGGCCTACGGGTTGTACTACAACAAGAAGCAGTTCAAGGCTGCGGGCATCGCCAGCCCGCCGAAGACCTGGGATGAGTTCGTGGTCGACGCCAAGAAGCTCACGACGGCTAAGCACTGGGCACTCTCCCTTGAGGCTGGGAGCAAGACCGAGAACATCCACACCGCCTTCACGTTGAGCCAGCAACAGGGTGGGTCGTTCTTCGACTCGACCGGCAAGGCGACGTTCAACACCCCCCAGAATGTTGCGGCGCTCAAGCAGTACGTCGACTTCATGCAAACCGACAAGATCGTGAACCCGAGCGACGCCCAGTACTCCAACGGCACGGAGGCGCTCAAGGACTTCGCGACGGGAACGACCTCAATGGTCTTCTGGCAGGCGGCGCAGGCCTCGCTCAAGCAACTGGGCATGAACCCCGACGACATCGGAGTCGCCCCTGTCCCATTGCCATCGACTCTTCCCGCAAGTGGAAAGCCCGTGACGAGCATGGTGGCGGGCATCAACCTCGGGATCTTCAAGAACACCAAGAACAAGGACGCCGCGATTGCGTTCGTGAAGTTCATGACCAGCACGCCCGAGCAGGAGGTTCTGAACAAGACCTATGGTTCGCTGCCGTCGGTCACCGATGCCTACAGCGATCCCGCGTTCCAGACACCTAACGTCCTGGTGATCAAGGACGTGCTGAGCAACAGTGCCGCGCCGATGCCACAGGCTGCCGGTGAGAGCCAGTTCGAAAAGCTGGTCGGAGCCGCGATGTCGAGCCTGTTTGCTGACGCAGCAACAGGCAAGACGGTGACCAGTGCTCAAATCGCCGGCGCGCTGGCTGCAGCGCAACAGCAGGTCACAAACTGACGCGAGCAAAGTCCGAAAAGAACGCGGCGTGGTGGGGAGGTACGACGGCCCACCACGTCGCCGAGAGGAACACATGGTCGACGCCGTCAAGGCCAAGGTGCCCGGTGAGCCGGCACCGGTGAGCTCGGTTGTCACGGTGCCCGGTGGGCCGGCACCAGCGAAGCCTGTGCGGCCCCGGAAGCGCCGCCGTCAGTGGCTGCCTTATGTGCTGCTGATACCGGCGATCGTGATGGAGCTGATGATCCACATCATTCCGATGCTCATCGGGGTGATGATGAGCTTCTTCAAGATGACGCAGCTCTACCTGGGCAACTGGCGGCAGGCCCCGTTCGCTCATCTGGACAACTACCGCCTCGCCATGAACATCAACCAGCCCGCGGGCAAGGCGCTGCTTCACTCGTTTGTGGTCACGATTGCTTTCACGGTGATCGTGTTGGCCCTCTCATGGTCCCTCGGCCTCTTCGCCGCCGTTCTCACGCAGCGACCATTTCGGGGCAGAGGGATCGTCCGCACGCTGCTACTCATACCATTCGCCCTGCCAATCTTCGCCTCGGTCATCACGTGGAACTTCATGGCGCAGCGCGACACCGGTGTGATCAACCACGTGCTGGTCAACCAGCTCCATCTGACAGCGGGCAATCCGTTCTGGCTCATCGGCGGAAACAGCTTCATCACGATCACCCTGGTGGTCATCTGGCGCACCTGGCCATTCGCCTTTCTGATGATGTCGGCCGGTATGCAGAGCATCCCCGCTGACGTGTACGAAGCGGCGCTGCTCGACGGTGCCGGAATCCTGACGCAGCTCCGCCGGGTGACTCTCCCCATGCTGGCACCTGTCAACCGCGTGCTGGTACTGGTGCTGTTCCTGTGGACCTTCAACGACTTCACCACGCCGTACACGCTCTTCGGTGACACGACACCAGCGCAGGCGGATCTGATCTCGATCCACATCTACCAGAACTCTTTCGGTACGTGGAACTTCGGCACAGGGTCGGCGATGTCGGTGCTGCTGCTGCTGTTCCTGATGGTCGTCACGGGGCTCTACCTCGTGTTCGTGAACAGGAGGACCGACAGTGCATGAGCCGAACTGGTTCCGATGGACCAGGCGCATAGGTCTGTGCCTCCTGGTCGTCTTCACGCTCGTCCCCATCTATGTCATGGTGAGCTCGGCCGTCAAACCGCTGCAGGACGTTCAGGGTGTCTTCACCTGGTGGCCGTCACATTTCACGCTCGCACCGTTCAGCGACATGTGGACGACGATTCCGCTCGGCCGTTACTTCATCAACAGTCTCGTGGTCGCCTCGGCCTCATCGCTGGCATCAGTGCTGATTGCCCTCCTCGCCGCTTACTCGATCAGCCGATACCGTTTCCGCGGCCGGCAGACGTTCTCCGTGATCGTCCTGTCCACGCAGATGTTCCCCGGCATCCTCTTCCTGCTGCCGCTCTTCGTCATGTTTGTGAACATCGGCAACGCGACCGGGATCAACCTCTACGGCAGCCGTCTCGGCCTGATCCTCACCTTCATGACGTTCACGCTGCCCTTCGCCATCTGGATGCTCGTCGGATACCTCGACTCGATCCCGCATGAACTCGACGAGGCGGCGTTGGTCGACGGCAACGGCCCGCTCGGCGCGCTCTTTCGCGTCGTGGTGCCGGCCGCGATTCCGGGCATCGTGGCAGTCGCCATCTACGCCTTCATGACCGCCTGGGGCGAGGTCCTCTTCGCGTCCGTCATGACAGATGACTCGACTCGGACCCTTGCCGTCGGCCTGCGCGGGTACGCCACCCAGAACAACGTGTACTGGAACCAGATCATGGCGGCCTCGCTCACCGTGAGCGTACCGATCGTCATCGGTTTCCTCTTACTCCAACGATTCATGGTCGCCGGCATGACCGCCGGATCGGTCAAGTGAGACGCGTCGCGCAGAACCACCCACGCCCCCTACGAAAGGATGGCAATGCTCGCCCCTCGCTGGACCACCTCGCGCAGCGCCCGCAAGCTCGACGGACTCTGGGACTTCACCTTCGACCCTGACTCACGGGGGGTCACCGAGCAGTGGTGGCACGACGGGTTGCCGGCTTCGCGTCCGATGCCTGTGCCCGCCAGCTACAACGACCTCGTCGTCGATCGCGACGAACGGGAGCACGTGGGCGATGTGTGGTACCAGACCCAGGTCATCGCACCCGCGGCCACACCCGGCCGGCGCACGGTGCTGCGCTTCGACGCGGCTACCCACCGGGCCGAAGTCTGGGTAGACGACACCAGGGTCGGCACGCACGAGGGCGGCTACACGCCCTTCGAGTTCGACATCTCTGCCCTGGTCAGCGGCACGAACTCGATTCGGGTCACCGTTCGCGTTGACAACCGGCTCACGATGCACAGCATCCCGCCAGGGATTGTCGACGTCTGCGACGACGGCCGGCAGCGGCAAAGCTACTTCCACGACTTTTTCAACTACGCCGGGCTGTCACGGTCGGTGTGGCTTGTCTCGACACCCAGCCGCTACATCGCCGACATCACGGTACGCACCGACCTAGAGCCCGGCCGCGGCGTCGTCCACTACGAAGCCGAGATCGCGGGCGCAGCCTCGGACACATCCGATCCTGGGTCCGCTCACACGAGCGTGATCCTGCGCGACGCGACCGGGGCGCCCGTCGCTACCTCGTCGGGTGCTATCGGATCACTCACGGCAGAGGACGTGCAGCCATGGTCATCCGACAACCCGTACCTCTATACCCTCGAGATGCGGCATGAGTCGAACGAGGGCGTCGACGTGTACTCCCTTCCCGTGGGCATCCGCACGATCCGTGTCGACGGCGCCCGGCTCCTGCTCAATGACGAACCGATCTACCTGCGCGGGTTCGGCATGCACGAGGACGCGGCATGGCGTGGCAAGGGGCACGACGATGTCCGAATGACGCGGGACTTCGCGTTACTGAAGTGGCTTGGCGCCAACTCGTTCCGCACGTCGCACTACCCATACGCCGAGGAGATCATGGACCTCGCGGACCGGCTCGGCTTCCTGGTGATCGACGAGACGGCCGCTGTCGGCCTGAACCTGGCCCTCAACGCCGAGCGCATAGCAGTTGAAGACACCCGAACCTTTCGGCCGGGCGCCGTCGATGACACCACCCTGGAGACTCACCTTTCGGCGATACGCGAGCTGATCGCCCGCGACAAGAACCACCCCAGTGTTGTCATGTGGTCGGTGGCAAACGAGCCCGACACCACTGAGCCCGCATCGCGCCCGTACTTCACCGCGCTCGCACAACTGGTTCGGGACCTGGACGACACCCGACCGGTAGGCTTCGCAAACGTAGGCCTGTCGACCCCCGACTTCGACCAGGTCACGGACCTGTTCGACGTCATACTCCTCAACCGTTACTTCGGCTGGTACGTCGACTCCGGCGATCTCATCACTGCCAAGCACAGACTTGAGGACGAGCTACGCCTGTGGGCTACGCGATATGACAAGCCGATCGTGATTACCGAGTTTGGAGCCGACGCGGTCGCCGGGATGCACACGCTGCCGGCCCAGATGTGGAGCGAAGAATTCCAGCAACAGCTGGTCTCCACATACCTGGACGTCTTCGCCCGCATCGAGAATGTGGTCGGTGAGCATGTCTGGAACTTCGCCGACTTCGCCACCATGCAGGGCTCGAACCGGGTGATCGGGAATCGCAAGGGTGTCTTCACCCGCGAGCGCGAGCCGAAAGCAGTCGCCTATCTGCTCCGCGAGCGCTGGTCCGAGAAACCTGAAACGCCTTAGCCGCTGGGCGCCAAGAGCGAAGGGGTCTGCCCGAGCTTTGGAGCCCCGCCATTTGGTGATAGTGCGCATTGATCTTCGGTCAGGGATCGTCGTTCGGTGCAACCCCGTGCCGGCACGAACCGTTATGTGAGTGCGCTCACACGCGTTGCCGGTTGACGCGCTCACCCTTCCTACTTGCCTGGCGCAGACGACGCAACCCCCCTAAAGCGGTCCACGGATGCTGCTCGAGCTCGACCAGAGCCGGCCGGGTTGTAGAGGCTGCACACTCACCGCAGAGCAGGGGCGAAGTGTCAGTTGAACTGCTCGAGCGCGTGCGCGGCCTCGGGCGAGGCGATCTTCCGGCCCATGTACACGTTTTGTGTGAGTGACGGCTGGGCATGTCCGAGCTGGTCGGCGATGGCACGCGCCGACAGCCCCGCGTTGTCCAGGAGGGTGGCCGTGGTCTTGCGGAAGACGTGACTGGTGACCCAGGGAAGCCCGCACCACGCCAGGGCGTCTCTGAGGTCGGCCTGGGTGTTGGACGGGTCCCGCAGCCCCCCCTTGAGTGCAGGGAAGACGGGATCGTCGATGCTGGGCGTGCTTCGTCGTGCCTGCCGGGCGCGCAGCATCTGGACACACCACGAGGGCAGGGCCAACATCCTCATGCCGGCGGTGGTCTTGGTCGTCGGCTTGAGGACCAGACCCTGACCCTTGAGCCGAACGACGGTGCCGCGGATCTCGACTCTGTCGGCGTCCAGGTCCACAGCGGCCCACGTGACTGCGGAGGCCTCGCCGATGCGCAGACCGGTTGCGAGCATGAACGAGACGAACTCGGGCAGGTCTCGTTCGACCGCTGTGTCGTCGTAGGTCATCAGCGCACGTAGCTGACGTACTTGCTTCACGGTCAACGACTTCGGTGCGGCTTTTCTCGGCTGGCTGATGGCCTGGGTGTCGCGGACGGGGTTTCGGTCCATGGCGTCGTGGCGAGCCGCCAGGCCGCACATGCCCGATAACACCGATCGGGTCATTTTGGCCATGGCCGGCCCACTGCACTTGGCCACGGTCTTCAGGAACCGGTCCACGGTGCCGGTGGTGAGCTCTCGAAGCCGCAATTCACCCATTGCCGGCAGGATCTGGTTGTCCACGCGGTTGCGGTAGGACTGGCGGGTGGTGGGGGACTGCGCGTCCAAGGACGCGAACCACGCCTCGGCCAGTTCCCTGACGCGTGTCTGTGGCGTGAGGCCGGTTCCTGTGTCGATGCCGGCGCGATCCCGGAAGGCTTCCTTCAGGGCGCGTTCCGCGGCGGCCTTGCTCGCGCCGTGTCGTCCCATCTCGCGGGTGCGGCCGTCGGAGTCCCGGACCAACACGCGGGCCCGGTAACCACGGGCCGCCGGGTAGATGCGGATGGCACCCATCGTCCCGACGGCCAATGAGGGTCGTCCGGTCACCGTTTTGCGCGCCTTGGGAATCGAACGATGGTGCCGAGTACCTCGGCAGTCTGGACGGCGCAGAGCAGTTGTTGCATGAACTTGCCCCTCCTGTGGCGCGAGATGGCGAAGCGCCGCGTTCGGGTGCCTCACAGCGTCTACCGCGGGTCAGGGGCACCATCCGTCGCCAACGGCCGCCATCAGGTGGCCCATATTTGGGGGTTATCCGCAGTCGTGAGCGTTCCGTCGAGGTGGTCCTGAAGCCGAAGTGTCAAGGCCTTGGCTGTTCGATCGGAGACGCCCGACGTTGCCGATTGACTATTTTATGCCCAGTTTATCGGGGTCAGGCAGAGACAGTGACGGTCACAACAAGGGCCGCTGATTCGTGGATCATCAAACGTCACAGGGCTTTTCGGTCAATAGCGGTCAATCTCGCCAATGGTGTTTGCTGGCTCGGCAGGTTACTGGTTCGAGTCCAGTCGGGGGAGCAAACCCGCAGGTCATCCCTGAAGGAGCGGGGCCGTGTCAAGGCCTTGGGGACCTCAGATTTGGGCTGTCTTCGACCGCGGCGCACACGTCGAAGTAGGCGTCGGGGTCAAGGCTCGGGCGGAGCCCGACC
>Ga0209540_10003519_pt1 | contig 10622 bp, 10 predicted proteins | sample BarGraIncu01121A_FD_184501 | JGI IMG/M metagenome (GOLD analysis project Ga0209540, IMG submission 184501) | Arctic peat soil microbial communities from Barrow, Alaska - Barrow Graham LP Incubations 011-21A (SPAdes) (version 2) | ecosystem: Environmental > Terrestrial > Soil > Wetlands > Peat... | reverse complement strand
GAAATTACGGACCATATCGCCAGAGCGATAAAAAAGCGGATTACAAGCAATACGCAGATTTTCTTGTTGATAAAGGCGATGCCTATTATGCATTTGACACACCCGCCAGACTTGAATCTCTCAGGGGGGAGTCAGAAAAAGCAGGAAAAACTTTTATCTATAATTCCGAAGTCAGGGGGGACCTGATTAACTCTATCTCCTTAAAGGAGCATGAATGGAGAGAGAAACTGGAAAACGGAGAACATTATGCTATCCGGTACAAGATGCCGCCCAATGAGGAGATCCATTTCGAGGATCTTATCAGAGGACATATAATGGTAAATACCGGAACCCTCGACGATAAGGTTTTGTTTAAATCGGATGGCATGCCGACATATCATCTGGCACACATCGTTGATGATCATATAATGAAAATCAGCCATGTGATCAGGGGTGAGGAATGGCTCCCTTCCTTGCCGCTTCATGTAATGATATACAAATCTTTCGGCTGGAAACCTCCTCTTTTTGCCCACCTGCCACTACTTCTTAAACCTGATGGGAAGGGTAAGTTAAGCAAACGCGACGGTGATAAAATGGGATTCCCTGTTTTTCCTCTGTTCTGGCCTTATGGCGAAACTTCAAAAGGATATCGCGAGGATGGATATTATCCTGAAGCATTTATTAATATGCTTGCTTTGCTTGGATGGAACCCGGGAACAGAGCAGGAAATTTTTTCAATGGATGAATTGATTAATTCCTTTTCAATTGACAGGGTTGGAAAGTCTGGCTCCAGATTCGACCCTGAAAAAGCAAAATGGTTTAATCATCAGTATCTTCAAAAAAAGTCGAATAGTCAGCTTGCTGCCGAGTTCAGCGAATTTCTCAGTCCCCTTGGCTATAATATCGATATTGCAAGGCTTGAAGCCCTGGTAGGACTTGTAAAAGAGAGGGTAAGCTTTGTAAAGGATATTTGGGAACAGGCCGATTTCTTTTTTAAAGCCCCGGAAACTTATGATCAGGAGGCTGTAAAAAAAAGATGGAAAGAGGATTCCGCAGTTCTCCTGATGGAATTAAAATCTTTGCTGGAGAATATGGTTGATTTTTCTGCTTCCGCGACGGAACCGGTAATTAAGGCCTGGATTGAAAAGAGCGGGTATAACATGGGCGCCGTAATGAACGCATTCCGGATGGTTATTGTCGGTGCTTTAAGAGGCCCTCATATGTTTGATATTATCAGTTGGATAGGAAAGGAAGAAACCATTAAGCGGATCTCAGCCGGAGTAGCCTTGTTAAGTAAATAAGATAATGTACTTTCCGAATCAGGGAGATTATATTGATATCCATGTTCATGGCGGTATACCAGCCTCAGGTATCTTTATCCTCGAAAGCCTTATGGCACATGAAGGGAAAATGCCTGAAGATATACCCGGGATATCATACACGTATGGAATACATCCATGGTTCCTTAACGAAGACAACCATAAACAGCTTATAAGTTCAGTTGAAACCACTATAAGCCAGCCTGGAATTATTGCGATTGGTGAAGCAGGTTTTGACAAGCTGAGAGGTCCCTCAGCTGAACTTCAACGAACTGCCTTTGAAGAACAGATAGTCATTTCGGAGGAATTAAAAATGCCTGTAGTCATTCATTGTGTAAGGGCGTGGGATGAACTATTATCTGTTCAAAAAAAACTAAAACCGAAAATGCCCTGGCTGGTTCATGGATTCCGAGGAAATGTCGAACTGGCATCGCAGCTGTTATCAAAAGGAATGTATCTTTCTTTCTGGTTCGATTTTGTTCTCAGGCCTGAGTCGGGCAAATTGCTGAAACAATTACCGACTGACAGGATCAGGGAAATTGAAAAAGCTCAAAGACTCCAATGTTCTTGTTGTAGGGCTTGGCGGAGTAGGAGCTTATGCTGCTGAGATGATCTGCAGGGCAGGAGTCGGAGCGATGACAATAGTAGATGGTGACAATATCCATCCCACAAACAGGAACAGGCAACTGCCGGCTCTGAAGAGTACTGAAGGCATGGCAAAGGCTGAGGTGATGGGGCATAGGATACTTGATATTAATCCCGATATTAAACTAACTGTTATCCAGGAATATATCAAGGATGACCGGATGATGGAGGTCATAGATAAAGGCTATGATTATGTTGTTGATGCAATCGATACATTATCTCCCAAGATTTTTCTTATTTATCATAGTTTGCAGAGAAAACTGCCGGTTGTAAGCTCAATGGGAGCAGGTGGAAAATTTGATCCGGCGAAGGTAAGTATTTCAGATATCTCCGAAACAACCGATTGTTCTCTCGCGAGGATCCTGAGGAAGAGGTTGCACAGGCTGGGTATACGGGAAGGGTTTACTGCTGTTTATTCTACAGAGCCGGTTGATAAACGCAAAATTGTTGCCACAAATGGCGAACAAAACAAAGCTTCAATAGTTGGAACTATTTCATATATGCCTGCAGCTTTTGGTATAGCCTGTGCATCGGTAGTAATACGTGATCTGGCTGGAATTTACAGGTAATAAACTGACTGAATTATTTATCAGTTCTTTTATAACTAATTGACACGCCGCCGCCTGTTGTATTTACAGTAGTTTCATAGTTCTTGAGACTACTGACATATTCAAGAAACTCGGACTGACCTCTTCCATATCCGCGACCCGGTTGGAAGACATTATGAGCTGTAAAACAGCCCCCTGCAATGAGCTTTGGATCAATATCAATAAAATAATTTTTATACCAGTCTTTATCAGCATCGCTGAAAACAAAATCAAAAGGTCCCTTGAGCTCCTTCACAAGCTGGTGAGCATCGGCAAGCCGTACATCGATATATTCCGCCAGACCGGCCTTTTTGAAATTTTCAATAGCCTTGCTGAGCCTGCCCGGGTCTATATCTATCGTAATAAGTTTTCCCCCTGTTTTGCTCAGGGCCCATGCAATCCATATACCTGAGTGACCTGTGGATGTTCCGATCTCAAGGGCACTTTTATAGTTGCCTTTTATGATCAGACTGTAAAGTAACTTTCCGTCAGAAGCAGGTATGTTCATGTCATACCAGTCACGAGCATGATCAGAAAGGAACTTTTTCACTTTTTCATCAAGTGTCAAATTTCCTGCCGACTGTGTCTTTGCAATGGATGGAGTCAATACTGCTATGATCAACATGCAAAGTAAGATAGCTGACGTTTTTCTGTTGTTCATACTATTATTAGCTTTAATGAATAACCATGACGATAATAATTATACAATTAACCTCGATATATTGTTTTCAGAATTATCAGAAGTACATATTAAAAAATTAATTAATAACTTTCCTTTTTAAGTGTGCAAAATACAAACTTATAGGGTAATAAAGGGGCATGGGGGCAAACTATTTTTTTAGATCATTACCTGATGCCGGTATATTTAGATGTTGTTTTCCGGGCGCTAATCTTTTACTTTGTAATAAGATATTTAAATTGAAACAATGCTTTAATTAATATAATTGTGCAATTATTGAAGACTTTAATAACAATAAAGTTGGATAAGGACTTTATCAGTATTCTTGTTGCCATTCTCGGCACGACCATTTCACCATATCTGTTCTTCTGGCAGGCATCAATGGAAGTGGAAAACAAAAAGAAAATGAAAAGGGACCTGGTTGTGAATAAAAGAATAATAAACGAAATGAGGAAAGATGTCGATTTTGGGATGTTATTTTCAAACCTTGTTATGTTCTTTATCATTCTCACCACCGGGTCGGTTTTATTCAAAGGTGGTATTCATAAGATTGACACTGTTGAACAGGCGGCTCAGGCATTGAAACCATTGGCGGGAAGAGCCGCATATTTACTTTTTGCTACAGGAGTAATAGGTACCGGACTGTTAGCTATTCCTGTTTTGAGTGGTTCTCTTTCTTACATCGTCACCGAATCATTTGGATGGAAGGAAGGATTGGATAAAAAATTTCAAAAAGCAAAAGCATTTTATATCATTATCGCAATTTCATTGATACTTGGTCTGTCAATGATTTACTTTGGCATTTCTCCCATTAAAGCTCTGATATATTCAGCTATTCTTTATGGATTAACTGCTCCTGTACTAATCGCAATCATTCTCCATATTTCAAACAATAAAAAGATTATGGGTAAAAACATAAATGGGAGAATATCAAATATTCTTGGGTTTGCTGCATTAAGTCTTATGACCGCTGACGGTATTATGTTAATTTATATGCTACTAAAGGGAAAATGATTTGACTGCATGGCCCATATACATCATCTGCGTATTTTTGCTTTCAACCATTCGAAATTTCTTTCCAAATTCCACATAAGTCAATTTACCTATAGCTCTTTTGTGCAGATAGCGGAGCATTTTCAGACCGAGGTAATGAAATGTTTGACAAAAAGTAATCAATATTTAAATAATAAACATCTGATTTGAACTTTTTTGCATTTGTTATGTTTAATTAGTCTAAATAAGCAAATACAAGAAAATGAGAAAGATAATTAATTCGCGAAGCAGGGTTTTAGTTAGTTTTGGTCTTCTGATTGCAATTATGTCCATACCGGTCAGCTGTTCAAAAAGTTCCATGGCAAACATGACCGGTACAGGGGGAACCGGAGGTAATACTGGAACCATCCAGGGAGCAAACGAGGTATTTATACAGGGAATGGCATTCAGTCCGTCTACAATTACAGTAACCGCCGGTACTGTGGTTACATGGACTAACAAAGATGCTGTTACGCATAATGTTACAAGTAATCCTGCATTATTCAGCAGTGGAGGAATGGGAAACGGAGCAAAATACAGCTTCACTTTTGCAAATACAGGAACCTTCAGCTATTCCTGCACAATACATCCTTCAATGACAGGAACAGTGGTTGTAAACTAAAAACAGCCAGTTCATCCATTCTTCATAGCATAGCCCATATACATTACATTTATAAAGGGGCTTTCTATCATTTGAAATTTTTTACCGAATTCTTCATAAGTCAAGTCCCCCTTTACCCTCAAATGCAGATATCTCCAGACTTTCAACACGGTGATATTTGGCATAATTCCAATATGCTGTCTCCATGACAGATGATTTTGGTGTAGTAATTCTTTTATCTCTTCAGGTTTTATAAACATTCCCCATTCATGCAAATATAGTGGCATTATTGCCCATCTTTTCCAATCCTGCAACACTTTTATGGCGACGAGCTTGCTCAGAAATGTCCTGTTAAAAGTATCATAAATGAAAACGCCTCCCGGTTTTAGAACTCGTGAAATTTCTGAGATCACTTTTGGCAGATCCTGGACATGTTCAAGTATATCGCAGCAAAAAACAATGTCATACATACTATCTGGAAATGGCAAAGCTTCGCCTGTCCCATTCATATAATTAATTTTTAACCGGCTTTTAATTGAGTGTTCTGATGCTGTGGTTATAGATTGTACAGAGGGATCGATTCCAGTAGTATGGAATCCCATACAGGCTATTTCTTCTGTTAATATTCCTCCGCCACAGCCGACTTCGAGTGCGGATTTTCCTTCGGGAATTATTTTAAGGAGATCAATTATTTTTTTAGAATAGCCTACTCTGAAAGGATTGAATAATGTTTTAATAAGATTAAGAGAGAAATCCGGTTTCCACCACTTGTCTCCCTGCTGGTTATATATGTCGTTATTTATACGATGTAAACTTCTTCAGGAATTTTCTGCATTTCGTTTTGCTTTCATTTTTTGTCACTTTATTTAATCACCCCCTTCCCAGCCTTCCCTCACGGGGGAAGGAGTCAGGTTGAGCGAAGGCCACCGCGGCAAACTGGCCCCTTCGCTAAAATTGCCTACCAGGCAATTTTCTAACGCTCGGCCCCCTTTGGGAAAATAAAAGGGGGTAAAAACTACAAACGTAAAATATAATTCATTAAATAATACTTAACATAGCTATCTGGATCATCATTTATCGCAAATGAAAATTAATTATTATGTAGTCTTATATTAGATTGAAATCAGCGAAAATCCATCCTTCTTCCGATAGTATTTATCATTTCTGCTATTGTTAAGTTCATATAATCCCTTTTTTATAAGGCTTATTCCAAAACCTTTTTCCATCATTTTAAAAAATATCAGAAAACGCCAAACTGGTTGACGGGAACGGAATGTTTTCAGTAAAAAATTGGCTGTTATAAGAAGCCACCCCGGAGTTATGTGTTCTTTCTCATAAAAATAATAATTTGGGTAGCGGAAGGAGAAACTTTTTGTAATAGCACGAATCTCTTCAAGGCTTATTTTCTCAGGTTCAATTTTCACAGGACGAAAAAAGTTATCACTACTACATTGATTATCCTTCTTGAACATTTCGTTAGCATACGGAGACCCATTGTATACACGAACGCCTGTTGAGACAAAAACCAAATCCCATTTTGAAGTAATTTTTCTCAGTGAGTTCAAGGTTTCGAAAACAGTTTCACTGGTTTCTACAGGGGATCCGAGAATAATAAACCATGTTGCAGGTATCCTTTTTTCCCTTAGCAGATTTGCAGTTTTTATTATGTCTCTTAGTTTGAAATCTTTGAAGAGACTTTTAAGTACTATATCAGATGTTGACTCAACTCCGATATCCACCTCATTGAAACCAGCAAGTTTCATAAGGTCGAGAAGTTCTTCATCGACGGCTGCAGGAGTAAGTCCCATTGCATGAAGTTTTAAGTTTAGCCTTTTACCTATCACTGATCTTAAAACCTGCTTTGCATGTGAGAGTGGGACGTTAAAAATACTATCGGCAAATTCAATATGATTGATGCCTGATTCCTTAACCAGAACTTCGATCTCATCTGCTATCTGTTGCGGGTCCCTCAAACGATATTGCTTTCCTTCAATCTGATTATAAGTGCAATAAGCACAGTCAAAAGTGCATCCTCTTTTAGTCTGTACAAGTATAGGGGACCCATACCGGCGGTAAAGGTCAAGGTTCAGATAACGGTTAAGTTTTGGAAAAGGGAGCGAATCCAAATCCGTTACCCGGTTTGGCTCATTGTCCTGAATAATCATACCTTCTCTTCTGATAATCAAGCCTTTCAATCCCTCCAAAGGCAGATGGTTTTCAATACGGTAAACAAATTCTGACATCACTTTTTCCCCATCTCCGCGTACAGCATATTCAAGGTCAAAATAATAGAGCATCTCCTTGCCACTTATCCCGACTGAAGGCCCGCCTATAATGACAGGACCAATAAATTCTTTCTTACAATAATCAATAACATCATTTTTAACATCTTCAAGAAGAAAATGGACATTATAACCTCCTGTGTCGTCAATGTTTCTAATACTGACACCTATAACATCGGGATTAAAACTTTGTATTGTTTTTTGTATATCCGCCTCACAATCTGAGGAGAAACATAAGTCGAGAAAAAAGACTTTATGATTTTCGTTAAATTCAAGTACTGTTGCTACATAACAAAGTCCGAATGGGATAACGGGCCAGGGGTGTTTAAATCTGTTTGAATTAATGAGCAAAACCTTTGCCATAAACAACTTTTAAAGAGTGCCAGTATTTTCAGACTTTATTTTTAGCTACCCAAATATCGATGCACCCCAGTTAACTTCAATAGCATATTCCATGCAGGTTTTAAATATCTGATAAGTAAACTCCGGCGGATTCAGATTATCTGTCGCCAGGCTGGAATTTGTTCTGTCGAAAACTCTGTTATCAGATAAATATGGCCGGTATGGTTCAATAAAACGATCGAAGAGTTCTTCAGCAGGATTTCGTAATAAATTTTCGGGCTGTTGACCATAAATTATCTCCACCCCTTTTACTTTCATAAGTTGCTGATAATACTCTGCAACAATTTTCATTGTTGTGGGAGTGTTGCTGGTAAGATGATAGATACCACTCCTCGAACAATTCTCAATTATTTTAACAGCTGCATTAACGAAATAGTCAACCGGGATAATGTTTAAATCTCCTTCCCCGGATAAAAATATTTTAAGTGGTAGAAAGAGATAACCATCTTTATCAATGTAGACTCCGTTTTTAGCCGCTTTTATACCCCCGTTATTATTAAGATCATTCAGGTAAATATCGCGTATCGAATGAGCGGATCTTATGGGGAAGTACAATGCATTGAATTTAAGTGACCTTCCGTTTTGTGAATCACCGTAAACAATAGATGGTCTTATAATTGAAAGGTTTATTGAGTTTTTCTGGCAGAACCCTGAAATAATATTTTCAGCAGCAGCTTTACTCTCCTCATATACGTTGGTAAAGGTTTTTGCTGTTGAGAGAATTTCTTTGCAATATGTTATGCCTGTACCTGCAACATATGCAGTACTGATGTAATGGAAAAAACTCACATTTGCATTCTTCGAGAATTCAAGGATCCCTTTCAGGTTATCTATATTTGCAGCCATTACCTTCTCACGTTTATTCTCTGAAAAGCTGGTGTCTGATGCACAATGAATTACAGAACCCACGATAGAACAGAGTCTCAAATATTCTCCTTTCTCAATTTCCATATTTTCCTGCGATAAATCAGTGTCAATACATGTGACCTGGCCAGAACAATTATCCATCCCGAACCATCTTAAGAGCCTGGAGATCCTTTCATTCAGAGACTCGTTTTTTGCCGGGCGTCCAAATATTATGATGTTATATCCTTTAATAAGAAGAGATGCCATCAGGTGGCTACCCAGAAAACCGGTTGCTCCCGTCAGAGCTATTGATTGTTTGCTTTTATGCGGCATAACAGAAATTAAAATTTATGAATACAATAAATTCTCCTTCCTGCAAAACCCCTGATACAAAACATAGGGATGACCCTTTACTGTTCCTGTTTTAACTGAATAATCATCAATCAGCATATTTGATTCAGCAGCTACGTTTCTTATTCTTTGAATGTCATCAGGATCATTATAATCGTAAAAGAAATCATATTCAAAAATGCATCTTTTGCCATTATCGATCGGAGTGATGAAACCAAAATCATGGTCTATCTGATGCTTCTCGGCTATAAGGCGGAATTTGTCAGATAATTCATTTATCAGCTTGTTATCTATTGGTAAATACATTAACGCTGGTAAGAAAGGTTTTTTACGGCCCAGACGTGTACTCATTATCCGGTACATATTTAACCATACCAGATCGGTCATTTCCGGCCGTGAGAAAAGCTTTTCGAAAAATGGCTGCAGTTCCGGATCAACTTCATGTGAATATAAAGCAGCCGAAGGTGATAATGCAGTTTCAAAAAGTTCAGCGAAACTTTTGATTTTTAAATAGGAGTAAGGTTCATCATCAGAAAGCTCTTTTACAAGATCGAGCCATTGTGCTTTTTTCAGAGATGGTAAACCAAGATAAAGTGAATTAAAAAGGGTTTGATCAAAAAAGGGAAATCCCATTTCACTAATAGTACGGATTGCATATTTATCTCCGATTACAACAACAAGCCAGGGTATGTTTAACTTTTCAACGAATATACTTTTTATTTCAGATGCCATTTTTTTAGTAGGGGAAAGAAATGTGGATATATATTCAGCACCAACAACCCCTAAAGCCAGACCTATATGTCTTAATGAACAATCCTTTATAAAATCAAGTGCATTATCCAGCGATTCAAATGGCACAAGGATACCCTTTTCGTCATTTGTAACCGGATGAAGCCGGATACTGGCTGATATACAAATTCCCGGAGATTCATTATGCTGTAGATTTTTATAGGAATACAGATTTGGGGATGAAATATCATTCAGATTAAAAAAAGAACCCTCCTTATCCACGAATTCCGCATTTATGAAGTTATCGGCATTTATTCCGTAGGTAGTCGAAAAAGTCGACATTATTCCGGAACACATAATATTGGCACATAAAAGAGCTGCAGGCTCCGCTGCATTTATCCTGTAACCTCTTTTCTGCGCCTGTTTCTGAAGATCAAAAGCTGTAACTCCAGGTCCCACTTTTACCAGCCAGTTCTTTTCATCAAAATCGATTGTCTTCATCCTGTTAAGGTCAATTATAGCTCCTTCATTAACTGCAAATCCCAGGAGATTCTGGCCATTTCCACGTATAGTATATTGAATATTATTATTCCTGAATAATTTCACCAGTGATGCAATTTCTTCTTTTGTATCCGGAAGAACTACATAATCGGGATATTTAGGATCGGAGATTGCACTCAGATCGTGAGAATATGTTACAGTAATTGCCTCATCATTTGTTGCCCAGTCAGCACCTACAATCTTTTGAATTTCATCAAGCATACTATCTTTTTGAGCAATTTTTATTTTCCCGCCGTTTTTCACAAAAGTCTCCACATGATTTTTAAGGGCTTCCATAACTTTGGTTGGACGCATCTCATTCAGGAAGTAACACTGGTAATCACATTTTCCACAGAGATTACAACTATCGGCAATCTCAATGCACTTCTCAGTAACAGTAATTTTTTTTTCTGTGAGTGCTTCATAAAGTATCATTCTTCCCTGAGGATAGAAACTCACAAAATGTTTCTCAAGACCTGATTCACACACTCCGCTGCCCAGAAAGTCAATTTTGCACATTGCATAATGCCTGCAATTTCTGGCTGTTTCGTAAGGTGTATTAATTTTAACTGGTTCAACAGGATTTTTCAGCATATTCAATCTTTAATGGGGTAGTAACTTTCAGAACAT
>Ga0209540_10003518_pt1 | contig 10622 bp, 7 predicted proteins | sample BarGraIncu01121A_FD_184501 | JGI IMG/M metagenome (GOLD analysis project Ga0209540, IMG submission 184501) | Arctic peat soil microbial communities from Barrow, Alaska - Barrow Graham LP Incubations 011-21A (SPAdes) (version 2) | ecosystem: Environmental > Terrestrial > Soil > Wetlands > Peat... | reverse complement strand
AGGGCCAAGCTGTTTTTTTGCAATTTCTGCAAGTGATTCTCCGTCCTGTCTTACTGATGCGAAAAGTATTACCATGTCGTGTACTGCACCGGCAAAAACACCGCCGATCAGTATCCAAAGTACTCCGGGCAGATAACCATACTGAGCTGCAAGCACTGGTCCTATAAGTGGGCCTGCACCGGCTATAGCTGCGAAATGATGGCCGAAAAGTACTACTTTGTTGGTAGGTTCGAAGTCATGTCCGTCTTCAAATTTCGTCGATGGCATTTCTCTTGTTCCGTCAAGAACCAATACTTTTGCTGCGATCCATGAGCCGTAGAATCTGTATCCGAGTGCCAAGAAAAGACCGCCGATGATGACTAGAAAAATGGAATTCATAAATATACCTCCTTAAATAATAATTAAGTAAACGTTAATATATATAGTTCAACTAAAATATTAATATATAATGAACAAATTAAAAACAAATTATGGGTGAATTGCGAAAATTCGGTCCTGAAAGGCACAAATCGAGGGGTGTTTGAAATAAATATTTTCATATTTATGCGTATGATATATACTTAATGTTAGTGTTATTTTTGGGGGAGTTTATTTTGGATATAAATTTATTTATTCAGTTGCTGGAGAGGATGGCATTGATTGCTCTTGCAGCATACATATACAACCAGACCAACCTTTTCAGGAACATGATAAAAGATGAATTAACGCTGCAGGACAAAGCGGGTATGGTTTTGTTCTTCAGCTCACTGTCTATAATCGGAACTTATACAGGCGTTGGAGTCGAACCTTTTGCAATTGCAAATACCAGGCCAATAGGCGCATTTATGGCAGGCTACATGGGCGGACCTTTAATGGGACTCATTGTGGGAGGAATAGCGGGGGCTCACAGATATTCTTTTGGGGGATTCACTGCGTTAGCCTGTACGTTAGCAACCATAGCAGAGGGCCTGATTGGCGCTCTTGCTCGAAGATATTCGAAAGATAGGGCATTGAGCGCAAGAAGCGGATTTTTGGGCGGGGTGATTGCAGAAGTGCTGCAGATGTTCATAATACTCACAATAGCAAGACCGCTGGAAGACAGCGTACAACTTGTGAAGTTGGTGGGACTGCCTATGATAATAATCAATTCTTTAGGCATATTGGTTTTTATTCAGATAATAAAGAACGCAAAAGAAGATTATGCTAGAATCGGAGCGGTGCAGTCGCAGAAGGTGCTAAATATCGCAGGCAGAACAATCAAATATCTAAGGAATGGTCTTGACAAGGTTACGGCAGGACATGTTGCGGAAATAATATGTGAAATCGGAGAGGTTGAAGCTGCTTTCGTAGCTGACAGGAAACAGCTTCTGGCCTATAACGGAGCTGTTATAAATGAAGAGGTTCTGAACGAAAAAGTGATTGATTATTTAAAGAATCCTGGCTTCGGGGCAATATCAGTCCTAGTCAGAGAGAAGATTACTCTTTTTTACTGCGTGCCTATATATGGTATAGAACGGAATTTTGAAGGGGTAATCGGACACCAGCTTAAGTCTGAGAAACTCCTCAGCGAAGGCTATTTTGCCGATTATGCAAAAGAGCTGAGCGAACTTTTATCCACTCAGATGGAGATACATAAACTGAATGTTTTGGCTCAGGAAGCCAATGTTGCTGAGTACAGGGCGCTGAGGGCACAGATCGAACCGCATTTTTTATTCAACGCTTTGAATACAATTGCCTCTTTCTGCAGAACAAATCCCGTGAGAGCCAGAGAATTAATAATAGACCTTTCCAATTACTTTAGACAGACTTTAAACAGGCGGGAAGATTTTGTTTCCCTGGAGAGAGAGATAAACTTTCTGAACTCTTATCTGTCTATCGAGAAAGCCAGATTTGGCAGCAGGCTCGCTATAAACATAGAGATCCCTGCTGAACTGCAGCATTCAAAAATACCTGCTTTTGTCCTGCAGCCGCTAGTCGAAAATTCTATAAAGCATGGCATACTCCCAAAGACTGAAGGCGGAATGGTAACTATATCGGCGGAGTCAATCGGAGAGAATATTGTTTTTTCTGTCAAGGATAATGGTGTCGGAATGAACAGGGAAAAAGTAGAGGAGGTAACCAGCTTCTGGCCTGGAATAGGTCTAGATAATGTAAATGCAAGGCTGAAGCTTATTTATCCAAATTCCAGGGGTTTGGAAATAAAATCCGTAAAAGGATCGGGTACAGAGGTAGGCTTTATAATAAGAAAGGAGGTCATGGAAACGAATGCATAAAATAAGATGCGTGATAGTAGAGGATGAGATTCCTTCAGCCGAAGAACTGAAATTCCTGATTTCACGAAATGAAGATTTTGTCGTGGAAGCCATGGCCAACAATGGGAAAGAAGGATATGAAACCATAATGGAGACGAAACCTGATGTTATTTTCCTAGACATCAACATGCCCCTTCAAAATGGTGTTGAACTTGCAAAAAAAATATATCAGGAGAACGAAGAGGCTATCATAGTATTCTTGACAGCCTGCAACGAACATGCAATAGAAGCCTTTGAGCTCAATGCTCTTGATTATATATTAAAACCTGTTGACGAAAAAAGACTCGATATGACGATTGAAAGAATAAGGAACAAAATCGATGAAGGGAGGAAGCGGAATGAGCTTCCGGTTATGCTTTCAAAGATGATGGATAGGCTGGAAAAGAAGAATAATGTTTATAAAAAGCTTCCTGGAGAGCTAAACGGCAAAATAATCTTTATAGACCTCAAGGACATATATTACTGCTACATTGAAGAAGAAAAAACCTATATAAAGACATATAACGAGAGGTTTGTTACAGGTAATACGCTGAACAACATCGAAAAGAAGACGGATTTTTTCAGGGTTCATAGAAGCTATATAGTAAACTTGGACAATATAAAAGAACTTTTTGCCTGGTTCAACGGAACCTACAAGCTGGTCATGAAAGACTCGGAAAAATCGGAAATACCGGTCAGCAGAAATCATGTTAAAAAATTAAAAGAGCTTCTCGGCTTGTAAAACAAAAATGCGCCTGACCTTATTAAAAAAGGTGAAGCGCATTTTTTTACATAAGATTTTCCCATTCGGCGTAGAGCTCCGACAGCTCATACTTTGAAGCAGAAATTTCGTTATTCACTTTGATGCATTCCTCGGGATTGGAGTATACATCAGGAAAGCAGAGTTTTTCGTCCAGCTCTATGAGCAAGTTTTCCAGATCAGTTATCCTTTTTTCGATTTCCTTCAGATTCTGTTTTTTATCCTTTTCAAACTTTTCGAGTTCCCTTTTCTTCTTTTTCTCATTCTGCTGCTGTGTTTTCGTCATGCCTGAGAATTCTTCAATCTCCTGAAATCTAAGGGGATTCTTCTTTTTCTCTACATAATAGCTGTAGTTGCCAAGATATTCATTCAATCCTGTCCTCGTCAGCTCGATAATTTTACCGATGACTTTATTGAGGAAGTATCTGTCATGTGAAATAAGCAAAATAGTTCCGTCATAACCTAATATAGCGTCCTCAAGTGCCTCCCTGGACATGATGTCAAGATGGTTAGTGGGTTCGTCCAGCAGCAGGAAATTTGATTTCGAAAGCATAAGCTTAAGAAGGTTAACTCTGCATCGTTCTCCTCCGCTCAGGAGATGGACCTTCTTGAACACATCATCCCCGGAGAAAAGAAATGCAGCCAGCGCACTCCTTATCTGGGTTGTTGCAAGTTCCGGAAAATCGTCCCAGACTTCATCTAATATGGATTTATCCGGATCCAGGTCCGACTGTTCCTGGTCATAATAACCGATATAAACATTTTTACCGAGCATGGATATGCCTGTATCGCTAGGTATCTCACTCATTATTATCTTAAGGAGTGTTGTCTTGCCTATGCCGTTGTCGCCGATCAATGCCAGCTTTTCCCCTTTTTTAATATCAAGGTTCAGGTCTGCAAATAGAACCCTGTCACCATATGATTTGCTGAGGTTTTCTATGTGAAGCACATCATTGCCGCTCTTAATCTGTGTTTCAAAGCTGATTTTCGATATCTTTTGCTCTTTGATCGGGGCAGAAATTCTTTCCATCTTGTCGAGAGCCTTCTGCCTGCTTTCGGCAGCCTTTACGCTTTTTTCCCTGTTGAAGGAGCGGTATTTTTCAATTATATCTTCCTGCCTTTTGATTTCAACTTTCTGCAGGTTGTAGGCTTTAAGCTGGACTTCATATTCCTTTTTTTTAAGCTCTACAAATGCAGTATAGTTGCCGTTATATGAATGCACCTTTCCGCCCAGGAGCTCGAAGGTCTTATTTGTTATAGAATCCAGAAAGAATCTGTCGTGGGAGATAAGTATTATTGTTCCCTTATAGGAATTCAGATAATCTTCCAGCCATTCTATAGCATCAAGATCCAAGTGGTTTGTAGGCTCGTCTAACAGTAGTATATCAGGCTTGATCAAAAGCAGTTTACAAAGAGCAACCCTTGTCTTCTGGCCGCCGCTCAGTACGCTTATCCTGAGCTGGCTGTCTTCTTCAGAAAATCCCAGTCCCTTTAATACCTTGCTTATTTCAGCTCTAAAGACAAAACCGCCTCTGTTCATGTACAGTTCGGAACAGGTTGTATAATCTTTTATGAGCTTAGTTTGGAAAGCTTCGTTTGTCTGGTCGTAAGGCTTGTTCATATCGTTTTCCAGGGTGTGAAGCTTCTGCTCGAGCCTCACAAGGTCATCGAAAACCAGTTGGAGCTCTTCGAATATGGTATTATTTGGATTGATTGAAAGGTGCTGTGAGAGATAGCCGACAGTTTTGTTTTTGTCGATAAAGATCTCACCGCTGTCGTAGTCCAGTTCTCCAGTCAGTATCTTAAAAAGGCTTGACTTGCCTGCGCCGTTTGGGCCTATTAAACCAATTTTTTCGCCATCATTTATATTAAAGGTTACTTTATCTAAAAGCAATTCCACGCCAAAGCTTTTCATAATATCTTTGCAGCTAAGTATTACCATCGTATCACCGTCCTTAACATTACTATTTTACTATGTAAACAATTATTTTTGTAGTAAAATTTTTATAAATAAAGTGTATTGAAGCAAAATATATGATAAAATTAAAACAAATTCTTTAGCAAGAGGTGTAATATGGAGAAAAAAAGGACCATTTCTATGGCGGTTATAAGAAGGCTGCCTAAATATCATAGATATTTGGGTGATTTGATGAGAAATGATGTCGACCGGATATCCTCAAAAGAACTTGGTGAGAGAATAGGGTTTACTGCATCACAGATAAGACAGGATTTAAACTGCTTTGGAGATTTCGGTCAGCAGGGCTACGGCTACAATGTGAAGGAGCTACATACACAGATATGCAACATTCTCGGACTTTCCAGAGGTTATAAGATAATTATAGTCGGTGCAGGAAATATCGGGCAGGCTTTGGCTAATTACTCAAATTTCGAGAAATTTGGATTTGATATTGATGCGATTTTTGATACTAATCCCAAGCTTATAGGAATAAAAATCAGGGATATCGAAATCAGGGATATCGACACTTTGGAAGATTACCTAAAGAGCAATGACGTCGCAATCGCAATCCTGAGTGTACCTGGAAAAGTCGCCCAAACCATTGCGGATCTTCTGGCTAAAAACAACATAAAGGGTATCATGAATTTTGCTCCGGTTGATTTAAATGCGCGGGAAGGTGTAATAGTTGAAAATGTCCATCTAATTGACAGCCTTCTAACGTTAACATGCCTGCTTAATGAAAAAACCGAAAAATAGGTGTTTTAAGCCCTAGGAACACGAAAATCAAAGTCTGATTTTTGTGTTTTTTTTCTTTTACCTATGCTATAATAGAAGTGTTTTGATGCTTTTTTAATTCATTATTTATATTGCACAGGAGGAGAATGGAATGTACAAAATTGCGGCAAAAAGACTTGTTGCACCAAGCATCTATCTCATGGATGTTGAAGCCCCCAGGGTAGCTAAAGCTTCATACCCTGGACAGTTTGTAATTGTCAAGATGGACGAGAAGGGTGAGAGGATACCTCTTACAATTTGCGACATCGACAAAGAAAAAGGAACCATTACTATTGTGTTCCAGACTATGGGAGCGTCCACAAGGAGGATGGCTCAATATGAGGTTGGAGAATGCTTCTCTGATTTCGTAGGACCTCTTGGACAGCCTTCAGAGCTTGTTCACGAGAGCATAGAGGATCTTAAAAAGAAGAAAATCATATTTGTTGCAGGCGGAGTTGGAACTGCACCAGTTTATCCGCAGGTCAAGTGGCTCCATGAGCACGGAGTTCAGGCTGACGTTATAATAGGATGCAAATCAAAGGATATGCTTATTCTTGAAGACGAGATGAAGGCAGTCGCAGGTAATCTGTTCGTTGCAACCGACGACGGATCATACGGCTACAAGGGTTTTGTTACAGACCTGCTCAAAGAGAAGGTTGAAGATGAAAAAATGGGTTACGACCTTGTTATTGCAATTGGACCAATGATAATGATGAAATTTGTAGCTAAATATACAAAAGAACAGGGAATACAGACGATCGTCAGCCTCAATCCGATCATGGTTGACGGAACCGGCATGTGCGGAGCCTGCAGGGTCACCATAGGCGACCAGGTGAAATTCGCCTGCGTTGACGGCCCTGAATTCGACGGACATCTTGTGAATTTTGACGAGGCAATGAGAAGACAGACATTGTATAAAACTGAAGAAGGCAAAAAGCTTCTCGAGTTTGAAGAAGGCGAAACACACCATCACGGTGGATGCGGCTGCGGAGGTGATAAATAATGGATAGAATGAAAAAAACACCTGTAAAAGAACAGGATCCAAAGGTAAGGGCAACAAACTTCGAAGAAGTCTGCCTCGGATATTCAGATGAAGAAGCTGTTCAGGAGGCAACCAGATGCCTTAATTGCAAAAACAAACCTTGTGTTGGCGGGTGTCCGGTAGCAATAGACATACCTGCATTCATCCAGTGCGTTAAGGCCGGTGAATTTGAGCAGGCTGCAAAAGTCATAGCTCAGTCAAGCGCCCTTCCTGCTGTTTGCGGAAGAGTATGCCCTCAGGAGGTACAGTGCGAAGAAAGATGCGTTCTAGGCATAAAAGGTGAGCCAGTTTCCATAGGAAAGCTTGAAAGATTTGTGGCTGACTGGTCCAGGGAACACAATGTAGACCTGTCCGAAACTAAACCAAAGAACGGCAAAAAGGTTGCTGTCATAGGAAGCGGCCCGGCAGGACTGACTGCTGCAGGAGACCTCGCTAAAATTGGTTATGAAGTTACAATATTCGAAGCTCTTCATGAGCCCGGCGGAGTGCTTGTTTACGGAATACCTGAGTTCAGGCTTCCAAAGGATACTGTCGTAAAGACCGAGATAGAAAACCTGAAGAAACTGGGCGTAAAAATAGAAACAAACGTAATAATAGGCAGGACTGTAACAATAGACGAATTAATAAATGATGAGAAATTCGATGCAGTATTTGTTGGTTCAGGCGCAGGACTCCCTAAATTCATGGGAATCCCTGGGGAAAACCTGAACGGAGTTTACTCGGCTAACGAGTTCCTTACAAGGAATAACCTGATGAAAGCCTTCAAAGCTGACTATGACACTCCTATAAGACCAGGCAAAAAAGTTGCGGTTGTTGGCGGCGGTAATGTAGCCATGGACTCAGCAAGAACTGCATTGAGGCTGGGGGCTGAAGTTCACATCGTGTACAGAAGGTCGGAAGAGGAACTTCCTGCGAGAGTTGAGGAAGTGCATCACGCTAAAGAGGAAGGCATAATATTCGATCTTCTTACAAATCCTGTGGAGATACTCGGCGATGAAAAAGGCTGGGTAAAAGGCATGAAGTGCATAAAAATGGAGCTTGGGGAGCCGGACGCATCCGGAAGAAGGAGGCCTGTTGAAATAAAAGGCTCAGAATTCATTCTTGATGTTGATACGGTAGTAATGTCCCTTGGCACATCGCCTAACCCGCTGATTTCTTCAACAACAAAAGGGCTGGATATAACAAAGAGACAGTGCCTTGTGGCTGATGAAGAGACAGGTCTGACTACAAAGGAAAAGGTATATGCAGGCGGAGATGCCGTGACAGGAGCTGCGACTGTAATACTAGCCATGGGGGCAGGTAAAAAGGCTGCCAAGGCTATTGATGAATATTTAAGCAAATAGAAAGCAAAGCTGTATTAGATTTTCTAATACAGCTTTTTAAACATTTTATGCAAGGGGTAAAAAAAATGGATTTTGGATATTTGAGTTGTTTTGACGGAGGTGTAACAGTACATCAGGTAAGAAATTTTGAGCTTGCACATATTTTCGAATGTGGCCAGTGCTTCAGGTGGGACAGGCAGGAGAAAGGCAGCTATATCGGTGTAGCATTCGGGAAAGTTTTGGAGGTTGAAAAAAGGAATGATGATGTCCTGCTATACAATGTGACAGAAGAAGATTTCAGGGAGATATGGGCAGATTATTTCGACCTGTACAGGGATTACGGAACCATCAAAGAAGTTTTGAGCAAGGATCCGCTGTTGAAAAAATCGGTAGAATTCGGACAAGGCATTAGGATACTGAATCAGGAACCTTTTGAAATGATCCTGTCCTTCATTATATCCTCAAACAACAGAATCCCTATGATTAAGAGAGGTATAAAAAGGATAAGCGAGAAGTGGGGAAGAAGAATCGTTTATAAGGGTAAAGAATACTATACGTTCCCCGAATTGGATGAAATAAGGGCTGCGACCTTGGATGAGCTGGCCACTTGCGGCATCGGCTTCAGGGCAAAATACATCAAGAATACCGTTGACGCAATATATAATAATGGCACGGACATAAACTGGATATGCGAGCAGGAATCGGAGGATTGCCACAAGGAACTACAGAAATTTACAGGGGTAGGACCAAAGGTTGCAGACTGCATAATGCTGTTCTCTATGAAAAAGCATTCGGCTTTCCCTGTGGATGTATGGGTCAAAAGGGCTATGCAGCATTTCTATCTTGCGCCTGATGTTTCCCTTCCGAAAATAAGGGAGTTCGGCATAGAAAAGTTCGGTGAATTATCAGGTTTTGCACAGCAGTACCTCTTCTATTATGCGAGGGAGAATAACGTTAAAGTTGAATAAATACAAATAAAAGCCTGGCTTTCAAGCTGGGCTTTTATTGTATCATAAAAATTATTTGCCTGTTACACTAAGTTGGTGCCTTATAAATGGGTAAAAAAGAGGGAACATACAACATTATAAAAACTGTGCTACATATTGAAATATAACTGTATTAATAATATAATATCAGTGTTTGGATATTTTTTATTTATGGAGGATTTTGATATGGAATTTGAAACTAGACTTAAGAGGCTTAAATATGAAATTTTGAAAGAAGTTGCGATACTCGCAAAAAACGACAAGTTGACAAAATTGGAACTGGAAAAAATTCAATATAGAATAATAGACGGAAAAAAAGCAGAATACAGATGCTGTGTTTACAAAGAGAGGGCTGTTGTTTACCAGAGAGCCCAGCTGGCATCAGGCAACATGCCATGCGACAACACGACACTTCCGCTCATTGACATACAAGACAATGATGAGATTATATATGTGCTGCCCGCTGCTTGCGATAAATGTACAATAGACAGGTTTCTTGTAACTGAAGCCTGCAGAAACTGCATAGAGCACAGGTGCATGGAAGTATGTCCTGCAAATGCAGTTACCAGGGTTGGAGACAGGGCGTACATTAACCAGGATTTATGCAAGGAATGCGGGATGTGCAAAAGGGAATGTCCGTATAATGCGATAGCAGAGATAGTAAGACCGTGCAAAAAGGCATGTCCTACAAGTGCTCTGGACATACATCCGGAAAACAAGATGGCTATAATCAAACAGGAGGATTGCACCAACTGCGGAGCCTGCATGAATGCTTGCCCGTTCGGAGCTATTTCCGATAAAAGCTATATAACTAATATTGCAAAATCTCTGGCAGAAAAAAAGGAAATATATGCAGTGGTAGCGCCTGCCATAGGGGGCCAGTTCGGTAACAATGTGAGTGCCGGTATGGTTTGGGATGCGCTTCTAAAAACAGGATTCAGTGATGTGCTGGAGGCAGCCTGCGGAGCAGATGCGGTAGCTCTCCACGAAGGGGAAGAGCTTATTGAAAGGCTCGAAAGAGGTGAAAATTACATGACAAGTTCCTGCTGCCCTGGTTTTGTGAACTATATAGAGAAAAAATTTCCTGGAGAGGTCTCAAAAATATCAGAAACAGTGTCGCCTATGGTTGCCTGCGGCAGGATGCTAAAAAAAGAACATCCTGATGCTCTGGTTGTTTTTATCGGACCGTGCACAGCGAAAAAATCCGAAATTAATAGGGATGATGTTAAGGGTGCAGTTGACTATGTAATGACATTTGAGGAGATTGCTGCCCTAATGGGAGCTTTTGATGTGGATGTCGATAAATGTGAAGATATTGAACTGGCTCAGGCTACAGGTTTCGGAAGAAACTTTGCGAAAGTCGGCGGCGTAAGAGCGTCGGTAGAGGAAATGCTTAAAAACAGGGCAGAGGAGCTTCAGCTTAATGCAGTATCGGTCAGCGGCGCGGAAGATGTAAAAACGGCTTTGATGATGGCGAAGCTCAACAAAAGCAAGAGCCGGTTTATCGAAGG
>Ga0209540_10003516_pt1 | contig 10628 bp, 12 predicted proteins | sample BarGraIncu01121A_FD_184501 | JGI IMG/M metagenome (GOLD analysis project Ga0209540, IMG submission 184501) | Arctic peat soil microbial communities from Barrow, Alaska - Barrow Graham LP Incubations 011-21A (SPAdes) (version 2) | ecosystem: Environmental > Terrestrial > Soil > Wetlands > Peat... | reverse complement strand
ACATGGTGGACGGGGCGAAGCCGAACAGTTCCGTGATCTGGCAGACGCACAGTTCCCGGCGTCGGAGCGCCAGGAGAATCCGCACGCGGCTGGGGTCGGACAGCGCCTTGGTGATGGCCATGAATTCGCGCATAAATTGTTATTTCGTCAAATGACGAAATAAGTATCGCACCCCTGCCGTCCGCGGTCAAGCGATTTTTTGCAGCGCTTCCCGGAGCAGTGTAAATCAGCCAAACGCCGCCAAGGATAACCAGGATGCCACAGATGATTTTGACGGCGGCGACACGCCTGGATTGATCACGATTGCCTGAAGGTCAGGGTTTCAAGCAACCATCCTCCATCTGGAAAGTCCGGTCGAAAACGTCCAGCGAGCGCTGGTCGTGGGTGACGACGAGGACAGCCGCGCCACGTTCATGCGCGACCTTGGCGAACAACTCCATCACCTGCCGTCCGCGATGGCTGTCGAGCGCAGCGGTGGGTTCGTCGGCCAAAATCAGGCTCGGCTCGTTGGCGAGTGCGCGGGCCACGGCGACGCGTTGTTGCTGGCCGCCGGAAAGCGCGTCGGGAAGATTTTGCGCGCGGTCGGCGACGCCGAGGTAATCAAGCAGTTCCATCGCGCGTTTGTGCGCGGCGCGCGGCGAAGCGTCGTTGATTTCCAGCGCCACTTGCACGTTCTCGACGGCGCTGAGGAACGGAATCAGGTTCGCCTTTTGAAAAACAAAGCCGAGATGGCGGCGGCGGAACTCACGCAAGTCCACCTTGGCCTGGTCGGCGTCCATGACCAATTCACCGCCGATATGAATGCGTCCTGCCGTGGGCGGATTGATGAGGCCGATGGCCGTGAGCAGCGTGGACTTGCCCGCGCCACTCGGGCCAAGCAACGCGATGACTTCGCCCCGGGCCACTCGCAATGAGACATCCTTCATGGCCACGACCTCGGTGTTGCCGCTGCCATAAACCTTCGTGAGGTTCTCGGCCACGATGGCGGGCGTGCTGGAATCGTTCGGATTCATCACGACAAAACCTTGTTCGGCTCGACGCTCATCGCCTTCCAGATCCCAAGCAAACTCGCCAGCACGGAAATCGCCAACACGATGCCACCGAGCATGAGCAAGTCGGGCGTCTCAATGACCACGAGGCGTGGGAAGCGCGGGAAGGCATACTGCCCCAGCCACCAGGCCAGTCCGTAGCCGAGCGCGCCCATGAACAACGCCTGCTGGAGAATCAATCCAATGATAACGCTGTTGCGCGCGCCAATGAGTTTCAGCAGGGCTATGTCGTGAATTTTGTCGAGCGTGAGCGTGTAGAGGATCAGCGCCATGATGATCGTGGAAATGATGATGAGCAGTGCGCGAAACAGGCCGAGTTGCCGTTTCGACTTGTCCACCATGCCGGAGAGCAGGAGGTCTTTCTGCTGTTGCGTGGAATAGACCGTCACGTCGGGCCAGGTTGCGAGTGTGGCGGACACGCGAGCTTGGTCCGCGCCATCTCGCAACGTCACCAACACGGCGCTGACTTGCGGCAACGCGAGTGCGGGCAGGCCGCTGGCCGGGCCGACGACTCGCTCGGACAAAAGCGGCGTCACCCGGCCAAGATCCAGGTTTTCGAGGCGGGCAAGGCGCGCGGCTCGTTCGAGCCGCGTGGCTTCGCCCGGCACGTCGAATTGAATGGCCTCCGCGTCGCTCACCGTAAAAAAACACAAGCCGTCGCCACCCGTCCCAACCATGCCTTTCGTCAGACCGACTACTTCGTAAACGTCCTTGCCCAGCTTGAGTTTCTCGCCGAGCGGCAAGCCGAGCGAGCGGTCGGCAATCATTTCGTAGTGTGCCTGACGCAACGGGTGCCCGGCAATCAACTGCACCCAATCGCCTTTGTCCTCGGGCCAGGAGAGTCCTTGCACCACCATGCGCAACGGTTGGCCGCGATGCTCGCGTTGAATCGTATGCGAGACGAAGCGCCGCGCTCTGGCCACGCCCGGCACGGCACGCACTCGGTCTTCGAGGTTTGCGGGAATGCGGGAGACTTCGGCGAACGGTCCGCGCGTGCTGCCTTGCACCACCCACAAATCTGCGCCGACCTGATCCACGAGTAGCGTCGCTTCATAGATCAGGCCGCGATAGATTCCGCCCATGCCCATGACAATCATCAGCAACAGGCCGATGCCGACGGTAGTCAGCGCGAAACGGCCGAGGTTGTGGCGGATGTCACGGACAGCGAGGTTCATTTCGCGGTGATTCGTTGACCGTCAGTGAGCGGTTGCTTCTGGCCTTCGACGGGTCGGACAATTTGTTCGCCGGCGGAAAGCCCCTGTGTCACTTCGACGTTCTGCAATCCGCGCAAGCCCAGCGTCACACCGAGCCAGCGGGCGTGACCGTGGTCGTTGACGAACACGCCAGCTTTACCTTCGCGCCAGCGAACGAATTGCGAGGGCATCAGCAGCACGCCGGATTTATGTCCGGTCTCAATGAACACCTCAGCGCGCTGGCCAATCGTCCAGTTCTCCGGCAATTCCTTCACTCGCACATCAACGACGAACTCCCGCGTTTCGCGGTCGGCTTCGCGGCCGAGTCGGGCGACTTCACCGGCGTAATTCTTCGCGGGTTCCGAGCGGAACACGACGCGCGCCGGCTGGTCTGCTTTCAAGCCCGTCATCGCCGTTTCGTCCACCCAGGCGGACACCCAGATTTCATTCGTGGCGACGAGTTGCAGGATGGACGCGCCCGGCACGACAATCCCGCCGGGGTCGCGGTCCCGGCGCGTGACCAATCCGTCGTAGGGACTGTGCATTTCGGTGAACGCGAGATGCTCTTTTTGGTAGAGCAAAGTCTTTTCGGCGGTGAACACCTGACTCTCGGCTTCCACGATTGCAGCCTGCGTGCTCTTGAGGTCAGCTTCGGCAACGTGCAGCGCTTCGGCGGCTTTGTCGAAGTCGGCTTGTGCGGCGATTTTGCTGGCGAGTAACTCGGTTGAACGGCGGTGGTCCAATTGTGTCTGCTGAAGCACTGCTTGGGCGCGAGCTTCGTCGGCGCGCACGCGCTCGACCGTGGCGCGAGCGGCGGCGAGCGTGGCTTCCGCGATGGCAACTTGCTGTCTGGTTTCCGCGTCATCGAGGCGGGCGAGGAGTTGGCCGGACTTCACTGCGTCGCCCTGATCCACGAGCACTTCGGCTAATCGCTCCTGAATGCGCGGGCTGATGGTAGTCTTGACGCGCGCCTCCAGCGTGCCTGTGCCCATGACTTCGCCGCGCACTTCTCCCGTGGCGATGGTGTGGGCCGTTACCGGCATCGGACTGAATTTGACTCGATAGACGGCAAAGGCCACGACCGCGGCCACAACCAGCCACGGCAGGAGTTTGCGGAGGGGAATGTGTTTCATAGTTGGTCTGGTTACATGGACGGGCCTAGTGCCGGTTAGCTCATGGTGCGGTATAGATGAGCCACACGCCACCGAGAATGACGAGCACGCCGCAGATGATTTTCACGACCGCGACACCCTTGGATTGCTCGTTCCAATTCAGGAAGCGTTGCACCATTTCCGTGGATGTGCCCGCCGCGACAATCACGGAGCAATGGCCGACGCCATAGGCCAGCAGCAGGAGCGCGCCGTAGAGGAAGTTTGTCGCCGCCAGTTTGAAGGTGACGCCGAGCATCGGTGCCATGTAGGCGAACGTGCAAGGACCGAGCGCGATGCCGAACAGCAGCCCAAGAATGAACGCGGCGAGCAAACCCTTGCGCTTCATGCCGACCTGGCCCGGACCGGACCACGGCATGGGAATCACGCCCAGCAAATGCAATCCCACCGCGAAGAAGATGGCCGCCACGAAGTAATTTCCGTAGCGCCCCACGTCGCCCATCATGCGGCCCGCCGCCGCCGTGACCGCGCCAATCGCGGCAATGGTGATGAGAATGCCCACGGCGAAGAGCGTTGAAGTCCAGAATGCCCGCCGCGCAGTCACCTGGCCTTGTTCGCTGATAAAGCCGACAATCAGCGGGATGCTTGCCAGATGACAGGGGCTGAGAACGATGCTGAGGATGCCCCAGATAATGGCGGCTGTCAGCGCGATGAGCGGCGCGCCTTCGACGGCGTGGCTCAGATTGGTGAAGAGTTGTTCCATAAATCAACGGTGATTCCGAGCGGGCGACGGCACGATGTTGCCGTTGAAAACGTCCCGCTATTTTCGGTCGCTCAGAAACTTGTTCACTTCGGTTTCGATATAGTTGTTGAACTTCACCGGGTCCTCGACCAATTGCCAGGTGTTGCCAAGCAGCGTCCACTTTTCATCCTTGCCATCTTTCTGCCGGACCAGCACCAGCGACGGGCACGGCAGTTTGTAGTCTTGCTGGAAGTGCGCGTTCTCGGGCAGGTCGTAGTTCAGCGGCTTGAACACCAGCCGTTGCGCGGTCAACTCCGGCTTGAACCGCTGTTCGATAACTTCGCGCGCCTGCCGCTCGATCCTCAGGCAGGTTTCGCAACGAATGGTGCCATGAAAATAGTAGGCGATGACTTGTTGGTTCAGCGTGTTGGTTGCCGCGGTCGCAGGCGCGGATGGCTTGGGGCTGGGACTGTCCGCAGCCACGGCAGAGACAGCCGCCACGACCAGCAACAGTCCGAGCCAAAGTGTGTTTCGTTTCATAGTAGTTATGGTTGTTTGTATAATGGCGTGAGGTTCGTGGCGGGTGGCGAAGTGGGATTGCAGTTGATCGTTGTTCCGTTCGTCAAGGAGGACATCGGCATCCTGTCCGGCGTGAGCATGAACGGACAACAAGCCCCGCGATTCCGGCCTGTGCTGTTGGTCTGCGCCCCGCGCCTCGCCGATGACAACGCCACCAAGGCGATCAGCAGGGCGCCAGCCAGAATGATTTGGGTGCGTCGCTTCATTTGCACTCGCCGAGCTTGCACGCCTTGGCGATTTGTTGCGGCGTCAGTTTCATCTTGTCTGCGAGGGCCTGCGCGATGGTGATTTCGCGGCCGGTCATGGCGGGCCGGGCGTCGAGCCATTTCTGGAGATTGGCCTCGTTGACGAAGAAACCTTGTTTGAAGCAGCCGGCGGAAACCCAATTGCCATCCGGGCTTTTCTTCTGACCGAACCAGGCCACAGCCGTCGCCGGTTCAAGCGAGGCGATGCTCCCGTTCAACGTCTTCACGCGGATGAGTTCGCCGGTCAGACCGTCCTTGGCTTCGACTTCGATGTCTTTTTGCAGCCGCGCCGCGACGCCGAGCGCGCAATGCGTGCAACAGCCGCAGGTGCGCGTCTCGCCCAGTTTCACGTTGCAGGCGTCTTCGGGATACACGGCGCGGTCACAGAAGCCGCAGCGCGTGGCGAGTTCCTTCGAGCGGAGCACTTCCCATGTCACGAAATTGCCGGGGTTGGCTTGCTGTTCCTTGATGGCTGTGTCCTTGTCGGCGAATGCTTTGATGGTCGCCCTTCCTTTCGCGTCCATGCCGTACAGATAGGTCGCGGTGGTAGCGGTGATGAGGTTGCCGCTGGCCCAATCGGTCACGCTGACCTTGGCTTCCTCCGCCTTCACGTCCGCGTCCACGATGCTCGACAGGTAAATGAAGTAACAGTGCGGCGAGCAGAGGATGCGCTCTTCGCTCTGGCCTTTGACCACTGTGCGCGTCTTCGGGTTCACGTCACCATCGCACATAAAGCACACCTGGTCGCGCGGGCGGGTGTCGGCGGCTACCGGCGTTTCGCGCACGATGACGGTGGATGGCTTACTGCCGCTAATGTCCACACCCAATTCCTTCCACTTTGCCAGAATGTCTTCCCTGCCGAAGAAGCCGACGTGGCGGAAGAGTTCCTTGCCACTGGCGTCGAAGAAAATCTGTGTGGGAATCATCTCGATGCCATAGGGCTTGCCGGCGTCAGGATTCACCCACACATCAATGAACTCGACTTTCATCCGCCCGGCGTATTCCTTCTTCAATTCCTCCAGGATGGGCGCCATCATTTTGCACGGAATGCATTTGCCGGCGCCGAGGTCCAACAGGCGCGGCAACTTTGCGGCGGCAACAGCGGGTGTGGACTTGGCGTCAGGCCCTTCAGCCGGTGTGCTCGCGGTGGCCGTGAGTGGAGCGCCCTTGTTCGATTCAACGGGCACCTTGCCCTTTTTGAGAGCAACGGCTGCGATCACAGCCACGGCGAGCGCGGCGACGATGAGTATCTTGATTGGGGTTTTCATGGTTTGGGCAGATTCACGTTTCACGCATCACGTCTTCACGCCAACATGGTTTTGATTTCATCCACCGACGGCACCTTGCCGCTGACCTTCACCTTGCCGTCCACCACCAGGGCGGGCGTCATCATCACGCCGAAGGACATGATGCGGTTGAGGTCGGTGACCTTTTCGAGTTCATATTGCAGGCCGAGCGATTGCGCGGCCTTTTCTGCGGCCATCGTCAGTGCGTTGCACTTGGCGCAGCCGGTTCCGAGGATTTGGAGTTTCATGTTGTTTTTTTTCTTTTGTTTTTTGCGTTCAAATCGGTCGTCGGCCGCGCGATTCCTCATCGTGACTGTGTCGAGCCAGCCACAGCGCGTAGCGTCGAGATAATCAAAGCGCGGGACACAGGGTTTGATGTCCAAGAGTGGTGTGCCGTCCAGGATGTCGAGGTCGGCAACGCGCAGAACTGAACCTTCGACCGCGAGCAGCCGGACATTTGATAAACCAATCGGGTTCGGACGCGACGGCGCACGGGTAGCAAATAGCCCGCGCTCCTGTGTATCCAGAAATGGCGTTACCGACATCCGCGCAGGCCCGGCTTGATGAAACCAGAACAGCAGCCAGATACGGTCGAAGCCCGCCAAGTCCTTCAGCCCTGCCGCGAATTCTTCAAACACCTGGATGCTTCCCGCGACTCCTTGGGCCATCGCCGGTTGGATAGGCATGTCCTTGTTTTCCTTGAACGGAGAATGGATGACCCCCATCGGACGCACTCTTAATTGTTGTGCAGATTTCATGGAAATATTGCTCCGTAAATCAGACCCGTGATCGTGGCCATAACGATGACGAGCGAGACATAGACCACCATTTTTTTGGTGCCCATGATCGTGCGCAGCACCAACATGCTTTGCAGGGACAACGCCGGTCCCGCCAGCAACAGCGCGAGCGCCGGGCCTTGCCCCATGCCACTGCCAATCAGCCCTTGCAAAATCGGCACCTCCGTCAGCGTGGCGAAATACATGAATGCGCCCACCACGGAGGACAGCAAGTTCGCGCGGAGTGAGTTCCCACCGACCGCCGCCGTAATCCACTCGGATGGAATGATACCTTCCTTGCCCGGACGCCCGAGGAAGAATCCCGCCGCCAGCACGCCAAGGAGCAGCAACGGCGTGATTTGTTTGGCAAACGTCCAGGTGGAGGAAAACCATTCGCCGGTCTCGCCTTTGCTCGTGCTCGTGATGATGGACAGCCCCACGACACCGAACACGAATGGAATCATCGGCTGGTGCGGGAACGCGAAGGCCAGCACGACCGTCGGCAAAGCCACCGCGAGCACCTTCCACCACACCAGTCCGAACCACCGGACCAAAACCACGCCCAGCGCCGCCGCACACGCCGCCGTGATGGGCCACTTCATCAGCCAGATGGCGTGCCACAGTCCGGCGTCTCCCATCGGCTTGCCCCAATTGGCGAACACAAGGATGCCCACCATGCAGGCGAAATAGATGATGTTCTGCCAGAGCGGGCGCTTCACTTCCGGCTGGGGATTTTGGGCCGCTGCTTCGGCTTTGGCCAGTTCCTCCTTGCGGAAAATCAGATGCATCAGCAGTCCCACGACGACGCTGAACACAATCGCGCCGACCGCCCGCGCAATGCCCAGCTTCAAGCCAAGCACCCGCGCCGTGAGGATAATGGCCAGCACGTTGATGGCTGGCCCTGAGTAAAGAAATGCCGTGGCCGGTCCGAGTCCCGCGCCCATCCGCCAGATGCCCGCAAACAAAGGCAGCACCGTACAGGAACACACCGCAAGAATTGTCCCTGATACTGATGCCACGCCGTAGGCCACCGCCTTGTTGGCCTTCGGTCCGAGATACTTCATCACCGATGCCTGACTGACGAACACGCCGATTGCGCCCGCGATGAAGAAAGCGGGGATGAGGCAGAGAATGACATGCTCGCGCGCATACCACTTCACCAACTCGAAAGCTTCCGTGACCGCGTTGTCGAAGCGCAGCACGCCCACCGGCAGATAGAAGCACGCCAGGAACAGGCCGGTGATCAGCACCAGCGGCTTCCATTCGTTTTTCCAGTTTGTTTTCACTTAGCCAACCGGCTAAATGCGCGGGTAAAAAACTTCATGCGTGTCACCTGCCATTGCCGTTGGTTTGCACCGCCTTGATGCACTTGAAAAAGTTCAGCACGCACGGCACGCGCAGCCGGTAGAACACCTGCGACCCGCGCTTCTCGTCCTCCAGGATGCCGGCATTTTTGAGCAGGCTCAGATGACGCGAGACAGTGGGCATCTCCACGCCGATCAAGTCGGTGAGTTCGCAGACGCACCGTTCGCCGCGCGATAGTTTGTCCACGATGAACAGGCGGGTGGGATGCGCGAGGGCCTTGATGATTCGGGCCTGCGCTTTGTATCCGGCTTGTGCGGCAGCAGTCATATTCGACTACTTGCACAATTAGCCAAGTGGCTAAGTCTTGCTCCCCGGATTTTGGTTTTTACCAACCGCCGGTTGCCCGGAAGAATGTTCGTGAGAATGGCTCTTTGACTGGAAGGGGACCGGCAATTTCGTGTCCGGTATTCGCGTGGCGAGTGCTCCGGACGGTTGAGTGGTCACTTCGGGCTCCCACGGACAACTATGGTGAAGTTTTTCCGCCGGATTTCGCGCCGGTGTGCCGGATGTCCTGCGCTTCGCAGAGATAAACGATGTCCTCCGCCACGTTGGTCGCGTGGTCGGTGATGCGTTCGAGGCTTTTGGACACGACCATCAAATGAAGACAGCGGCCAATGGTGTCCGGGTTTTCGACCATGTGCTGCACGAGGGCGTTGTGGATTTGTTTGTTGAGCGCGTCCCTACTCATGTCCCCAAAAAAGTCTTGCTTTGATGGCCGTGGTGTGCCAAATTTTGCCTATGAACACGATTACGGTGCCAATTGGGGCGGGACGGACCGATCTCTGCAAGCTTCTGGAAAAGGTGGAAGCGGGCGCGCGGGTGGTTTTAACCAGTCACGGACACCCCAAAGCGGTCATTACCGCGTATAAGCCGGCGGGAGCGCCGTGGCGGGTGGAAACTCCCGACGATCCCAAACGGTATGGCGACTTGCAATCGCCGGTGATGGAGGATTGGAAATGAGAATCCTCGCTGACACAAACCTGTTCATCAAGTTTTGTCGGCGTTTGCCCTTGCCGGCGCAGGTGGAACGGGTATTGGCGGATGAAAAAGCAGAGCGGTGTTTGTCGCCGGTGTCGGTGATTGAACTTTTCCGGCTTTGGCGGAGGGGGGACATTCCCGACAACCCCGATTCATGGCTCGATTTGGCATTGCCATCCTGGACGGTGTTACCAGTGACGGTTGCCATTGCCCGGCTTTCCGTGTTGTGGCCATGGGAACACAAGGACCCGGCCGACAGAATTCTTGCAGCAACGGCGGAATGTGAACGCATCGAATTCTGGCACACTGATACCGTGCTTAAAAAGTTGACCGGATTTCCCCACCGCTTCTTTTCCAATCCGTCAGAACACCCGTCCGGCAAGCCTGCCGCCTGACCGGCGGCTGTAACTCACAAACTTAAAGATTTACTAAAGGATACAAACCCAACACTCCGTTGGGCTGCCGCTAGGGCGTTAGTGCAAGCGACCAGTTACCAAAACGTGTCCGAGCTTCTGGACGCGTGCGGTGATACCAATAACGACATTCGCCAAACAGCTGCAGTAAAATTATTAAAAATTTGTAAGGCTGACGACCTAACGTCTGTTGCACAAAGGGCTGCCCGATATTCAGCCGCAGGCACTGGACGAGAAGCAATGTACGTTCTTACACAACTCGATCGTAAGTTTTACGCCCCGTTCGAAGACGACGAGAACGAAGATAAGCTAAATGGCATCGTCGCCATGGAACTATCATCAATAAGCGAGTGAACAGGTCAACTCTGTACTCTTGGCAGGTTTGGGGTTTCCGATCGTTGTGCAAAATTGAAGCGTGTGAGTTGTCTCAAGTGCGGCAAACGGAAGCTCACATTTATCATTCGCACTTCGCACTTTCCCCGGCTGACCCGCCCCGTCGGTCGGTTGCTACTCCATATGTGTCTGACGGAGCACAAGCTTCAAACCCGCACGCGTTTCGTTATGCGCCGGTCGGGGGAGCGGCCTGGCTTTTTACCCCGGTGTGCCGGATGTCCTGCGCTTCGCAGAAATAAACGACGTCCTCGGCCACGTTCGTCGCGTGGTCGGCAATGCGTTCGAGGCTTTTGGACACGACCATCAAATGGAGGCAGCGGCCAATGGTGTCCGGGTTTTCGACCATGTGTTGCGCAAGGGCGCTGTGGATTTGTTTGTTGAGCGCGTCCACTTCCTTGTCGCGCGGAATCAAGGCGCGTGCGGCGGCGGGATCGCGGTTCACGAACGCGTCGAGCGCGGCCTTGAGCATGTCGAGCGCGAGACCGGCCATGCGCGGCAGG
>Ga0209540_10003514_pt1 | contig 10637 bp, 5 predicted proteins | sample BarGraIncu01121A_FD_184501 | JGI IMG/M metagenome (GOLD analysis project Ga0209540, IMG submission 184501) | Arctic peat soil microbial communities from Barrow, Alaska - Barrow Graham LP Incubations 011-21A (SPAdes) (version 2) | ecosystem: Environmental > Terrestrial > Soil > Wetlands > Peat... | reverse complement strand
GTACTCCGAATTTTTCCCAGCGGCATGGGAAAGCCGCCCAAATTGGCAGAATGGATGGCAGCGCCGCTCGCGAAACCTATGTCAATATGCTGGCTTGGGCTAGATCTACCAAAGGCAGTGGACCGAATGATTTGTATTATAATCCGGCCAATGCCGACGGCCACTGACCAACTTGGTTTTCCATTCGGCAAATCTTGCCAAGCATCTGCAAGTACCAGAATGTTTGAAGGTTTTTAAGGTGTGCCAGTCATCACTCAGGGCTGCCGGCAAGATTTTGTCTCGTTTAACGTGACTCTTCGGAGAAGGAAATTTTAGTTATCAATTGATGTCGCGGCTGTCTGCCGCGACAATTAATTTACAGACGATTTGAAAATGAAAATTATTCCAGTCATTCGCACTCTTATTGCCGGCGCGTGCGCCGCGTTGTTGGTCTCGCAACTTTCAGCCGCCGAGTCGCCGCGTGAACACCTTTCGCTCGACGCCGGTTGGAGGTTCCATCTCGGCGACGACTGGCCGGACGCGCTGCATCTGGAAAATTCCGGCACCGGTTCCGGGCCGGCGTCGGAAAAGTTTTCCGATTCTTTTTGGCGCACCGTCAATGTGCCGCATGATTGGGCGGTGGAACTGCCGTTCGACTGGGCCGCCGATGGCAGCCACGGTTTTCATACGCTCGGCGTGAAGTATCCGACGAACAGCATCGCTTGGTATCGCCGCACGTTCGAGTTGTCGAAGGAAGACGAAGGCAAACGCATCTGGCTGACGTTCGACGGCGTGTTCCGCGACGCGACGGTGTGGGTCAACGGCTGGTGTGTGAGCCATCACGAGGGCGGTTACTATCCGTTCCGCGAGGACATCACGGATGTGGTGCATTACGGCGGCAAGAACACCATCGCCGTGCTGGTGGACGCGACGAAAGTCGAGGGTTGGTTTTACGAAGGCGCGGGCATTTACCGCCATGTGTGGCTGGACAAGACCGCGCCGGTGGCCATCGCGCCGGACGGGATTTTTGTGCGGAGTGAATTTGAAAACAACGTTCCCAAAGGCAATCCCGAAATTGAAGTCGAAGCTCGCCTCCTCAACACAACGACGAATGCGGCGAAAGCGACGGTGAACTGCGAAATCATTTCGCCCGACGGCAAATCGCTGAAAAAGTTTTCGGAGTCGGAAAAATTGAAACGCAAGTCGCAGGGCGTCGTGAAATTGGAAACGAAACTTTCCTCGCCCGTTCTCTGGTCGCCGGAATCGCCAAAGCTCTACAAGCTAGTCACCACGGTTTCATCCGACGGCAAGGTTGTTGACCAAAAAGAAACCGCGTTCGGCATCCGCACCGTGGGCTTTGACCCGACGAACGGCTTTTTGCTGAACGGCAAGCATTACGAGCTTTACGGCACATGCAATCACCAGGACCACGCCGGCGTCGGCGCGGCCATCCCGGATGCGTTGCTGGAATTCCGCGTGAAAAAATTGAAGGAGTTCGGCTGCAACGCGTATCGCATGTCGCACAATCCGCCCACGCCGGAGTTGCTCGACGCCTGCGACCGGCTCGGCATGTTGGTGCTGGACGAGAGCCGCTTGATGGGCAGCGATTCGGCGAACATGAAGAAGTGGGACGATCAAATCCGCCGCGACCGCAATCATCCCTGTGTGGCGATCTGGTGCATCGCCAACGAACAGTTCATGGTGCAGGACACGCCGCAAGCCGCCAGCGTCGCCCGCACGATGCAGGATTACGTCAAGCAGCTCGATCCGCTGCGTCCGGTCAGCTACGCCTCGCCGGAAGACGACGTGTTCCGCGGCATCAATTCCGTCATCGAAGTGCGCGGCTGGAATTATCATTACGGCCCGCAAATGGATCGTTATCACGCGACGCATCCGACGCAGCCGAATTTTGGCAGCGAGCAGGCCAGCGTTGTCGGCACGCGCGGCATTTACACCAATGACCATTCGGCCGGTTACGTCGCAGCCTATGATGTTGTGTGGCCGGGTTGGACCACGACCGCCGAAAGCTGGTGGAGCTACTTTGCGCCGAGGCCGTGGCTTTCCGGCGCGTTTGTCTGGACCGGTTTTGATTATCGTGGCGAGCCGACGCCGTATTGGTGGCCGTGCATCAACTCGCACTTCGGCATTCTCGACACGTGCGGTTTTCCGAAGGATGTATTTTATTACTACCAATCGTGGTGGACGACGAATGTCGTGCTGCACTTGTTGCCGCACTGGAACTGGCCAAGCAAGGAAGGCCAGGAAATCCTCGTTCAAGCCTTCAGCAATTGCAAACAGGTGGAACTATTCCTGAACGGCGCGTCGCTCGGCAAACAGGTGATGAAGCCAAATTCAAAGTTGAGCTGGCAAGTGAAATATGCGCCGGGAACGTTGAGCGCGAAAGGCTTTGACGCCGCCGGCAAGCCCATCGCCGAAACGAAAGTGGAAACCACGGGCGACGCTACGCAAATTCAAGTCACGCCAGACCGCAAAACGATCAATGCCGACGGCGAGGACGTGTCGGTGTTCACCGTTTCCGCGCTGGACGCGCAAGGCCGCGTGGTGCCGGTGGCGCAGAACAAAATTAATTTTGCCATTGAAGGCACGGGGAAAATTCTCGGCGTCGGCAACGGCGATCCGAGTTGCCACGAGCCGGACACGTTCGTTCCGACCGTGCCCGAACGCAGTGTTGCCGTCAACGATTGGCGCTGGCAGCTTGCAAAAGTTCCGCACAACAGCAGCACCGTGCCGGAGTATGCGAATGATTTTGATGATTCGACCTGGAACAACCTCAATGCCAAAACCAGCGGCGGCGAAGCGACGATCAAAACGGAAAACACCACGGCGATTTATCGCGCACATGTCACGCTGACCGAAGAGGACTTGCAAGGCGCTGGCGCGCTCATCTGCTTCAGCGGCTGTGACGACGAAGGTTGGTATTTCGTGAACAACCAGTTCGTCGGCGAATCGCACGACTGGCAGGCGGAGCCGATTTTCGACGTTAAAAAATATCTCCACGTCGGCGACAATGTTATCGCCGTTGGCGTTTACAACGGCGTTGCCCAAGGCGGTCTGAATCCCAACGTGAACGTGCAAATCATCGGCCATGTCACTACTGCGCCGTGGGCGCGCAGCCTGTTCAACGGTCTGGCGCAAATCATCGTGCAATCCACGCGCGACGCCGGCGAAATCAAATTGACGGCGACTGCCGATGGTCTCGTGCCTGCGACGACTGTAGTTCAGACACAACCATGCGCGTTACGCCCGCCTGTGCGATAATTTATTGAAGAATGAAACTTATAATTCGCAACGTAGTTTTGCCATTTGTCGCCGTCGGCTTGGCGGGTAGTCTATACGCGCAAACTTTTACGGACATCGCGCCTGCCGCGCCGAATCCCGGGACGAACGACATTTTCCTACTCTCCACCAGCGGCAACCAGACTTGGCCCGACGGGCTGAATTATTTTACCGACAACAATCCGCCCGTCGGCCAGACATTCACCATCGGAACCAACGCGATGAATCTCGTGTCGGTCGCCATCAAGACGGCGGGGCTGAATTCCGGCAACGGCTACGGCACACCATCGAACACGCCGACGTATTACCTGCGCATTTATTCGATGAGGGGCAGCACGGCGACGTTGCTCATCACGTTCAGCGCGCCGAATCCCGGTTTTACCGACGGCGACTGGCTGCAATGGAGCGGGCTGAACGTGCCGCTGGGCACGAACCAAACCTACGCGTTTTCGTTCGGTATCCAGCCATCCGGTGGCGGTTGGGCGGCGCTGGCCGTGGCCACGAACGCCTACGCCGGCGGCGAAATCGCGACCATTCCCATTAGCGGCGGCATGGTCACCACCGGCAGCAGCCACAAGTTTGATGCGGTGTTCGATCTTGGTCTGCGAGCGGCGGCCACCAATATACCCGCCACCATGCCACTGCCGGTTCCGACTTATGGGTGGAACCTTGGAAATACGATGGAATCAACGTGGGGGGTGCCGTATCCGAGCGCGGCGCCATTCTATACTGCCGCCAACGCCGGGTTTAACGCCGTTCGCATCCCCTGCGCATGGGATTTCAATTCCAACACGAACAACCACCATATCAATTCCACTTACATGGCGCAGGTCAAACAGGTGGTTGACTGGGCGATTGCCGCGGGAATGTATGTCGTCATCAACGATCACTGGGACGGCGGCTGGCTGGATAGCAACATTACGACCAATGTCAATCCAACCGTCAACGCGAAGATGAACGCCTACTGGACACAGATCGCAACCGCCTTTGCCGGTTACGACAACCATTTGCTCTTTGCCGCGGCAAACGAGCCACCTTCACACAGTCCCGCTGAGGTGAACACGTTGATGGTTTACTATCAGACTTTCGTCAACGCGGTTCGCGGCGTCGGCGGCAATAACACCAACCGCTGGTTGGTGCTGCAAGGCAGCGGGGACACGTCGTGGTTGAATTCCCTGCCGACGGATTCAACCCCCAATCGTCTGATGGTCGAATATCATTGCTACACGCCGTTTCAGTTCACGCAGTTGACCAGCGATGCGTCGTGGGGCAACATGCAATACTTCTGGGGCCCGGCCTACCATTATTCCGGCGACCCGACTCGCAACGCCGTCCAGCCCGAAGAAGGCTACATAGACTCGGGATTCCAACAACTGACCGACCAGTATGTCAGCAAGGGCATCCCTGTTCTGGTGGGCGAATTCCAAGCTGCGGGGAAGTCGTTCCTTACGGGAACGGAGGCAACCTATAATCGTGCTTCCGCTTACTATTGGAACAAGTATCTTGTTGATTCCGCCCATGTCCACGGACTGAGTCCGTTTTATTGGAGCACCCCTGGCAGTCCATTCGACTGGACCACGGGCGCGGTCAATGACTCGCAAGCTGTTTCTGTGTTGACCGGTGGAATCGCGCCTCCGCCTCCGAACGGCGCTCCTTACGCCGCGTCCGGCCTCTCCGCGACGGCCAGCAACAACCAGGTAATGTTGTCCTGGACTGCCGGCAGCGGAGCCACCAGCTACAATCTCTATCGGACAGCGGAATCCGGCTACGAGGGCACTAATCCGGTCGTCACCGGCATCGCCGGCACATCCTATACCGATACCAATCTGAATAGCGGCACCACCTATTACTACCAAGTGGTCGCCGTTAATAGCTCGGGGTCGTCAGGTTTTTCACCCGAGGCCCACGCGACGACACCCGGCGTCACCCCGGACCCGACGCAATTCAACTTCGAAACCGACCCGCAGCGTTGGGCGGCAGGCGGCAGTCCAATCGCTGGAATAGCGACTGCAACCGCGCAGCATTTTGCGGGCAGGCAGTCGCTGGCGGTGAACTTCAACGGCACGGCGGCGGGCTCATCGTCCGTGACTGTGGGCGATGTGGTTGTAACCGCCGGCACGACGATCACCTTCCATGTCTGGATTCCGAGCGGCAGTAAGATCACCACGCTCCAGCCCTATCTGCAGGACTACAACTGGGCATGGACCGCTGGCTGGTATGGGAATCTGACTGCCAACGCTTGGAACACGATTACCCTGACGGTGCCGCCGACCGCCGTAACGCCATTGCAGCAACTGGGCATTCAGTTTACGACAAGCGCCGCCTGGTCGGGCACCTGCTACATTGATTCCGTGGCCTGGCCGCTCAACACGCCGCCCGTGCTCGCGGCCATCAGCAATCGCACCGTGAACGTCGGCCAGACCGTCGCCTTCACCGCCAGTGGCACGGACACCGACCAACCGCCACAGACGCTGACCTTCGCCCTGCTCGCTGGCGCGACCAACGCGACATTAAACACGAACAGCGGCGCGTTTTCATTCCGCCCGCTCGTCACGCAGGCAAACTCGACGAACAATTTCAAGCTGAGAGTTTCCGACAACGGCACGCCGCCATTGAGCGCCACGCAAAGTTTTTCCGTGGTCGTCAATCCGCTTTCAGCGCCGGGCATCAGCAACATTTCATTTGCTAGTGAGCAATTCAGTTTCAACGTCAGCGGCCAGAACGGGCCGGATTACGCGATTGAGATTTCGACCAACCTCAAGCAGTGGAGCAATGTTTTCATCACCAACTCGCCCGCGCTGCCGTTCAACTGGACGGACACAAATTTCATCACGCCGCAGCGTTTCTACCGCGTCAAACTCGGCCCGCCGCTGCCGTGAGTGATTGAATCCAGACTGACTTTAATCAAAAATAAAAGACAATGAATCGAACCCAATTGACCACATTGGCACTGGGCTTTTCGCTCGTAACAGCGTTGGCGCAAACCAATTCGCTGCAACTACCGACGATTGCCGCCGGCCCGTTCAAACCTGACTGGAATTCGCTGACGAACTACCAGACGCCGGAATGGTTCCGCGACGCGAAGTTCGGCATCTGGGCGCACTGGGGACCGCAATGTCAGCCGGAGCACGGCGACTGGTATGCCCGCAGCATGTATGAGGAAGGCAGCGGCAATTACAAGTCGCACATCGAAGAATACGGCCATCCCTCGACGAACGGTTTCAAGGACGTGATTCATGTTTGGAAAGCAGAGCATTTTGACCCCGACAAGCTGCTGAAATTTTACAAGGACAACGGCGCGAAAATTTTCATGGCGCTCGCCAACCACCACGACAACTTCGACAACTTCAATTCCAAATACCAGCCGTGGAATTCCGTCGCGGTCGGGCCGCACAAGGATTTGATCGGCGGCTGGGCGGCAGCGGCGCGGAAGAATGGTTTGCGTTTCGGCGTGAGCGTTCACGCCTCTCGCGCCTGGTCGTGGTATGAAGTCGCGCAGGGTGCGGACAAAACCGGCCCGCTCGCCGGCGTGCCTTACGACGGCAAATTGGCCAAAGCTGATGGCAAAGGACTTTGGTGGGACGGGCTTGATCCGCAAGATTTATACGCACAAAACCACAAGCCCGGCTCCGCCTTGCAATGGGAATGGGATGGCATGAAGGGCAGCAGTATTCCTGACGCGGCCTACATGGAAAAATTTTTCAAGCGCACGCAACAACTTTGGGATGATTATCACCCTGACCAGATTTATTTTGACGACACGGTGCTGCCGTTTCACGGTGTAACGGATGAAGTAGGTCTGAACCTTGCCGCGCATTTTTACAACACGCGCCTCGACAAAGACGGTCGCACCAGGGCGGTGATGAACGGCAAGTGGCTGGACGACGTTCAGCGCCGCTCGATGGTTTATGACATTGAGCGTGGCAAGGCGCAGGGCATTTTGCCGCAGCCGTGGCAAACTGACACCTGCATCGGCTCGTGGCACTACGACGCAAACATTTTCAAGTATCACTATTACAAAGATGCCGCTTCGGTCGTTCGCATGTTGGCGGACATCGTCAGCAAGAACGGCAACCTCATGTTGAGCGTGCCGCTCCAGCGCGACGGTCAGCCGGATGCGGATGAAATCAAAATCGTCAGCGAAATCGGCTCATGGCTGAAGGTGAACGGCGAGGCGATCTACTCGACGCGTCCGTGGAAAATTTACGGCGAAGGTCCGTCCACCGTCACGGCGGAAAAAGGCCAGTTCGACGGACAGACGGATGTTTCCAAGAAACCGTTCACGGCGGAGGACATTCGCTTCACGCAATCGAAGGACGGCAGAACACTCTACGCCATCGTGCTTGAAATTCCGAAGGATGGCAAAGTCACCGTGAAGTCGCTCGCGACCAATTCGGGATACTGGCCGGGCAAAATCGGCAGCGTGCGTCTGGTCGGCGGCCGCAAATTGAAATTCACCCGCGATGAAACCGGCCTGCACATCACGCTGCCGGAAAAACTTGATGGCAAGACCTCTTTCGCGCTGAAGATTCAATCCTGATGTCTTCGTCTTCATAACTGATTTTGTTTATGGAAAACCGAATTACACAAATCGTCGCGGTTAGGAGAACACTCCTAGCCGGGCTTGTTGTCATTCTGGCATTGGCTCGCGGCCACGCGCTCGCTGACGACGGGCCTGCCGCGCAAATTCCCTATTCCACTATGCAGGTGATTTCTATCGGCGACTCCGACGCCGTTATCGCGGAGAAGGCGGCGAAGGTTTTGCCGCGCGCCAACCAAACGGACTGGATGCGTTTGGAGCGGACGTTTTTCCTGCACTTCGGCGCGAACACGTTCAACGAGGTTGAGTGGGGCACCGGCCGCGAAGAACCGTCGCTGTTCAATCCCACCGCGCTCGACGCGAACCAATGGCTCGGCGCGGTGAAGAATTTCGGCGGCAAGATGATCGTGCTCGTCTGCAAACACCACGATGGATTCTGTCTATGGCCCACGCGCTACACGCCGCATTCGGTCGCGGCCAGTCCGTGGCGTGACGGCAAAGGTGACGAGGTGCGCGAAGTGGCCGAGGCCGCGAAGGCTCATGGCGTCAAACTCGCCGTGTATCTTTCGCCAGCGGATCTTTATCAGCTTCGGACGAATCCGAAAAACCCGGCGGGCTACTACGGCAACGGCAGTAGTAACGTGCTTTCCGTCATCCCGACTGATCCGGCGAGCTTCCAGAGCAATCCCACCAAGGGCCGCGCGCCGACGCCGGGTTTCACGAATTACACTTACGTCGTGGACGACTACAATCGCCACTTCCTAAACCAGCTTTACGAATTGCTCACGGAATACGGGCCGATCGAGGAAGTCTGGTTCGACGGCGCGAATCCTGATTCCAGCGTCCACGAAACCTACAATTACGCGGCGTGGTATGATTTGATCCGCAGCCTCCAGCCCAACGCCGTCATCATGGGCAAAGGACCGGACGTGCGCTGGGTGGGCAATGAAGGCGGCGTGGGGCGCACCACGGAATGGAGCGTCATCCCGCTGCCGACTTCGCCCGACCAGTTCAACTGGCCGGACATGACGGCGGGCGATCTCGGCAGCCGCGCGAAGCTCAAGCCCGGCTCGCATCTCTGGTGGTATCCGGCGGAAGTGAACACCACCATTCTCCAGAACAACCAGTGGTTTTGGGCGCGCAACAAACAGCCGCGCACCGTCACGCAGTTGGTGGACATCTTTTACACGTCCGTCGGGCGCAACGGAAATCTCATCCTGAATCTGTCGCCCGATAAACGCGGTCTCGTTCCCGACAACCAGCTTGAGGCCTTGAACCGGACGGCGGAGATCATCAACGAAACCTTCGCCACCGACCTCGCCAAGGGTGGCAAAGTCACCGCCGACACCTCCAACGCCACGAACAGCGCGGCGATCGCACTGGACGGAAACCTCGACACTTGGTGGGAAGCCGCGCCGGGCCAGACCAACGGCACGGTGACGCTCGCGCTGCCGAAGGCGGTCACGTTCGACGTCGTTTCGTTGCAGGAAGCCGTGGATCATCGCGGCCAGCGAATTGAATCCTTTGCCATTGAAACGTGGGATGGCTCGGCGTGGGTCAACGCGGAGAAAATCCAGTCCGACGATCTCACCACCGTCGGCCATCGCCGGCTCATCCGATTGAAATCGCCCGTCACCACCGACCAAGTGCGCATCCGCATCATCGGTTCGCGCCTCGAACCGACGCTCGCCGAACTGGGCCTTTTCAAGCAATCCGTCACGACCTTGCCGCCGACGATTTCCGACCGCAGCACCAACGGTGATGATCTCACTTGTCAGCGGTGTCGCGCGGGCTTACTTTGAATTGCTGGAATTGGACGAGCAACTTGCGATTGCCACACGTACGAGGGATTCCTACCAACGAACTTTCAGGCTCTTTGACGACCAGCACGCCGCCGGCTTGGCCTCGAACCTGGAGTTGTCGCGCGCCAAATTGGCCCTGCGCTCGGTTTCAGCCAACATCCCGGAAGTCGAGCGCCAGATCGCCCTGAAGGAAAACGAAATCAACACGCTGCTGGTGCGCAACCCCGGACCCGTGATTCGCACCTCGACCCTGCTGGCCCAGGAGATGCCGATGGAAATCCCGGTGGGCCTGCCCTCCGCGTTGCTCGAACGGCGACCCGACATTCGAATGGCTGAGGAAAGTGTCCGCGCGGCCAATGCAGAAATCGGCGTTGCCATCGGAGACTTTTTTCCGCGCATCGGCCTGACGACATTTTACGGCGGCACCAGCACTGAACTCAACAAGTTGGTATCCACCAGCGCCAACACCTAGTCGTTGGCGGCAAGCGCCGCCGGCCCGTTGTTCACTGGAGGAAGGTTGACTGGTCGCTACCGTCAGTCCAAGGCTGCATGCGAAGAAGCAAAGCTCGGCTACCAGGAAACCGCTCTCAATGCCTTCCGCGAGGTGTCCGACGCGCTTATATCGCACCGCCGATTCGTGCAAGAGCGCGCTGAACAAGTCGAGGCCGTTGATGCCGGTCGCGAAGCCGTGGCGATAGCCACGGAGCGCTACAAGGAAGGCAAAGCGAGCTATTAAGGTGCTCGAAGCCCAGCAACAACTGTTTCCTGCGGAAAACACTCTCTCGCGAATCGAAGCCGGTCGCCTGCTTGCGGTCGTTCAACTTTACAAAGCCCTGGGCGGCGGCTGGTCGCTCAAAGACTCCGAATGGTCTGGAATGAGCACACGGGTAGGAGTGGTGGCTGGGGGCGGAATTGAACCGCCGACACAAGGATTTTCAGTCCTCTGCTCTACCAACTGAGCTACCCAGCCGACCACGGTTGCGCATTAAACCTCGCGTTTGACCCGTTGGCAAGGTGAA
>Ga0209540_10003513_pt1 | contig 10638 bp, 8 predicted proteins | sample BarGraIncu01121A_FD_184501 | JGI IMG/M metagenome (GOLD analysis project Ga0209540, IMG submission 184501) | Arctic peat soil microbial communities from Barrow, Alaska - Barrow Graham LP Incubations 011-21A (SPAdes) (version 2) | ecosystem: Environmental > Terrestrial > Soil > Wetlands > Peat... | reverse complement strand
AGAGCCGGTTCGTTTTCCGAAGGACTGGCGGCGATCCGAATGGCGCGGCGCTGGGGCTTTATTGACAAGACCGGGAAAATGGTCATCAGCCCGCAGTTCGAGGACGCGCATTCGTTTGTGAAGGGACTGGCACCGGCACGTCTGGGCAAGAATTGGGGTTTCATTGACACCGCCGGCAAGTTCGTCATCAATCCGCAGTTCGAGGACGCCGCCGAGTTTTCCGAAGGGCTGGCGGGCGTGCGCATGGGCGGACGTTGGGGGTTCATTGACAAGGGCGGCAAGATCGTCATCAACCCGCAGTTCGATGAAGCGATGGCCTTTGCCGGCGGCCTGGCGCGCGTGAAAGTGGGCCGCAAAACCGGTTACGTTAATGCGGCTGGAAAATATATTTGGAATCCGTCCAACTGAACCCGTGCCGGGCATCACGCTTTCACGATTTGAGCATGAGCTTCGTGAAGCGGCCGGTCAGAACTGACCCGTTCACGTTACCGTTGTCTCGGGGGCTCCCGAAAAACATTCCCGTAGTTTTGGATGAATGGCTCAAAAGATTCCACGATTTCAGTGCTGAACGTGTTTGCGTCCTGCCTGTAACGCGTGGTGGTTTGGTGCATCAATCCTGAATAATTGCGATAATCACTGTAGCGTTCGGCATCATGAACAAGGTTGCCATGCATGTCCAGCCTGTCGGTCTCAAGTCCTACCAAAAAGCCACTGTCCTTGTCGAAATACAGCGTTACATCATTCTGACCAGATTTGTGAACTTTAATAGCTACTGCGTTGAAAGACGCGGCGAGTGATTCCGGAAGTTTTTCCAGCGTGTAGTCAGGCCTAAGCAGTGGGATTAAAGTTGTGCATTCCGCAAGGTAAAGACTTGTGAGCAGACAGTTTTGAAGGATTTTCCCAACGGATGATGTCTGCATAGGCACGCCCAAAATACCTGGAACTATCTCCCATGATCCATTTGGTGTAATACAGTAAGTTGACTGAACCGGTCTTCCATTATTGACGGTGAGTGTGAGCGGGCCTAATTTTTTCGGTGAATTGTTAATAACTTGATCGAGCCGAATGGTGTCTGGTAATTGCACATAAATTGTAGTGCGCATTGCAAAATCGGAACCTTTCGATTTGCCCGACACTTGGGATACTGTTTTAATTGATCTGAATTTATTTATCGCGTCGCGGCCACCGACTGCATTTATTGCCTTCTCAATAATAGCAACGATCTCTTTTTGCTCTGCTGCCTTGCGAACTGCTTCCGCCACGCGTTCTGCTTCCTTCCGTGCTTCTGCGGCTATTGCAACTGCTTTGGAAACTTTATCCTGTAACTCCATCGCCGCCGGGTCATTAGGTTCGGATTCCAAGGCGACAGCGACGAATTTTCGGGATTCCTCGAATTTTCCAGCAGCAAGGGACTCACGCGCTTGCTTCATAGCTTGGAGATACCGCTCGCTGATTAGTTTTGCCGACAGGTTCGTCGTGATGCCTTCCACCGCCTGAATCGAAATATTTGTGGATTCATAACCTTGGAGCCGCAACTCAATCCTTGTTTCTCCAGCAGGTATGTGATTGAGCGTCAATGGTGTCTTGCCAATCTCTTTTCCTTTACGAATCACAGTTGCTCCAGTTGGCGTGCTCGACAATTGGACTGTTCCATAGTGGAAAACAAAAGCGTGCTTAACCGCTTCCTTTGGACCGACACTAACATTTGCCAGCAAGTCATTTTCACCATCCGAGACGGCCAGTGTGTATTGTCCGGGCTTCACTTCATGAAGGGTTAACGGCGTCTTGTCAATTTCCACGCCATTGGTCGAAACTAACAGTCCTGCCGGGTCACTCGTCACTTCAATTGAACCGTACTGAAATTCCGTTTTGTTGGTCGTAACACTGCCGCGGCTGATTGAAATGTCTTTATTCAATTCCCATCCTTTCCGGCGGACAACCAAGGAATAATTTCCGCCGGGAATGTCCTCAATTTTGGTTGGCAACTTGCCCTGCCAATGCCGTCCGTTGCCCGATAACTCGAATTCAGCATCTGCCGGGGTGGAGGTCAAATCCACGCCGCCCAAGTTGAGATCAATTTTCACATCAGTGCGCTGCCGGCCTTCGATTTTAACGGGGCGAGTCTCTTTGTATTCGCCACGCTTGATTTCCAGTTCGTAATTTCCAAGAGGGAGCTTTTCCACAGGTAATGGGGCATCGCCTTTTCCCATCGTTTCAGTTCCCCGCCGCAGAATGACACCAGCCGGAGACGGATTCACCGATACAAGCAATGACCCTTTGCTGGATTCGAGCGCCAGTACTCCCAGATTCTTGTTCCCGAAAAATACCCACACACGCCGCACAAAGGGTTCAGCAATCTGTAGGTCAGCAGTAAGCTGATGTGGGCCCGGCGTAATCGTGAGGCCGCTGATAAACGGTCGTCCATCCACTTGAACCGCAGCCGCTGTGCCAACTGGGAGTGGCTTGCCATCGAGGACAAAACTGAAAGAGAGCGTCGTGTTGTCCTTGAGCAATTTGAACACAAAGAGGCCGCCGCAAAGCAAAACAACAGTTGCCGCTAAAATCCGAAACGGCTTGCTGCTAAAAAAATTGCGGCTTGGAGGGTTTGGCGATTGGCTGGTTGTTGTCATGGTAGTGAGCGGATAGCGGTTTGGAATCCGTTACTTCGTTTGCAACAAACGCTTCTTTTCGATTGTATCAGCCTGATCCCTCAACTGTTTGGCCCGGACATGCTCCGGTTTTTCTTTTAAAGCCTTTTCGGCATAGATGAGAACCTTTGCCCAATTATTATTTTTCACCGCCAGATCAGCTTGCTCCATCCAAATCTCGGCACGCATTCTATGAACAGCCGATGGAAACTGGGCAGTTGCTTTAGACCATTCGTTTAAACTTTCAGCCCCCTGCTCATTTAGACTAAATGCTTCTGCCTTACTGACAGCATCCTTGATTTGCGCCCATTCTTCTTGGCCGTAACGATCCATATGCGCAATGAAGTCCGTCATATCTCCGATTTTGATTTGGTCGCTCGAGACTTCCTGATTCAAGGCTCCGGACATTGCCCGCTGGTATGCCAATTCCGCTACGCGAGCCGATTCAATACCATCAGCCTTCTTCTTTAATTCACTAGCACGCAAATTTTCTGGGTGATCCTGCAAGACTTTACCCGCCACTGTGGAGACCGTTGCCCAATTACCTCTTCTGGCTTCGACCTCGAGCCTCTCCAGGCGCACGGCAAGAATCATACTGGGCATCTTGCTTAATGCATTTTTCCACTCGTCATTGGATTTACTCCACTCATTTTTATTGGCCAGAGATCGTGCGTTTTCAACAATGCCCTTGATTGTTGTCCAGTCCCCGCCACCGGACAAATCCAATTGCTTGGTAAACTCAGTGCTAGCCGTGCCCTCCTCAATCTCCCCACTCAACCACTGAGCATACTTAATCATATTCACGGCCAATTCCTTGCGTTGCATGGCGTCTGAATATCCAGGCATTTCTCTTAGTGCGTTTTCTGCATAGTTGGTAGCGCCGTTTGCATTCTCTTTCTTAATCTCATTTTCCGCCAACTTTACCCAGATGTCGGCATGCATTAGCCGTGTTGCTCGCGGCAGACTTGATCCGGCGCGCCCCCATGCCACACCCGTCTGTTCCCATTTCTCTTGCTCATCAAGTCCTCTAGCCTCCGCAGCGCTTTGCTGGACTACCTTCCATGGCTCGTTCGGGCTTGGGTGTTGATCTATTAGGTCGGTGAAAGCCTTCATCAAATATGCTGACTTAAGTCGTTCGCTGGCCGTTTCCTGCAAATACACAGATCCCACTTCCGTTTTGTATTGAGACTGCAATGCGGAAGCTTTTTTCAGTGCGGCGGCGGCGTTGGGGATAGTGGTGTAGGTGTTTATGGCTACCTTCCAATGCGCCATTGCATCGGTAAACTTATTTCCCCCAAAGGCGGTTTCACCGGCAACTGCTTCCTGCTCGGCTGATGCTAATAATTTTGGAACCCATTCTTTAATTGAAGCGTCTTTTTCAACAGCATTCCTCACACTGGCGAGTTCGTTTCGCATTTGCGACGCAAGCATCTTTTTTGCTCCACTCGCATACCATGCGGACTCCACACCAACGAATAGCCCAATCAACACTATTGAGGCCAAAGCAAAGCGTATTGAGGTTTTGCGATATACGGCCTCCTGCCGGTTCTTATTTACATCTTCAGCAATGGCGTCAGGTTCGGTCTGTAACCACTTCTTTATGCCATGATCACCCAAGGTTTGTATGTCAGTCACCATCGCGCCCAACTCTTTGAACATCGCATCGGCATCGATTGCTGGTGCCATTCCATATGCAAGGTCGGCGGCAACATTTATGCGGCCCCACCACGATACTCCTGCAATCTGGATTGAAGGGGGCCAATTAGTTTTGGACCTGATGGCCATTGTGAGATATTCACGCCGGATAAACCAATAGAGGCACCACAACCAGTAACATACCAACGGGATGCTCAGAATCGTCATTGCTGACTGATAGATGGAAGGGAGCAACTGCAATCCCCTCCCGTGGGCTAAAGCAAGCGCAGGAACGGACAGCACTAACGAGAGGCCGCTTGCAGCGAGCATAAAACGGACAACACTCTCACGGGGAATCGACAGCGAACGAAACACTAAAAGACTCGCCACTGACAATTGCAGAAACACACCCAATCGTAGTAAGTAAGGATTGCTTCCGCTGTCAGCCCCCCCTAGCACCGACAGCACTCCCGAAAGAATCAGCGTAATGATACCTGCGGGAATCTGCCCGAATAAGAGGCCGCACAGCAGGCGCAAAAAGCTAAACCTCGTGCCCTTTCTGAGAGATATGTTTGCAACATCTGCAATGGGCACCTCGTTGTAAAGTTTGCTGTTTCCCGCAGCGCCATATACAGATGATCCTTCAGCAAAATAGACCACCCGCTTGTTGGTTACAGTCAGATAGCCGTCAGTCTTTAGGCCAATCAAAGCAAAAACCGGGGAGAGGTTGGTGCAATGATATGTGCGCACCACGACTTCGCCTTCTGCGGGTGCCAGATGATTGTCAATCAGTTTAAAACTCATAGTGATTTCGATATTTTTAGTGGTTGCTGCATTTTAAGACTTGTGCCGATCAAATTGAAACAGGAACGGCATATTGCCGGGAACGCCCAATATGGCCTGCCCTGTCGGAAGATTTGTAATATCCCAATCTTCGACGACATTGGCATCGCGCACGTTCTCAACGATTCCACGTGTTTGAACCGACGCCATATATGCCTCTCGTTTGCGATTCTTGCCGAATAATCCTTTGATGAATTCTCTGGTGTTCGCATCGTTGACGCGAAATGCCACCGTGGTCATAAACCCAGACAAAATGCTGCGGGCAAGCGACTCGCCATAACCGTGGAATATCTGGTCAATGTTTTGGACTCCAATCATAAACTTCGCCCCAAGGCTTCGACCAAAATTAACACCGCTATCCACATGTTGGAGATTTGGAAGCAAGCGAAACTCGTCTATCACAAACCAAACGTTGCCTTCACTCTTCTCCCGGCATAATGACTCCTTGATGGCCAGATCCAAAAGCAGACGATAAATGGGCGTCAACAGATTTCCTATACCCAAATCATATTCGATAAAAAGGCAATGCCCGCCTTTGCTGCGAATAGCGTCTCGCACAGAGATCGTCCCTGACTTTCGGAAATTACCAATCAAAATCTCTCGCACCATTTGCTGGAGTTCGGAAAGCACGCCCTGTGTTTGAGGCGAGCGATCATCCGCAATATAACTGACCATTGCCTTCATGTCGGAATGCGATTGAAGCATGGCTCGTAATTCGCCAGCGGAGGATTGATCCAAAAAAGATCGCAAGCGGGCATTGTCCATCTTCTCCACGCCACCGGAACGGGCAAAATGGGTGAGAATGCCACAAAACAAATCTTTGGCGGCATTGGGAAAGAATGGCTGGCTCGTTTTTTCGGTTCTCTCATGGAACAGCGTTTTAGCTATTTCAACTATATTTGCCTCAACAGATTCACCCGTTCCAATCTCCCTAAAAATGTTCCAGTAGTCCTCTCCGCTCGGGCCGGTTGCCTTCGAATCGTTGCTAATCACGGTATCGCCAAGCCCGTAGAACTCCCTGTAATAGTCGCCTTTGGTGTCAAAAATAAGCATGACATCACGGTCGGTCATGGATTCCCTGAGTTGGGCCAGAAGTTGAAATATGGCGTTCGTCTTCCCGGTGCCAGTGCCGCCCAGAAACAACAGGTGCGAACTAAACAGGTTATCGGACAGCGGAACGGTGTATGCTTCACCCGAAGAATCGCGCCCTAGAAAACGGCACCGCTCGTCTTTGCTTGAAAAGGTAGGAGGCTTCGTTTCCAGCCGATTTCCTTCAAATACCTGAATGTTGTTCATGGATAATCGGCTTTTGCTACTGGCTCATGCCATTGTAATAGTCGTTATCCTGTTCTTGAATTTCAGACTCCGGCGCAGGTGCGGCTTTTGGACTAGCGTCTTGTTTAGCAGAACCAATCGGCCATGTCGCTTCTTTAGCCAATTCCTTATTTACTTGGTCACCTTTTGAAGGGCTATTCTCAATCGGTATTCCCTGTTCAGCCATTTGATCTATTTCCATTTTCCTTAACGATTCACTATTGGGATGCTCTCGAGGGTCGTTCATATTGTTTCCTTTTTCAGAAGTCTCAGTTCATGGCAATCAGTATTTTGATGATCCCTTCGTGTCGAACAGCCCGCGAAGTTTGTTGTATGAATTGCGTTAAATACGTCTTCGTTCGCTTACGCTTGGGATTGAATCAGAACCCACCCAGTCGTGCAAGTGAAGTTTTGTCTGACATTTGGGGCAGTTTCATGGCGCAATCATTCCTTCATGCGTTGGAGTTCATTCAGCAGCGTCGGGAGGGGCGTGACGCTGATGGCCTTGCCCACCGGATAAGCCTCCCGCACCGGGGCGACAACCCAGGTGGATTCCGGCCGCAAGTCCTCAATGGCGCGGTGAAAGTCCGGCGTTAGCTCCGGCGCGGTGGAGGCTTTGCATTCGATGGCCACCCGCCGGCGACCGCGCTGCAACACGAGGTCACATTCGGCCCCGGTGCTGGTGCGGTAGAAAAATGGCTCCCAGCCGCCGCCCAGCACGCCCAGCACCTGCTCGATGACGTAGCCCTCCCACGAACTGCCATAGACCGGATGCCCGAGCAAATCGTTGTCGGTTTCCAACCGCAGCAAGGCGTGGAGCAGGCCCGTATCGCGCAGAAAGACTTTTGGGGTCTTGACGAGGCGTTTTTTGAGATTGGCCTCCAGCGGCGGCAGGACGCGCAACATGAAAGCCTGCTCCAGCAATCGCAAATAACCCTGCACTGTGGGATGGGTGACGCCAAGGGACTGGCCGATCTTGGAGGCGTTCCAGAGTTCCCCGTGGTAATGAGCGGCCATCTGCCAGAACCGTCGCATGGTGCCGGCGGGAATGGTCACGCCCAGTTGCGGCAGATCACGCTCCAAAAACGTGCGGATGAATTCCTCGCGCCATTCCCCGCTGGCGGCGTCCGAAGCCGCCAGGAAACTGCGGGGAAAGCCGCCCCGGCGCCAGTGAGTGCGCAACCCGGTGGGATCGGCCTTTGGCGCCAGCACTTCCGGCAGGAGAAAGGGCGTCAATTCGAGGTGGCCAACGCGGCCGGCCAGGGATTCGGAACTCTGGCGGAGCAATTCGGGCGAGGCGGAACCCAGTATCAGCACCTGGCCGTTCCGCTGGCCGGCATCCAGCACGGATCGGAGGACCGGAAACAATTCCGGGGCGCGCTGGATTTCATCGAGGCAGACGAGACGCGAAGCGTTGGCCGCGAAGAATGCCTCCGCATCGCGCAGACGGGCCAGATCGGACGGGCGTTCCAAATCCAAGAGGAGCGCGTTGGGAAAGCCGGACAGCACCCGACGGGCGAGAGTGGACTTGCCGCATTGGCGGGGGCCGAGGATGGTGACGGCGGGGAATTGGCCGAGCCAGCGTTGCACCCGGTTTTCGAGGAAGCGTGGAATCATTTATACAGATTGAAAGGTCGGTTTACAATTTGCAAGACCGGATTTACAGCAGTTCTTTGCGGCGGGGTCAAGCCGTCCGACCCAACGCCGCGCCGCGGAAGCTGCCCCATCCTACGGCGGGCAGGCGAGAACGAGCCGTCTTCGTTACACTTCCATCTTCGCACTGCTTCGCCGAGACAAGTCGCCGCGCCAAGGAACCCGTCTTCGCTTCCGTCTTCACTTCGTTACGACGCGACGAGCCGACGCGGCAAGTCAGATTTTTGCGGCAAATAAAATTCGCGGTTTTCGAGGACGAGAACGAGGACGACGACGAGGACGATTACACGCTGGCGCTGCGGATGATTTCGACGATTTGCTTCACAACTTCGCGCGCGGCTTGTTCGACTTCCGGGGAGAGGGTGGTACCGAAATTGAAATCGCGACCGCGGATGCTGAACAGGACGGCCTTCGGCTCCCGGTGGTAGAGTGTTTTGCACAGCGACAGCACGTCCGCCGGCGTCAGGTAATGGGCCACGGCGTGGCTCTGGAAGTTGGGCGTGACGACGGTGCGCTGGACCGGCTCGAGCGCTTCGGGAATTGCGGCGTCCACGAAAATGACGGCGTCGTAACGGCTGATGGTTTCCGCGGCTTCGACCTCAAGCTGTTGGCCGGTCTCCAGTTCCACGTTGGGGAGGTCCAACGCGGCCAGTTGTTCGAGGACGAACCAGCCGACGCCGTCGTCGCGGCGGCTCTGGTTGCCGTAGCCGATAATGAGGGTTTTTATGAATTGTTTCAGATTTGCCATCATCGGAACTCCCCGTCCCACAGCGCCTCGAGAAACTGGCGGTAGGGGAGGATGACCACGCCTTCGACCTGCCGGCGGCGGGGTTCGAGGCTGACGCACAGGTAGCGTTTCAGGTTCTTTTCCTCGGCCAGGGCGCGCAACGACTTCAGGTCCTGCGGCGTCACGTTTTCCCTGGCTTTGACCTCGATGGCGGTGTGATCGCCCAGGATGAAATCCACCTCGAAACCGGACGTTGACCGCCAGTAGCTCAACGGTTCGCCCGACTTGTAGTCGCGGTAGCTCGTCAATTCGTGCATCAGGTACGTCTCGAACGACGCGCCGAACTCCGGCGTGCCGGGCCGCGCTTCCCGGCCCTGCAACGCCGTCGCCACGCCCACGTCGAAGAAGTAATACTTCGAGGAGACGAGCGGCTTGCGCTTCCGGGTTTTCCGCCAGGCGGGGAGTTCCTGCAGCAGCAACGTGTCCTGCAGGATGCCGAAATACTCGTAGATGGTCGTGCGCGCGACCCGGGCGTCGTTGGCCACGTTGGTGAAGTTGACGATCGTGCCGTTGCACAACGCCGCCACGTGCAGGAACCGGCTGAAGGCCGGCAGGTTGCGGGTCGCGCCTTCGGCCAAAATCTCCTGTTGCAGGTACGACCCCATGTACGCCTGCAAATCCGCCCGCGGATTGTCGGAGAAGTAGATGGACGGCAGCAACCCATGCGTCAATGCCCGGCGCAGGTCAAACTGCGCGCCCAGCTCGCGGCAGGTCAGCGGATGCAGGTGCATCGTCCGGGCGCGACCGCCCAGCAGGTTCACGCCGCCCCGGCGCAGTTTCCGGGCGCTGGAGCCGGTGAGCAGGAACCGCACGCCGCGCTCCTCGATCAAGCGGTGCACTTCGTTCAGCAGTTCCGGCAACCGCTGTATCTCGTCAATCACGACGACCTTGTCTTTTGGCCCCAGTTCCTCGGCCAGACGCGACGGCCGGTGACTGAGCGCCAGGTACATGCCGGCGTCCAGCAGGTCATACACGCGCGCCTCCGGCAGTGCGCGCCGGAGCAGGGTGGTTTTGCCCGTCTGACGCGGACCGAGCAGGAAGTGCGACTTTTTCGCCACCAGGGCGCCAAGATCCAGTGCCCGCCGCACGTAGGCCGGCTCGCCAGTGATTCTGACATTTGCCATAGGTTTCGTCATATATCATGGCAAATGACGACAGAGTCGTCAAATGGAAAGATGGCGGTTGCCGTAGCCGATGATGAGGGTCTTCATAAGGAAAATCCGAAATCCGAATGCCGAAAGAAATCCGAATGCCGAATGCCGAAGGAAACCCTTCGATGTCAACCCGCCGGTGCGAATTCCGTCCGGCGTGGCTTCGGGTTTCGAGTTTCGGGCTTCTTTCGGATTTCGCCCTTCGGATTTCGGATTTCAGGTTAAATCGTGCTATTTCGCGGCAGCGTTTGCCACCGGACACGCTGAAGCGTGGACACCGAACAAACACACGCTGAAGCGTGGACACCAAACAGGCACGCCACCGTCAGATTGTGCTATTGCGCTGCAGGGTTTGCAACACCTGGCCGCCGGCGTCCACCAGTTCGACTTGCATCGGCATCTGGCCGACGGCGTGGGTGGCGCAGCTCAGGCAGGGGTCGTAGCAGCGGATGACCGCCTCGACGCGGTTGAGCATGCCTTCCTTGAGTTTCTTCGCCTTGACGTATTTCTTTGCAATAGCCTGCACGCCGCGGTTCATCGCCAGGTTGTTGTGGCCGGTGGAAACAATCAGGTTGGCCTTCTCAATCCGGCCATCGGCGTCCACCCA
>Ga0209540_10003510_pt1 | contig 10649 bp, 9 predicted proteins | sample BarGraIncu01121A_FD_184501 | JGI IMG/M metagenome (GOLD analysis project Ga0209540, IMG submission 184501) | Arctic peat soil microbial communities from Barrow, Alaska - Barrow Graham LP Incubations 011-21A (SPAdes) (version 2) | ecosystem: Environmental > Terrestrial > Soil > Wetlands > Peat... | reverse complement strand
CGACGATCTGGCCCATGGTCGCGATCCTGCTTGTGGCTCTGTGGTCCCTGCTTGCCCGCTTCGCTGACCGTTCGATCACGGCAGTGGTGACTCGACGCTACGAGCGCGGGCGGCGGCTCAGCGATATTCCGGTGGCGGTCTTGGCCAGCCCGTGGCACGCCATCGTGTCTGTGGTGGCGACGGTTCTCGCCCTGGTGATTCCTACGATCGTGGCGGTCGGCTCGACGTTGTCCATTGCGCTTGCGTCCGCGGCCGTGGCCGGTGGCGACCCTCAGCCGGACAGGTCGGTGCCACTGGTCGCCGGCGGCTTCCTCGGTCTGCTCATGTGTTGGTGGGGGCCGGGCGGTGCAAGGCTGCAGCGCGGCTCTGCCAGCCTGCTCCGCGCCGTGGCGCCTCGCAAAGGCGTCATTGACTTCGTTGTGGCAACATGCGTCCTGCTCGGGGTTGGGCTTGGGGCGTGGGCCTGGGTGCGAAGCGGCCAACCGGGCTGGTGGCCATGGTCTCTGGACCACTTCCAGGCCATGTCGCGCTTCTTCTGGTAGGGCGCCCACTCCGTCACCTGGCCGGGCGCTGCGCACCGGTGAGCCTGTTTCTTCTGGAAAGCCCTGCAGTATATGGGGGGCCATGGAAGCATGGTTGTATCTCGTGGCGTGAAGGACGCGCGGCGGGTGGCATGTACCGGCCGGGCTTCTCAACGCCGACCAGGCGATCGACAACTGGATATCGCCATCACACGCACGTGTGTTCGCAGCGCCAAACCTCGTCGGCGGACACGGACCAGGAGCCTCCTGGGCATGGACGAGGGTGGGGGACCCACTTGTGAGCCGGCTAGAGCCGGCTCTTGGGGTGAAGCCGGAACCCCGGCCAGGCACCTGACAGCCTGAACCCGACAGCTGACCTCTCCGGCGCACGTCAGGAGAGGATGTTCCTTTGTATTCAGCACCGAAGCATTCGGCTGCCCGAAGACGCCGTCCCCTGAGCAACCGAGTCATCGGGCTCACCATTGCCGCCTCGGCGACTCTCATCACCGGCGCCAGCCTGAGCCCCAATGCCCAGGCGGCGGGCTCGGTCTGGGACAGAGTCGCGGCCTGCGAGAGTAGCGGCAACTGGGCCATCAACACGGGCAATGGCTACTACGGCGGTGTTCAGTTCTCTGTCTCGACCTGGACCGCGTTCGGCGGCACCCGGTACGGGGTCAACGCCAATCGGGCGAGCAAGGCGGAACAGATAGCCATCGCCCAGCGGGTCCTGGCGGTGCAGGGGCCTGGTGCCTGGCCGGTCTGCGGCAAGCGCGCTGGACTGACCCAGGCCAACGGTGCCGCGCTCGCGCCCGCGGTGACCGTGCCCGCGGTGACCGTGTCGCGCTCGAGGACGCGCCGCGCCATCGTCACTCACGCCCATCTCGCGGTCAATGGACGGATGAACCCTGCATTGATCCGCGCCATCCAGCGCTGGGTTGGCACCGCCCAGACCGGTGCTTTCGGCCCGACGACCGTCAAGGCCCTGCAACACCGGGTTCGCGTCGGCGCGGACGGCGTGATCGGCCCGCGCACCATGCGCGCACTTCAGGCCAGGATCAACGCTCGCCGCGATGGCGCGGGATACCTGAACGGGGCCACCGTGGCGGCGCTGCAGCGGTACTTCAACCGGCACTGAGGCCGAGCTCGTAGGGTGACCGCCCGATGACCGGTCACCAATGCGTCAGCCCACCGGCGGCTGGGTCGCCCCACGAGCTTCCTTGTCACACCTCTATCCTTTGCTGAGCAAGCCGGAGTGGCTTAATGGCAAAGCAACCGCCTTGTAAGCGGTAGATTGCGGGTTCGATTCCCGCCTCCGGCTCGAAGATCACCACGGCCCCAAGCCCCGCTTGTCCTCGAAGTGAAGGGAGGACGGTAGCCATGGCCCGGATCGAGGACTACGCCTTGGTGGGGGACCTGCATACCGCGGCCCTGATCGGCGCGGACGGCTCCATCGACTGGCTGTGTCTGCCGCACTTTGACTCCCCGGCCTGCTTCGCTGCCCTGCTCGACTCACCTGCGGCCGGCCGGTGGCTGCTGGCCCCGGCATCAGGAGGACCCTGCACCACCCGTCGCTACCGGCCCGGGACGTTGATCCTCGAGACCGAGTGGGAGACACGCGAGGGGCGCGTCCGTGTCACCGACTTCATGCCGCCGCGCGACGAGGTTGTCGATATCGTCCGGATCGTCGAGGGACTGCGCGGGTCCGTGACCATGCGCGGTGAGCTGGCTCTGCGCTTTGACTACGGTCGGGTGGTGCCCTGGGTCCGCCGGGACAGAGGGGGGATCCGGGCAGTGGCCGGGCCGGACGCGGCCTATCTGACCACACGGGTCCCTGTCCGCGGCGAAGACCTGCGCAGCGTCAGCACCTTCACGGTGCACGCGGGGGATCGGGTGCCCTTTGTGCTGACGTGGACGCCCAGCCACCTGCCGCGCCCCAGGCCGGTGAACCCCGAACGCGCCCTGGTGGGCACCGAGGATTTCTGGACCCAGTGGTCCGGACGAAGCCAGGCCGCGGGTCCCTACAAGGATGCGGTCCAACGCTCCCTGATCACCTTGAAAGCCTTGACCTACAGACCCACCGGCGGCATCGTCGCCGCCGCCACCACCTCCTTGCCCGAACAGATTGGTGGTCCACGCAACTGGGACTACCGGTATTGCTGGCTCCGGGATGCCACCCTGACGCTGCAGTCCCTGCTGGCCGCCGGGTATACGGACGAGGCTGCGGCCTGGCGGGAGTGGCTGCTGCGAGCCGTCGCAGGGGACCCGGCAGAGCTGCAGATCATGTATGGGATCACCGGTAAGCGCCGGTTGCCCGAAACAGAGCTGACCTGGCTAGCGGGCTATGAGGACTCCTTGCCGGTGCGAACCGGCAACGCCGCCGCCGGCCAGCTCCAGCTCGATGTCTGGGGCGAGGTCCTGGATGGTCTCTCCTTGACTCGCAACGCCCTCCTGACCGCCCCTGACGACTCCTGGGACCTGCAAGCCGCTCTGATGGAGCACCTCGAAGGGGCCTGGAACCAGCCGGACAACGGGCTGTGGGAAATGCGCGGGCCGCGGCGGCACTTCACCCACTCGAAGGTCATGGCCTGGGTCGCGGCCGACAGGATGGTCAAGGGAGTCCATGACTCCGGGCTCCCCGGTCCCGCCGACCGCTGGGCCGCGCTGGCCGAGACGATCCACGCCGAGGTGATGACCCATGGGTTCAACGCGGAGCTGAACACCTTCGTTCAGTCCTACGACAGCACGGCCCTCGACGCCAGCCTGCTGCTCATCCCGAGAGTCGGCTTCCTGCCGCCAGACGACAGCCGCGTCATTGGCACCATCGAGGCCATCCAGCGGGACCTCACGCAGGACGGCCTCGTCCTGCGCTACCGGTCGCGGGACAGCAAGGACGGACAGTCGGGCGGCGAAGGCGCCTTCCTCGCGTGCTCCTTCTGGCTCGTGGACGCACTGCACGGCGCGGGACGACGGGACGAGGCCGTCGTCCTGTTCGAGAGGCTCCTGCATCTGCGCAACGACGTCGGTCTTCTGAGTGAGGAATGGGACCCCAGGGCGAAGCGGCAGCTGGGGAACACGCCGCAGGCGTTCAGCCACCTAGCCCTCATCACCAGCGCCATGCAGCTGCACCACGGCAGGGCCCGACACAGCAACACTCCGATCGGCCCGGTTACCTGATCAGCGACGTGGAGGCGCGATAATGAGGAGACCCCGCCAAGTATGAGTTGGCGGGGTCTCACTGTCCTGGGTGCGACGCTCCCAGACTGAACGGATAGTGCGGCAGGATCCCCTCGCCCCGTCACTGGCGAGTCCAACGGGCCGTCCCCGTCGGTTACAGGACCTCGTTTACTGTCCGTCGCCGCCATCCGTTACCGGGTGGGTATCTTCATTCTTACGCCGGGTTGCCGTCGTTCGCAAGAGGTCGAGTTGGCGGATCTGGTTGGGCCAGAAACGCCATCCTTGCTTCAGCGCGGAGGCATCCGCAGCGCGCCGTCGAGCCGGATAACCTCACCGTTGAGCATGCCGTTGTCGACGATGTGGGCAACCAGTGATGCGTACTCGGAGGGCCGACCAAGACGTGAGGGGTGCGGCACCTGAGCCTCCAGAGTGGCGGTCACCTCATCCCCAAGCCCGGCCAGCATCGGCGTCGCGAAGGTCCCCGGCGCAACGGTCACCACACGGATGAGCTTGTCAGCCAGGTCGCGGGCGGCCGAGAGGGTGAGGGCGACGATGCCACCCTTGGATGCTGCATACGCGGCCTGCCCGATCTGTCCGTCGTAGGCGGCGATGGATGCCGTCATCACGATGACTCCGCGGTCACCGTCAATCGCTTCGTTCCCCAGCATTGCCGCGGCCGCCAGCCGGAGGACGTTGAAAGTCCCGATCAGGTTGATGTCAATGACGTCTCGGAAGGACTCGAGGTCCATGGGGCCGTTTCTGCTGATGACCCGGCCCGGCGTGCTCACACCTGCGCAGTTCACGACGATCCGCAGGTCGCCGAGCCCCTTGGCTGCGGTGATCGCCGCCTGCACCTGGTCGTCGTTGCGCACGTCGGCGGCACAGAAGCGAACCCTGGCGCCCAGCTCGGTGGCGAGGGCCTCGCCCGGGGACGAGGGCAGGTCGATGATGACGATGGCGGCGCCACCTTCGTGCAGTCGGCGCGTGGTGGCCTCGCCGAGGCCTGAGGCGCCGCCGGTGACGAGTGCCACCGTGGAAACATTGATCTGCACAGGGTTTCTCCTCGGGAGGGTGGTCAGCCGCGGAGCAGCTGGCGGGCGATGACAAGCCGTTGGATCTGGTTGGTGCCTTCAAAGATCTGGGTGACCTTGGCTTCGCGCATGTAGCGCTCGGCGGGGAAGTCACGTGTGTAACCGGCACCACCGAGCACCTGGACGGCGTCGGTCGTGACTTTCATGGCCGCGTCCGTGCAGATGAGCTTGGCCACCGCGGCCTGTTTGGTGAACGGCCTGCCGGCGTCCTTGAGCCGCGCCGCGTGCAGGTAGGTCGCTCGAGCCGACGTCACGGCAGCCTCCATGTCAGCGAGCAGGAACGACAGCCCCTGGAACTCGCTGATGGCCTTGCCGAACTGCTCGCGTTCCTTGCTGTATGCCGCCGCCAGATCCAGGGCCGCCTGTGCCAGACCCGTGGCGGCGGCCGCGATTCCGAGGCGACCCGAGTCAAGTGCGTTGAGAGCGATCGACATTCCCAGGCCCGGTCCGCCGATCATCCGGGCGGAGTCGACGACAGCGTGGTCGAAGTGAACCTGGCGCACGGTGTCGCAGGCCAGGCCCATTGTGCGTTCGGGTGTGCCGAAGGTGATGCCTTCGGTATCGGCGGGGATGACGAAGCAGGACAGGCCCTTGCTCGGGCGGTCATCGGTGCGTACGAACGCGGTGTAGAAGTCGGCATGCCCAGCGTGTGAGATCCACGCCTTGGTGCCGGTCACGCTGTACTGCGAACCGCCCTGGGTTGGTGTCGCCCTGGTGGAGATCGCGGAGACGTCGCTGCCGGCCTGCGTCTCGGAGAGGCAGTAGGCGCCAAGGGTCTGGCCGCTGAGCATTGCCGGAAGAAGATCCGCCCGTTGCCGGTCACTGCCGTACTCGGCCACCGGAAAGCAGGTCAGGGAGTGCACGGAGACGCCCACGGCCACACTCATCCAGACGGAGGCGATCTCCTCGACGACCTGGAGGTAGACCTCATAGGGCGCTCCGCCACCGCCGTACTCCTCGGCATACGGGAGGGAGAGCAGACCTGAGCGGCCCAGAAGGGCGAAGGTGTCGCGCGGGAACCGGGCGGCCTCCTCGGCGGCACTCACGGTGGGCGCGAGCTGGTCGCCGCAGATCTCCCGGGTCAGGTCAATGAGGTCCTGGGACTCCTCGGTGGGCATGAGGCGCTCTGCGGGCATGGCGCGAAGGATACTGCTTCCATGACATACCCGCCGTCCCTGCATGATCCCGACGCCCGAGGATTCGCCAGCGACAACTACGCGGGCATCCATCCCGAGATCCTGGCGGCCATCGCCCGGGCCAACGGCGGACACCAGGTGGCCTACGGTGCCGACGTCTACACGCAGCATCTGCAGAGCGTCTTCCAGCAGCATTTCGGTGCTGATGCCACGGCATATCCGGTATTCAACGGGACCGGCGCCAACGTCGTCTCGCTGCAGGCGATGACCGAACGTTGGGATGCGGTCATCTGCGCCGAGTCCGCGCACATCAACGTCGACGAGTGTGGTGCGCCCGAGCGTGTCGGCGGGCTGAAGCTGCTCGCCGTCCCGACACCGCAGGGCAAGCTCACTCCCGAGCTGGTCGAGCTGCAGGCGCAAGGGCGGGGCGATGAGCACCGGGCGCGGCCCAAGGTCGTCTCGATCACCCAGAGCACCGAGCTTGGTACGCGGTACTCGGTGGACGAGATCGCCGCGATCGTCGAGCACGCCCACGCCCGCGACCTGGCGGTGCATCTCGATGGCGCCAGGATCGCCAATGCTGCTGCGGCCCTTGGCGTTCCGCTGCGCGCGTTCACCACCGACGTCGGCGTCGACGTCGTCTCGTTCGGTGGCACCAAGAACGGGATGATGCTCGGTGAGTGTGTCGTGGTCCTCAACCCTGAAGCGGTGCGCGGGATGGCGTTCCTGCGCAAGCTCTCGATGCAGCTCGCCTCCAAGATGCGGTTCGTGTCGGTGCAGTTCGACGCCCTGCTGTCCGGTGACCTCTGGCTGCGCAACGCGCGCCATGCCAACGCTATGGCGGTTCGGCTGGGGGCTGCCGTCAGTGACGTGGACGGGGTCGAGGTGCAGCGACCGGTCGAGGCCAACTCCGTGTTCGCGATCCTGCCCGCGGCCGTGACCGAGCGGCTGCAGGGACGATACCCGTTCTATGTGTGGGACGAGCACAGTGGCGAGGTTCGCTGGATGACGTCCTTTGACACCACAGAGGCGGATGTGGACGGGTTTGCCGTGGCGCTGCGGGACGAGATGGCCAGCGATCAGGAGAGGTAGCTCCGACCAGCCGCCGCGAAGTCGTGGCCGTAATGGGCCTCAGTTCAGCTCGACGAACGGCGATCAGCCCTTGAGGGGGGTGACTGCGGGGCGCTTGGCGGAGAGGGCGTCCCCGGATGACTGACCGCGCAGCCGGCGTTGCACCCACGGGCCGACGTACTCACGTGCCCACTGCGCATTGGCGCGCGTCGCATCGGCCCGCGAGATCGGCGGAGCGGCTGGCAGGGGAATGGCCCAGCCGGCGTCCGGAGTCGTGAATCCCAGTGCGGTGTAGGCGTTCAGTGCCACCCGTCGATGGCCTTCCGAGGTCAGATGGATCCGGTCGGGCGCCCACATCCGCCAGTCGCGCAGCGCGGCCATGCCCCACAGGTCGATGACATACGCGTCGTGGCGTCGAGCGATCGACCAGATGTGTGCCGCATAGGTCGCGGCCCGTCCTCGGCTCGCCTTGATCAGCGGCGCGTCACGAGGGTCTGACGGGGTGGCGAGCAGGACGTCGGCTCCGCCGGCTCTCAGTCGGGTGACCGCGTCCTCGAGGCGGGCGGCCAGTGCGTCGATGTCGGCCCTGGGTCTCAGGATGTCGTTGCCGCCGCCAACGATGCTGACCAGGTCCGGCGCCAGGGTGAGGGCGTTGTCGACCTGCCGTCCCGCGATGTCAACGAGGAGCCGGCCGCGCACAGCGAGGTTCGCATAGCCGAAGGTGGAGCCGGCCGCGCCGGCCATCGTCGCCAGGTGCGCGGCGAGGCGATCTGCCCATCCGACATACGCGTTGGCGCGTCCAGGATCTGCGTCCGCCATGCCCTCGGTGAAGGAGTCGCCGACCGCCACATAGCGGGAGAAAGCCCTCCATTCGCGAATCGGGGAGGGGGTCGCGTGGGCTTGGGCGTCGTCATGCAGGTCGTGACTCAATGCAGGCTCCAGTCGATGGGGTCGGCGCCCTGTTGGCGCAGCAGTTCGTTGGCGCGGCTGAACGGCCGGGATCCGAAGAACCCGGTGCGTGCGGACATCGGCGACGGGTGTGGGCTCTTGAGGCACGGTACATCCCCCAGAGAGGGCTCTAGGGCCTGTGCGTCTCGCCCCCACAAGAGGGCCACCAGAGGTCCTCCCCTGGCGGACAGGGCCGAAATCGCCTGTTCCGTCACGATCTCCCAGCCTTTGGCGCGGTGACTGCCGCTGGCGCCAGGTTGGACCGTCAACACCCTGTTGAGCAGCATCACGCCGCGGTCGGCCCATCGGGAGAGGTCTCCGTTCCTGGGTCTGGGCCCGCCGATATCCACCTCGAGCTCCTGAAAAACGTTCTGAAGACTGCGCGGGAGCGGGTGCACGTTCGCAGGAACCGAGAACGCCAGCCCGACCGCATGGCCGGGGGTCGGATAGGGGTCCTGACCGACGATGAGGACCCGCACCGCGTCCATGGGCTGGGCGAAAGCCCGCAGGACCTGGTCACCTGCCGGTAGGTATCCGCGGCCGGACTCCCGCTCCGCGCGCAGGAAGGCGCCCATGGCCGCCACCTGCGTGGTGACGGGGGCAAGGGCGACGGCCCATGAAGGATGGACCACGTCGGCCAGTGTGCGAGTGATGGGCACTGAACCAACCTACCTAACGCGAGCGGCCATAGACTCCGCCCGTGCACAAATTCAACGCAGACACCGAGGCCCTGGGCGAGGCGTAGGAGGACCGTATGCGGCTTCATCCGGTGCCGCTGGACGGGCCCATGGCGCTCGAGGAGCTCCAGGTCGTTGCTGGCAGCACCATCACGTCCGAGGGTATGGGCAGCATCGGCGGGGCCTGCGTGATTGGTGTGATCGGCGTGTCGAGTGGCCACTGCACGGTGAATGACATCGGTGTCATTTGGCCGGTACAATAGACCTGTACGCAAGCCACCCGGAGGGCAATATGACCACCACACGACAGGATGTCGCGGCGCAGATCGAGACCACGCCGTTGGGCGAGCTGAGCGACCGCGACCGCGAGATCATCGCCTTCGAGCGTCAGTGGTGGAAGTATGCCGGCGCCAAGGAACAGGCGATCCGCGAGCTGTTCGACATGAACGCCACCCGGTACTACCAGGTGCTCAACGCGCTGATCGACAACCCGGCTGCTCTTGAGGCCGACCCGATGCTGATCAAGCGACTGCATCGTCTTCGCGCTACTCGTCAGCGGGCACGCTCGGCTAGACGCCTCGGCGCCCAGGTCTGAGAACCTTCTCCCCGCAGGACCGGCGGGGCAGAGGAGGTGCCACCCTCGGCGAGCGAGCCAGCATGGACGTTTGGCGGACCAGTATTTGCACTCGAAGGGGTCGAGTGCTAATCATTGTGTTAGCACTCTCACCATGAGAGTGATAATTCTGACTGTCTGGTGAGGACCGGAGAACGCGTACGAACGGCGTACGTCGAATCCGGTCCGTCCGTCGCGGGCGCCAGTCGGTTACCCATCCGTTTCGCGTGGGAGGTACCACCCGAATGGCCAAAATCATCGCTTTCGATGAGGAGGCTCGCCGCGGTCTCGAGCGGGGAATGAACATCCTCGCCGACGCCGTCAAGGTGACCCTCGGACCGAAGGGCCGCAATGTCGTCCTTGAGAAGAAGTGGGGTGCGCCCACCATCACCAACGATGGGGTGAGCATCGCCAAGGAGATCGAGCTTGAGGACCCGTACGAGAAGATCGGCGCAGAGCTGGTCAAGGAAGTTGCCAAGAAGACCGACGACGTGGCCGGTGACGGCACCACGACGGCGACGGTTCTGGCCCAGGCGATGGTGCGCGAGGGTCTGCGCAACGTTGCCGCCGGCGCGAACCCGATGGCGCTCAAGCGTGGCATCGAGCAGGCCGTCGCGGCCGTCTCGGACGAGCTGCTGACCATGGCCAAGGAGGTCGAGACCAAGGAGCAGATTGCTGCCACCGCCTCGATCTCGGCCGCTGACCGTCAGATCGGTGAGATGATCGCCGAGGCTATGGACAAGGTCGGCAAGGAAGGCGTCATCACGGTCGAGGAGAGCCAGACCTTCGGTCTCGAGCTCGAGCTGACCGAGGGCATGCGCTTCGACAAGGGCTACATCTCCGCCTACTTCGTCACCGACGCAGAGCGCATGGAGACCGTCCTGGAGGACCCGTACGTCCTGGTCGTCAACTCCAAGATCGGTAGCATCAAGGACCTCATCCCGCTCTTGGACAAGGTGCGCCAGGCTGGCAAGCCCATCCTGATCATCGCCGAGGACGTCGAGGGTGAGGCTCTCGCAACCCTGGTGCTGAACCACATCCGTCGCACCCTGAGCGTCGTCGCCGTCAAGGCGCCGGGCTTCGGCGACCGTCGCAAGGCCATGCTCGGTGACATCGCCATCCTCACCGGTGGCCAGGTCATCTCCGAGGAGGTCGGCCTCAAGCTCGACACCACCGAGCTGGAGCAGCTCGGGCGTGCGCGCAAGGTGGTAGTCACCAAGGACGACACGACCATCGTCGAGGGTGCTGGCGACGTGGACCAGATCTCTGGTCGCGTCCACCAGATCCGCGCCGAGATCGACAAGTCCGACTCGGACTACGACCGTGAGAAGCTCCAGGAGCGTCTCGCAAAGCTTGCCGGTGGCGTCGCTGTCATCAAGGCAGGCGCGGCCACGGAGGTCGAGCTCAAGGAGCGCAAG
>Ga0209540_10003508_pt1 | contig 10657 bp, 11 predicted proteins | sample BarGraIncu01121A_FD_184501 | JGI IMG/M metagenome (GOLD analysis project Ga0209540, IMG submission 184501) | Arctic peat soil microbial communities from Barrow, Alaska - Barrow Graham LP Incubations 011-21A (SPAdes) (version 2) | ecosystem: Environmental > Terrestrial > Soil > Wetlands > Peat... | reverse complement strand
TTTTGAGTGTTTATGAAACTGCAAAAAAAAGAGGACAGAGATTTATGGGAATGCTGAAGAATAAACTTGAGATACCACCAAATGGAAAGAGTCTAAACACATCAACTTCTTAAAGGTGAGTTGTTACATTTTTTCTTCAGCATTTTCTTGTTGCTCTTCGACTGATTTAGATAGTTCATCAAATTTGTCTTCAAATTTGGCTGTCAGGTCACTGAGTGTACGCTTTATCTCTTTTATTTCTTCTTGTTCTTTTTGCATAAATTAACCTCCACAAATGTAACTAAAAAAGTTGTCAAAAGATAAATTCTCTCACATTTTGTTCACTTGTGGCAATATACTATAGGTATAAGTCATATTTAAAAATATCTGAACGTTCATTTACTTTTAATTGATTCCCTAAATCCTTTAGAAATGAATAATCCGAGATTTTCAAAGAAAGTAAATTCAAACCAATAATATTTTCACTCAAGTTCCTTAATGAACTCAGTAAGCCTGCCGCATGTGACTTTTTTCTTGGCCTCGCTGCATTTCTTGACCCTTTCAAGAAGCGAGCACATTTGCTCATAAGTGAGGTCATACCCCATTTTTTGCACAACGCCCTTTAAGGCCTTCGTACCTGTGTGTTTTCCTATGATATATTCTCTTTTCGCGCCAACCATTTCAGGATCGAACAATTCGTACGTCATGGGTTCCTCAAGAACAGCAGCCACATGTATCCCTGATTCATGGGCAAATGCATTTGAGCCTACGATGGCTTTTGTCCTGGGGATCGGTATTTCGGCATATTCTTCTACGAGCTTTGAAAGCTCCATCAACTTGCTTACATCATATCTCTCAATACCGTATTGAACACGCAGGCTCACGAGCAATTCTTCAAGCGAAGCATTTCCACAGCGCTCACCGATGCCGTTTACCGTGGTGTGAAGCTGAAAAGCTCCTGCCTCTGCTGCACTTATCGTGTTTGCAACAGCCATGCCAAGGTCGTTGTGGCAGTGGATACACAACTTGGTTTTTACGGTTTTCTTGATCTCGCTGACAAGGTAGAATGCTGTACTGGGATTCAAGATCCCCACCGTATCGGCAATACTTACATAATCCGCACCATGCTGTTCTGCAGATTTGTATATGGATTTAAGGACATTGATATCTGTTCGCGTGGCATCCTCGACCGCGAACCTTACCGTGAGACCATGGTCTTTGGCATAATCAAGAACATCAAGCGCGCAGGATGTCGCTTCTTCAAATGTCTTATGATATTTGTATTTAAGATGCAGATCGGATGTTGCGATAAAGATGCTGACGAAATCCACATCACATCTTAATGCCGTATCAACATCTTTCGCCACTGAACGCGCAAGACAGCATATTTTTGCATTAAGGCCAAGATGAGCTATTTCCCGAACAGTTGCTTCTTCTGCTTTAGAAACCACAGGGAATCCGGCTTCGATAACTTCAACGCCAATGCTGTCAAGTTTTTCTGCCATTGCGATCTTTTCCTGGGTGGTGAAAGCTACACCAGGTGTCTGTTCACCATCCCTCAGGGTGACATCACAAATCTCGATATCTTTGGGTTTATGAGGAATGAATTGCATGAAGTTGTTTTTAGAGTAATTAGTCATATTTATCAGGATTATAAACCACGTTTAATCATTACTTATATCTTTCCTTTTTGCCCCGGAACTTGGTATTACCAGCACATTCTTTTAATTTTATATAATATTTATAATATTTAAAATATATAAAATATATATATTATAGTTGCTTTCTCATCATCGTTTGCCTGCAAATATCAAACTTATCGCATTCCTCACAATCTTTCCAGATGACTTTTTTCTCTTTATCCGGAAGTCTTGCGAATCCTTTTTTCTCAAAAAAAACAGGCGAAGTAGTGCGAAGATAAATAACATCTGTCAACTCTGTTGCACGTTCCAGGGAAGCCTCCACAAGCTTTGAACCCACGCCCTTATTCCGATAAGTTGGAAGCACTGCTATGGAACGCAATTCCACAATATTCCCAATATCGAGGCAGGCACACCCCAGGGTCTTAGTATCATTTTCCGCAACAATGAATTCCGGCAGGTTCTTCTCAACATTATCAGTATCAAGGAAAAAAAAAGAAAGGATCGTTCTTATATCTTTGAGATCCGATTCTGTTGCCTTTCTTATCTTGATATCCATTCAGATGTCTTTACTTTTTCTTCTTTGGAAGCTCTGGAACATCAGAACTCTTGATTTTCTCTGCCTGTTTCAGGCTCTCTTCGGTTTCACGAGCCATTTCCTTCTCAATGCTTTGAAGCTCCTGCCTTAACTCCTCTGGCCTTGGAATTCTTCCAAGTACTTCATCTGGTGTACCAACGATCTTTTCAGTGTCCATAGGAGAACCAATTTCCGGTATCTTCTCGGAAGCTCCAAGATACTGCGCTGCCTGCTCGATCATCTTTGAGAACTCCATCGGGAAGATGATCTTGGTTGCCTGTCCATTCGCCACACTTTTCATCATGTCCAGAGTCAGAACTGTCAGAGCTTTCTTATCAAGAGGCACTGAGCCAACTGAAAGTATCCTGAGTCCCTGTGCTTCACCCTGCGCCCTCAAAATCTGTGAAACCCTGTCTCCTTCTGCCTCCAGGATCTTTGACTGCCTGGCACCTTCTGCATTCAAGATCTTTGACTGCTTGGCGCCTTCTGCCTCAAGGATCGCGCCTTTCTTCTGTCCGTCTGCAAGTAAAATGGCAGCCCTTCGCTTTCTTTCAGCTGAGGTCTGTTCTTCCATTGCGCCTTTAACCGTACCGACAGGGTCTACCTCCCTTATCTCAACAGCCTCGACTTTGACACCCCATGCGTCGGTTGAATGGTCAAGAATATCACGCAGTTTTGTGTTAATAAAATCACGATTATACAGGATCTCATCAAGTTCCATGTCGCCAACTACGCTTCGAAGTGTAGTCTGGGCAAGGGATAATACGGCAACATGATAATTGACAACTTCAAAATATGCTTTTCCCGGGTCTACGACCCTGATATAAACAATGGCGTCAACGTTTGTGGGAGAGTTATCTTTTGTAATTACTTCCTGGCGCGCAACATCAAGGACCTGAGTTCTGAGGTCAAGCCTGATAACATCGCTTATGAGTGGATAGACCCAGTTAAACCCCGGATTTAATCGTTTCCGATATTGCCCAAGGACGATCCATAATGCCTGTTCATAAGGCTGTATGATCGTGACCCCTGAGATGAACAAGATCAAAATCGCTACAACGATAAATATCGCGATAAACATTTCATATGCCATTTTAAATCTCCTTAACTTTTATATGAACACCTTCGGAACTGATGATGATCACTTTTTTTCCCTCATCAATAATGCCATCAGCAGTCGCGCTCCACATCTGGTTTTCGATTTCCACTTTGCCTGTGATCGATTGGGGCGTGACTTTCGTGACAACAACCCCTTCCTTGCCTGTGAGATTATCCATACTTGTTGAAAGGGGCTTCTGTCCAGGCGCCATCTTGCGGTAAAAGGTTATTGTCAGGATACTTGAAACCACTGCTGTCACGACAATTATCACGGGTGCATAATCCTGCGCTATCTCTGGAATAAAGAGTGTGACAGCACCAAGGACTATTAAGATCGTTCCTGGTACTGCGACAAAAAAACCAGGTTGTGCAGCTTCTACGATAAGAAGGCCTAACCCGATAATTATCATTAACCAACCAACATCCAATTCCATAGACTTTAAGATAGTTCCTTATAGTATATATTTGTTTATGAGTATATACAAAAAGAACTTATGAAAGTTATCCGCGACCCGATACATGATTATATTGAACTTGACGAACTGGCACTTGCACTTATAGAAACCCCGCAGATGCAAAGGCTTCGAAGGATAAGGCAGCTTGGATTCTCTAATCTTGTTTACCCGGGTGCGAATCATACGCGTTTTGAACATTCACTTGGCGTCTATCATCTTGCAAAACATCTTGTTAAACAGGTGGATGAACAGCAGCGAAATGAACTGCTTGCTGCGGCGCTCCTTCACGATATCGGCCATGGCCCTTTTTCCCATGCCACTGAAGATCTGATATTGCGTTACACAAGGAAAAGCCATGAAGATATTGAAGAATTCTTAAGAAAAGGTGAAATATCCGAGATTCTCAAAGAGTATTCTTTGTCCCCGTCAGCCATTGCCGCGCATATCAGAGGAGACACCGATCCGGGACAGATCATCCACAGTGAGATAGATGTGGACAGGATGGATTACCTTGTGAGGGATGCCCATTATACAGGTGTGGCTTTTGGTCTGATAGACCATGTCAGGTTGATCCATGAATTGAAGTTCAATGAAAATAGACTTGTACTCAATATTGGAGGGCTGCAAGCCGCTGAGTCCCTGCTTGTTTCAAGATTCCTTATGCATCCAACGGTATATTTCCATCATGTCAGCAGGATAGCGGAATCCATGTGTGAAAATGCGGCACAATATATGATCGAGGGCGGGCTTGACCCACAATTATTCAGGAGAATGGATGATTGCTCTTTTATGATGGAAATGAAAAAAGCAGGCGGCTATGCATCCGGGATAGCAGAAAGACTTGATAACAGGCGTCTTTTCAAGCGGGCGTTATATACTGGTTTTGACTCGGTGAACGTTGATGTCATAAAAATTAGAAACAATAAGAAGAGAGTTGAAAATGAAATAGCAGAAACGGTGGGGATCGACCCTGGATTCGTGCTTGTTGACATTCCTGAGAAACCCGATATTGCAGAGATGAAGGCCCAGGTCATGGTAAATGGCAAAATGATATCTCTTGATAAAGCATCAAATCTTGTAGCATCCCTTGAAAAAGCACAGCTTGACAACTGGAGATTGGGAGTTTTCACGCCTTTAGAATTCAGGGAAAAAGTCGGGATCGTCGCAAGGGAACTTTTCGAAGTAAAAAAAGATACGAGGCAATTCAAATTGACTGAGATCTAATGATGGCGCTGCGTATGACATCTTCTTTTTCAGGCCTATACAATTCCTGTATCCCATAAGATTCACCATACAAACCCATACCACGAAAAATTACGATCGGAGTGCCCCCATCCCCTTCCCCCATGAGTACATTTGCAAATCCTGCTATTTCGTCCACGACCGCTTCGTTCTTGACTTCAAGGACTCGCCCGAAGAGGTCTTTTGTACCCCGCCAGTCTCGCAATGGTTTTATCCCTGCGCATCCAAGAGCAGCGCCTGTTTGCCCCATTCGGAAAGCTCTGCCATTGGTATCTGTGATGATGACGCTGACTGTTTTGCCCGTATATTGAAATAAATTTTTCTTTAATTCCAGAGCACTTTTGTCCGGGTCTTCAGGAAGAAGGACTATATTATTTGAGCCTTCAACATTGGAATGATCAACACCTGCATTTACGCAAATGCTGCCATTGCGTATCTTGACAAGAAGAAAGGGAGATTCAAGCAGAACTTCTGTGCTCTGGTCAAGCACAGCCTGGACAAATCCCGGTTCTATGTTGTTTCTTTGAGCTATGATATTTGCTCTTTCAGTGGGTTTTATATTATCAAGCGAAATGATCCTTCCCTCGGATTTTGAAACGATGGTGGATGAAATAACTACGATATCGTGCTCTTTGACTTTCGTCCGCTCGCAAAGAAGATGCGCAATATCATCACCGGGCTTAATAAGCGGGATATTTTCAACAGGGAATGCAGTTACGTTCAATGAATTTCCTCACCCCTTAAAAAGCAGATGGCATGATAATTGTTTCTCATGTATTCCGTTATTTCGGGAAATGATACGTTATTTCTTAAAGATAAAAGTATTTACATGATTAGCATGTAAATTAATATAGTTCGCTGATCAAAAGTGAACTTTTGGGAAATTGGGAAATTAACCTATGTGAAAAGTATTCTGGAAGTGCTTTTGGCGCTTTGAACATTTTAGAGGGATGTCAATAGAGATAATCGTCCCGTTTTCTTGAAAAAAAAAATAATGGAGGAGTAAAAGATATGTTAGGGAAAAGAATTTGGATATGTGCGGCATGTCATGCTCCGGAAGTTGGATTTACCGGACCCGACTCCATAATAAATGTAATGGGATCTGTCTATGAAGGATCCGTCGCAGGCAGGTTCGGGAACCGCAAACCGCCTGCTGCCGCATATGCTGGAGATAGTCCAAATCTGAGTAATAGCACAGGTACTTGGATTGGCGGTATTTTCTGGGATGGAAGAGCAACTGGATGGACATTGGGCGACCCTCTTGCAGAACAGGCCAAAGGGCCATTCCTGAATCCGATGGAACAGGGTTTGCCGGATGCGGCATGCCTTGTATACCGGGTCGTTAACTCAGATTATAAAAATCTTTATAAACAGGTGTGGGGCGAATTGAAGGTCAAATGGCCTGAGAATACCTGCTCTGCTGTGGTAACGCTTCCACTCATTGACCAGAATAAAGTGAATGAAGCATACAATAACATTGCAAAGTCAATTGCAGCTTATGAAAGATCAAAAGAAGTGAGTTCATTTACATCAAAATACGATGACTATTTGAAAGGAAAGCCGACCCTAACGGTTCAGGAGAAGAGGGGGCTTGGCTTATTCATGAGCGACAGAGCTAAATGCGCAAATTGCCATGTGCCGCCGCTGTTCACTAACTTTACCTACGACAACCTCGGAATACCGAAGAATCCCATGAATCCCTTCTACTATGAAAAAATGTGGAATGGGATGGGAGGGGGAATTGATTGGATAGATCAAGGGTTTGGAGGCTTCCTGAATACGACACAATATAACCAGAGTGCGCCAGAGAATAATGGCAAACACAAGGTTCCGACCCTGCGCAATGTGGACAAGAGACCATATCCAGATTTTATAAAAGCGTACGGACATAATGGTTACTTCAAATCTCTAGACCAAATTGTTCATTTCTATAACACAAGGGATGTTCCTGATGAAGGGTGGAATGGAGTAAAATGGCCGGCACCAGAAGTATCATCTAACATGAACAAAATTGAAATGGGAGACCTTAAATTGTCGATCAATGAAGAGGAGGATATAGTCGCATTCTTGAAGACACTTACAGACAGGGACGATCATAATCATGGCAACGATGGACATGAGAAATGATTGTCGCTATGAGCTAATGAAACGAACAAAAACTAAAAAATAAGATGAGGACAGACGGTATATCCGTTCTATGCCCTCCTTTTTTTTATTTCAACAGGAAGTATTTCAAAATAAGCGAAGCAAACAATATTGCCACGATATTCATTACTTTTATCAATGGGTTTATAGCCGGACCTGCCGTATCTTTTGTCGGATCGCCCACGGTATCGCCCACAACTGCTGCTGCATGTGTCGGATTCTTGCTGCCGTCTGGCAGTTTCTTTCCGCCGAGATTTCCTGCCTCGATATATTTCTTGGCATTATCCCAGGCTGCCCCTCCTGTTGTCATCATGAGAGCAAGAAGCAGGCCTGAGATTATAACTCCGATCAGGAGACCTCCAAGCGCCACAGGACCGAAAATAAAACCAACGATCAAGGGCGAAAGTACAGCAAGGAGACCTGGTACTATCATTTCTTTCTGGGCTGCAATGGTTACGATATCCACGCACCGCCCGTAATCAGGTTTTGCCTTTCCTTCCATGATGCCTTTTATTTCCCTGAACTGTCGCCTTATTTCTGTTACTATTGTTGTAGCAGCTCTTCCTACGGCGCCCATCAGGAAGCTTGCGAACAGGAACGGGATCATTCCGCCTATGAGCAAACCTACTAATACCATGGGATCTGACAGTTTAAGCAGCAGTTCTGGTTTACCCAAAACCATGTCTACCGGTAATTTACCTATTAATTCCGGGGATTTTTCAAGGAGTTTATTGATCTCGCTGCTGTATGCTGCGTAAAGCGCAAGAGCGCCAAGGGCAGCTGATCCAATGGCATAACCCTTTGTTACTGCTTTTGTTGTATTTCCCACTGCATCGAGAGGATCTGTGATATCCCTGACTTCTTTTGAAAGCTCAGCCATTTCAGCGATCCCGCCTGCATTATCCGTGATCGGGCCGTATGAATCTATTGCGATGATAATACCTGTGACAGACAACATTGCTGCTGCTGCTACTGCTATTCCATATAGTCCAAGTGTTCCGCCGCCCATGACCGTGTATGATATGAGTATCCCTGCACAGATCACCAATACCGGCATGGCCGTGCTCTGAAGACCTACTGCAAGCCCTGTAATAACATTTGTCCCGGGGCCTGTGACTGAGGCATTTGCGATCGATTTTACTGGACCATACTCAGTTGCCGTATAATATTCGGTAATAAGGATCATGGCCGCTGTCACGCCAAGACCTACAAGAGCGCTGATGAATAAACGGATGTCACCGGCCATTAAGGTCTGTGTAATGAAGTAGAATAATATCAACGATATAATTCCTGCAACGATTGCCCCATTGTACATGGCGCCCATAATGTTGCCTGATTTGCCAAGTTTCACAAAAAATATACCGATTATGGATGCGATGATCGCTGCTGCACCAAGGACTAACGGGTAAATGAGCGCATTCGGATAGGTTTCGATAACAGTAACTCCTATCAGCATTGCGCCAAGAGCTGTTACTGCGTAGGTCTCAAAAAGGTCTGCTGCCATTCCTGCGCAGTCACCAACGTTATCTCCTACATTGTCCGCAATGACACCCGGATTTCGCGGGTCATCCTCAGGTATTCCCGCTTCTACTTTTCCAACAAGGTCTGTACCTACATCTGCCGCTTTTGTAAAAATCCCGCCTCCGATCCTGGCAAAAAGGCTGATAAGTGAAGCGCCAAAACCGAATCCAACAATCTTATCAACGGCACCTGCATTTCCTCCGAATGCTATAAACAATCCGCTCACGCCCAGAAGCGCAAAGCTTGCCACAGATATTCCCGTTACTGCACCGCCCTTAAAAGCAACGTCAAGGGCTTTTGCCATTCCTTCTTTTGCCGCATTGGCACAGCGCACATTGGCTCGAACTGAAATGTTCATGCCCAGGTACCCTGCCGCTGCTGACATGATGGCACCCAGGACAAATGCGACAGCTGTATCTACGTTTATTGCCCAGGCAATAACAACAGTAAGTATGACCGCGATAATCGCCACGGTCTTATACTGCCTGTTCAGATAAGCCATAGCGCCTTCCTGTATAGCAGATGCGATAGCTTTCATTTTTTCTGTTCCCGGATCAAGTTTCAAAATATATAAAACAAGATACAGGGCAAATATTAAACCTATAATGCCCGCGAGTGGGGCCGAATACAATAACGAATCCGTAATTGCCATAATTCCTCCTAATATTTCTTCGCCAAGTTGGTGCTAAGTATATATATTATTTACCTTGAAAATCTAGAATAATTTGTGAAACAAAGAATTATTAATTTATCATGTTTTTCAGGTTTAGTTTGAATCGAATACGTTTGACATGGATCAGACGGATTTTCACGGATCTGTGTGCATCCGTGTCATACGCGTAATCCGTGTTCCATCACAATACTCTCACTCACATTCGCGCATACGGCACGCGCCGGGTCTGCCCGCGAGGTGAAAATAAATCCGTCTAATTATGGAAAATCTTTTGGATGATAAACTTCAATCCCGACCCGCCCTTTTATTCTTGATAAGAAATCTACATCGTCCAGAGTTACAAACACTGCATGATGCTTTAATGTGGTTTCCAGATAAATTGAATCCAATGCATAAGTGCCATATAGTGCTCCTGTCTATCCCGCACTTGTGCAGAAATGGTCATCGCATATCTCCCAAAATGAAACCATCCCCCGCAGATTATTCTCTAGAGTCTTCCCTGCTTCCATTCCCAAATATTTTGTTATGTTTCGTATGACTTCCGTCAGGCATATCGCAGGTTCGATCAGATAGAATTCACCGTCGGCTACTGCTTGTATTACCCGTCTGCTATCAGAAGTATATTTCTCATCCCCTTTTGTTGAAGCAATAAAAACATTTGCGTCAATGCAGATTGGTTTCATTCATTATGTCTCCTGTCCCTTTTTGTTATTTCAAGGACAGAAGGAGCTGTTATTGGCCATTTTTTTTCAAGTTTCATGGCTTCAGAAAGCCATGCTCTTGCTGCCTCTTTTTTTCCATCTTCTTTTGTGAGGTTTCCGCTTTCGAGAACCAACTTTCTAAGGTCATGTATCTGATGGTCTATGGATGTTATTTTCTCGATTATTTCGCCATCTTCCATGAGTATTAATTTTGTTTTTTTGGTTTAAATAGTTGTTTGAAGGAAAATCTCCAACCTGAAATTCTAGTTTCATCATTCCAGGCACTCACCCGCACGCTTCGGGTTCTTTACTCAATCGATATAATTTTATCAATTGTTAGGCGGAATATTATAAATATGAAATTTTCAGCAGTCTTTCAAGCAGAAGAAATCCAATTAGCATTTTGACTTAAGAAGCTATCCCTTTTTTCTCTATTACCTGATGTCACAACCGGGCAGGCCATCGGTGCTCCGACAGGTTTAAATAGTTTAATATGTCTCCTCATGTGACAAAAATTTTAAAAGTGTTTAAGGGGATTCCGATTGAAGATTCTCTTGAGAACTATCTAAATAAAATAAATGTCTCGATTTGTCAACTATTATTATTTTTAGACATTTCGGACATAG
>Ga0209540_10003506_pt1 | contig 10659 bp, 10 predicted proteins | sample BarGraIncu01121A_FD_184501 | JGI IMG/M metagenome (GOLD analysis project Ga0209540, IMG submission 184501) | Arctic peat soil microbial communities from Barrow, Alaska - Barrow Graham LP Incubations 011-21A (SPAdes) (version 2) | ecosystem: Environmental > Terrestrial > Soil > Wetlands > Peat... | reverse complement strand
TATAGCATGAAGTAGACATGTTATGTAAATAGTGGTGTGAGACTGTTTATGACTTGCGCTTTGTGGTTTTGCGGGTCGTTGTACGCCGTTTTTTGCTGGCAGGGGCGGCTTTTAGTAATTCTTTAGCCTGTTCGAGGGTAACAGTCTTAGGATCTGTGTCTTTTGGGATCTTGGCATTTTTAGTACCGTCGGTGATATATGGCCCAAAACGGCCTTTTAACACCTTAATGCCGTCGCCGAAATCAGCGATATTCTTTTCGGCTTCACTCTTTAGTTTGGCGTTATATAGTTCAATAGCCTCGTCGAGTGTAATAGTGTGCGGGTCAAAGGGTTTGATGCTGACAAATAGCTTACCAATTTGAATATAAGGGCCAAATCGTCCGACGTTGGCTTTAATATCGGCGCCATCCGGTGTTTTGCCAACCAAACGCGGCAATTTAAAGGCGTAAAGTGCTTCTTCAAGCGTGACTGTTTCAATTTTGCGCCCGACTGGGATTGGCGCAAATTGCGGTTTGTTGTCTTTATCATCTGAACTGCCTAGTTGTATCATTGGGCCGTATCGGCCAAAGCGTGCCAAGACTGGTTTACCTGTGACGGGATCGATGCCGATTTCGCGCGCTTTTGCTACGGAACTACGATCAATATCACCTGATTCTTCGATAAGTTTATGGAATGGTTTATAAAAACCGTCCAGCATAGTGTTGCGAGCCAATGCGCCAGCTGCGATTTTGTCAAATTCGGCTTCTACCCTGGCTGTAAAGTCATAATTAACAACTGACTCAAAGTGGCTAACTAAAAAGTCACTTAATACTTCGCCAGCTGGTGTTGGCACCAATTTACCCTTGTCGGAACCAGTTTTTTCGGTGATTAAGTCGCGCTTAATAGTATCTTTGGATAAGTTCAAGCTAATAATTTCGCGCGGATTGCCTTCAGCTTCGCCTTTTTCGGCATAGCCACGGGCTTGAACGGTATTAATAATGGTTGCATAGGTTGACGGTCTTCCAATACCTAGGTCTTCGAGTTTTTTAACTAGACTTCCTTCGCTGTATCTGGCTGGCGGTCGAGCGAATACTTGGCGGGCGTTAGCCGACGCTAGTTCTGGTGTGTCCCCAGATGATATGGCTGGCAAAATTTCAGCATCTTTTTTGCTACCGCCGTATACTCTCAAGAATCCGTCAAAGATAATGACTTCGCCTTTAGCTTCGAACACACGGTCGCCTTCTGACGCACTACTATTCGTGGTCCTGCTTCGCTCCGGGTCCGATAAGGGCCCCGGCGCCTTATCAGACTCGGGTTCCAGGGGACCATTCATAGTAGTGACGTCAGCGGCTCTGCTACTTTTATTATCGCCAGGCTTAATTTTAATAGTAATAACTGTCTTTTCTAATTTAGCCGATGCCATTTGGCTAGCAAGCGTGCGGCGGCGGATTAAATCGTATAGTTTTTGATCATATTCATTACTACTGCCTTTTTCTAGGTTCATGTTGGTTGGTCGAATGGCTTCGTGGGCTTCTTGGGCACCTGCGCTTTTGGTCTTGAACTTACGTACTTGGCTATATTTATCGCCGAACGTATTCTTAATATATTCAGCCGCCATAGCAATTGCTTGACCGCTTAGACTTACCGAGTCAGTTCGCATATATGTAATTTTACCCTCTTGATAAAGTTTTTGAGCGCTTGACATCGTTGCTCTGGCGCCGAAACCGAGCCGGCTGTTGGCCTCTTGCTGCAGGGTGCTAGTTGTAAATGGCGCAGCTGGGTTACGGACCGATGGGCTGGTGGTGACGTCGGATACTATAAAAGTTGATCCGATTAAGCTTTCAAGAAAAGCTTTTGCCTCTGTTTCGGTATTGAACCTATCAGATAATTCTGCCCTTATAATATCGCCTTCATGCGTGAATTCAGCGATAACCTTAAATGAGAATGAACTTTCAAATGCTTCAATTTCACGTTCGCGTTCAACTAGCAAACGTACGGCTGGAGATTGGACGCGACCGGCTGATTTGCCCCCTGGAACTTTACGCCAGACGACTGGTGATAATTCAAAACCGACTAACCGGTCTAGGATTTGGCGGGCTTGTTGTGCCCGTACTAAGTCCATATCAATGGTTCGAGGATTTTTAATTGCTTCTTCAATAGCATTTTTTGTAATTTCATGAAAAACGATACGTTTAGTTGTTTTAGGATCGAGTTTCAAAACCTCACAAAGATGCCAGGCAATCGCCTCGCCTTCGCGGTCTTCATCAGTTGCTAGCCAGACAGTTTCGGCTTCTTTGACGGCCTTTTTTAGTTGGGTGATTACTTTCTTTTTTTCGCTGTCGACTTCGTAAATTGTTTCATATCCGTTTTTAGTGTCAATCGGTGGTTTTCCGCCTGCAGCTTTTTTGGCAATACTGCGGATATGGCCAATACTCGAGAGTACAGTGAAGTCACTGCCGAGATACTTCTCGATAGTTTTGGCCTTGGCTGGCGATTCGACGATGACTAAGTTCTTGCTCATGACAATGCCTTATACTACGCAACTTGTTCGGTTTTGTAAACCTAATTATCGCAGTGTCCACTGATTGCCGCCGAGGGCGCGAATTGTACCGGATATCTCCATCATAGTAATTGCTTGCGAAAATTCACTTACTTCTACTTCCGATAGGGTTTGTAGTTCATCGCCGTCGCGAATGCCAGATTGCAATAATCCGATAATTTTTGATTCTAACGGAGTTGACCCAAGCGGCAATAACACATTAGGCTGTAACAAATCTGGTGCAATAATTTCCAGTACATCATCGGCGCAAGTAATGGGATGCGCGCCTTGTTTAATTAAATTATTACATCCAGCCGACAATGGGCTGGTGATGTTACCGGGCACAACAAATACTTCACGTCCCTGTTCCAGGGCGTGCATAACAGTCGATAACGTTCCGCTCCGAACTGCTGCTTCGGTAACAATAACTGCGTCCGACAGACCGCTAACGATGCGGTTTCGTTCCAAAAACTGAAAGTCACGAGCTTCAGTGCCTGGTTCATATTCGCTGATAATGGCACCACCTTTGGCAAGGATATCGTGGGCGAGGTCCCTATTGGTCGCAGGATATATAATATCAACGCCATTTGCCAGAACAGCCAAAGTCGTTCCACCCGCTTCAAGTGCCGCGCGATGCGCAATACCGTCGACCCCTAATGCCATACCGCTTACGATAATAATGCCACGGCGCGCCAGAGCATAAGCTAGCTGATACGTAACCTCTCTTCCGTAGGCAGTTGGCTTGCGTGAACCTACAACTGCGACAGTCGCATATCGCTCGTTTGGTAGTTTACCCATAAAATATAACTTTTTAGGACAACTGGCAATAGTATCTATAATCTGTAGATATTTATTGTCTTGGGGTGATATTGTATTGATTTTCATATATTTTATTTCAAAAGGTATTGACTTAAAGTCAAATAAATGCTAATATCGGAAACGATTGGTTACATTGCGAGATTAACCAAACGCACCTTATACCCCCTATTCTAACTTATGTTAGAGTACATGCAAATGTGTTTTTAAGGTAAGATACCCTCCATCCCTAATAACTTATACTTCGAGTATTAAGCTTTGCATGTATACTAACCCCTTTAACCAGCAGGTGTCTGCGAGATTTTCGAGATTGCCTAGCTTGCCCCATGGGTGGGTTAAAGGGTAAAATGCGCCCACAGCGAAGCCCACCCTTGCTGTGGGTGCTTTTTTGTGGTTAAGCATTGACAAAACATAACTAATATGATAGTATTTTTAACATTGCACGCGCATTGTACGCAATTGTGAGTGTAAAGAATATATTGAAAGAAGGAATGGTTATGCTATTGGATGTGTTTGTGATTAATTTTTTAGTCATACTGTCGTTAGCTGTTATCAGTTCAATGTTCGACCACTATTTATATCTAAAATTAGATATAAATAAATATCCTAAATTGAGAATTGCGATTGTCAGACTGGGTCTAGTGGTTATCAATGTGTCAGTAATAACTTATTTAGTATTTTCGAGGTTTACACCCTTCCTAGATGGTTTTTTGCTGGCACTTAAGTGGACCACCTTCGTGGGTCTTGTAATAGTTATTTTTAGTTTAGCCTATCATTGGCCGGTTAGTAGCCTGTCATTAAGACCAAAGAACTATTAGTTTTTCTGGCGATATATTGTTGAACTTTTAGTTCCATCTATCGCCAATTACGCCCTTTAGATAGGGCGTTTTAATTTTCTAAGGTTTTGTAACTGGTTTGTTCAAGGCTGTCTGTGTAGAATTTTTCTACTAATTCGATAGCTTTCGGAATGACATTTTCTTCTAATAATTCCAATTCACTTGCACTGAATTTGCCAAGCACGAACGATGAATCATCCATTTTTTCACGAAGTTCATTGCATATGCCAATTCGTATTCTTGTATAGTTCTCATCCAGATGTGTATTGATTGACTTTACGCCTCTATTGCCGGCGTCACTACCCTGTTGTCGCACACGAATTGTACCAAATGGTAATGCTAGGTCATCGTGAATAACTAGCAAATCATTGGTTGGATCGAGTTTATAAAAATCGATAAGTTTTCTGGCCGAAGTTCCAGTTTCGTTGTAAAACGAAGTTGGTTTGACTAGTAATACTTTTTCACCCTCGATCACGGTCTTGGCAATCATGGCGTGGAATTTAGGCTGGTTGTTCCATTTTGCGTCGAGTTCCTCGGCGAGCGTGTCAATGATTAAAAATCCAACGTTATGCCGCGAATGTGTATATTCTGGTCCGGGATTACCTTGGGCAAAAATTAGTTTCATCTGTTAATCCTCCGTTTTGTGTGCGAGTTTTTCTTTTTCGGACTGTTCTTTAGCGCGGTTGGCTTTGATCTGCTTTTCGTCGCGGAAGCTAAATTTTATCGGAGTACCAGTGTAATTATAAGTTTCGCGTAACTGACGTTCCAAATAACGTTTATAACTCCAATGTAGGAACTTTAAATTGGACCCAAAAATAACAAACCACGGTGGCGTTGTATCGGTTTGAACTATGTAGCGGAGTTTTGGATGGGTGTTCTTTAACCCTGCTGGTGGATGGCGCTGGATACTTTTTTGCAATAAATCGTTCAATACACGTGTTTTAGTCTGTTGTTTACGCCTAGCATCGATATCAAGGGCTACATCAAACAATTTGGTGACATTTTGGCCAGTTACGGCGCTTGTAAAAATAAGCGGTGCCCAGGGGATAAAGTCAAAAGTCCGAGCAATTTTTGGTGCGATTTCATCGCGAGTGTAGGCGTCTTTGCCCTCAACACTATCCCATTTACTAATGACGATAGCCATTCCCTTGCCCGCTTCGTCGATAATTCCGGCGATGCGCTGATCAAGTTGTGTGTTCAACTCATTGGCATCCATTAACAAAAAGCAAATGTCTGATTCTTCGATGGCCTGTAGTGTACGAAGCACGCTGAATTTCTCGATTCCAACCTCTTGTTTTCCGGGTTTGCGCATACCGGCGGTGTCAAGCAATTCGATATCACGGTCGCCATAGCGAACGGATACACGATTAACATCGCGCGTTGTTCCGGCGATATTGGCGACAATTGCCTGTTGTTTGCCAGCTAAAGTGTTAAATAAATAACTTTTGCCAACATTTGGTCGGCCGATTAACGAAACTCGCAAGATATCATCGGGAATATACTCGCTTTTGGCTGGTATAAGGTCAATAACGCTATCCAGGACGTCGGTAATGCCAAAGTTGTGTTCGGCACTGGTACGGATGATTTGCTTGATGCCTAGGCGTTTGAATTCATCGCTGGGTAGACTCTCTTTGAGGTCAGCTTTGTTGGCCAGTAAGATTACTGGTTTTTTGCTACGGAGCGCCTTTTTGGCAACTAGTTTGTCTTGGTCGCTGGCGTATTGACTGCTGTCTACAACAACCAAAATAACATCGGCCGCCTCGGCCGCCTCAGTGATTTGTTCTTGAATTGAAGCTTCAAACTCATCGTTAGGGTCTTTTAGACCTGCGGTGTCAACCAGCCAAAAACTGTGTTTCTTGTACTCTACGCGCCCTAGGACGTTGTCGCGGGTCGTACCGGCCTCTCGGGCCACAATCGCCTGCTGTGAACGCACTAGACGATTAAAAAGCGAACTTTTGCCGACGTTCGCTTGACCAATAATTGCAACTGTAGGAAGTTTTGAAGCCATAAACTAGGGTTATTATAACAGAGATGGGCTCGGGGCGCGAGCGTAAGCGGTATTATAAATAAAATAGCCGGCAGATGTTGGTCTGCCGGCTTAAATTAAGAACCAGAATAAATTATATTAGGGAAAGCTCAACTTTTTCACAATCGATGGCCCATGCTCTAGCATAATAGATTGGGTGAGAATCTAGTCGAGCATTTAAGCACGCCTTGGAAAAATAATGTGGCAAATACCCGGTATACTCGCGATGTGTGACCAAGATAAGAACGTCAGTTTTTGTGTGAGATTGAATTAACTCCAACACTTCACTTTGGTATGCAGGGTATTCATCATCATGCCATAAAGCATTATGAATCTTGAATTTAACTTTAAGCTCTTTGCTGATAATCCTAGCGCTTTCTACGGCTCGAATCGCCGTCGAAGAAAGGATAGTGACACTTTTGTCTTGTGCGTGGAGTTTTAATTTCTCTGCTAGCTTTTTGACTGAACGTCTCCCCTGTTCGGTTAAGTGGTCTACATCTTTATTTTTGTTAAAGCGGTCTCCATTCCCACAACCGTACTCACCATGCCTTGCAACAATCAACTCTTTCATCTAATCTAATCCCCCTTTTTATTTATTGTAAATACAAAAAATCAAATGGGTTTAGTCTGTTGGTTCTTAATGTGCAAATTTATCGACTAGCCCCTAGGACTAGTTGGTAAAAGCTTAATTATTATAACAAGTAATCATCAAACAGTCAATATTCAGGAGCAATATATCACCTAGTGAATATTGATGATTTCGAACTTACCAGCGGGTATATCACCAAGTGAATAATTGCCAAAGTTTGTTCGGTGTAGTTTAGCTACGGTATATCCTAGTGAGCCAAATGTACGGCGAATTTGACGATTACGACCTTCATGCATTGTAACAATCCAACTCTTTCTATCTGTATTATTCATACGTTCTAGTTGCAACTTACTTGGGCCGTCTTCCAGATTTACACCGTAATCATTGATCATTTGTTGATGCAGTGGCGCTAGGTTGTTTTCTAGACGTACATTATATATCTTTACCTTGAAAAAGCTTGGATGAGTCATATTGTATGCAAAATCACCGTCGTTAGTTAGCAAAATAAGGCCACTACTATCTCGATCTAGACGACCAACAGTCTTTAAATGGTGATACGACGCAGGCAATAACTCATAAATTGTTGGGTTGTCGCCCTGTTGTTTGCGTGAACAGACATAACCTGACGGTTTGTGTAGCGCGATGTATTCGTATGCGGTTTTACCGCTAAGTTCTTTGCCGTCAATGATGATTTTATCACCTTCGCTAAAACGGGCACCGAGCGTCGCTTTTTTGTCATTAACTGTTACTTTTTGTTGATCAATCAGGTTATCGGCTTCACGACGAGAAATACCTAGACGTAGGGCTAGATATTTATTCAATCGCAACAAATCAGACGGTTGTAATGGCATCGCACTTTAGTATAACAGATTATGGCGCAATAAAAGGTTTGTCTTGAGGTTGTGTTTGATTGGATATTGGAGCTGTATTTGAGCCGTCATTAAGTTCTTGGTTTATGCGAGTTGCGATGTCTAGAGCTGCGGTCGGTACTGGTACTGGTGTGGGCGTAGGCTCGACTGCTGGTTGAACGGGGTTGGTTCTATCACCTAATGACAATGGAGCTGCAGTCGAAAAAGGTGCGGTTGGTTGAGGTAACTGCATCTCGGCAATTAGTGTCGGTGAAACAATTGGTGTCGGCTCAGTAACTGGTATTGTTGGCGCGACTGGCTCTGGTGTTATTATTTGAGCTGATGGAGGCGTAACTACATCTGGAGATGCTACTACTACTGGTTCCTGAGCAGGTGTAGGTTCTGACGTAGGCTCTGGTGCGGGCTGAGGTTGTGCCGGTAAGTTAAAGGGTTGAGGACTGGCGACAGCTGATGGTACTGGTGCTCCGAACGCTTGATTTACTGGAGTTGTCGAAACTGGGGCATCGGCAAGTACTTCATGAACAGTTCTGACGACATCTTCGATACCGACTTGTGATTTAACCAAATAGCGGTTGGCGCCAAGCGTTTCGCCGCGAGTACGCTGATCTTCACTGCTGAGTGCGGTCATCATAATAATCTTGATATCTTTAGTTTCAGGGGTAGCGCGCAAGATATCAAGCATATCGAAACCGCTAATTTTAGGCATCATTACGTCGCTGACGATTAAGTCGGGGTGTTCTTTGACGGCCATAGCGAGCGCTTCTTCTCCGTCACCGGCTGATGTAATTTCGTATCCTTCGGCTAAAAGTCGCACACCGTATATTTCGCGTAAGCTTTTATCATCTTCGACTAACATAATTTTGGTCATATTACCCCCCATTGTACTATACCTTTAGTTTAAAATGCCATAGTTCTTGTGTTTATTGTTATCATTGGCCTGGCCCTCGGACTGGAACTGATACAGATTGTGGACGAGTGCTTGCTTGATTTGCGGGTGTTTGGGGTGGGGTGGCCCTTGGTGGTACGGCTTGTTGTTGAGCTAATGCACGCTGTCTGGAGACATAGGCTGCGATTTGCTCGGCAGTAAGGGAATTGCTACGAGGCACAAAGTTTTTAGCAGTGTCAGGAGTACTAGTTGGTTGAAGTGAAATGGTTGCTTGTGGGGCTACTGCTAGATCTGACTGGGCGACAGCTGTTTTATTGATTTCCTGTTTGGCTTTAACGGCTTCTTGTTCAAGTAAACGATTTGCCTCTTTGCTACTTATTCTAGGCAGTTCGACAAAAAAAGTGCTGCCTTTATTGCGGACACTCTCTGCCCAGATGCGACCGCCCATTATTTCGGCTAGGCGACGACATATGTATAGGCCCAGGCCAGTTCCGCCAATCTCTCGGGTATCTTTGTTATCGACTCGATAGAATTTTTGGAATAAATGTGGCATATCTTCAATCGGAATGCCAATACCGCTGTCTTTGATGCTAATAATAACTTGGTCATCGTCACCAGAAACGTCAACCACTACTTCGCCGGTTAGTGTGTATTTGACGGCGTTTTCAATAAGGTTATTGACGAGTTCACGGATATGGTCATTGTCAAGATTAACATAATAAACAGGCGCTAAATGTCGTTCTTTGGTATCGTCGGGCATTGGTTTATAAACAAGACGCAGGCCTTTATCATTGGCTTTTTGCTCTAAACCTTGGATTATACTATGTACGAATGTTACGATGTCGACAACCTTGGGCTTATTGGACAATCGGCCATCATCTGCCCTTGAAACATCTAAAAGATCTTGGAATAAATGCCCTAAGTGCTCGGCTGATTCGTGAGCTTTTAGGATAAAATCACGTGCTCTGGCATCAATAGTAGCAGTCTGTGGGTTTAACGCTAGACCCAAGTAGCCTTCAATTGAGGCAACTGGTGTGCGCATTTCGTGGCTAGCCGTGCTAATAAATTCGGCTTGTCCGTGTTCCTCGGCTTTTTCTTTGGTGATGTCGTGGAATACGGCAATAACACCCGATCCTGCTTCGCTGACAGGTGATACGACGAGCGAAATCGCTATTTTTTTATCGCCTTTAGTTATAGCTGTAAAGTCATTTGTGCGTATCTGTTGATTGATGTTAAGTACTTGCTGTATTGGGTCGTTAATGGTATCGAGCGGTTCACCCTTTTGATTTATAAGTTGTAATACTGATTTATAATTCAGGGCTAACGCATCTTGTTTGCCCCAGCCGATAATGCGCTGAGCGGCCGGGTTAATTAGTCTGACTATCCCTTGGCCATCAACGGCTATTACTCCATCACCGATAGCGTTGATGACAACCTCTGACTTACTGGTGACGTCACTGAGTTCATTTGCTAGATCACGATAGTTTCGGCTGTCACTATCAAGTTCCTCATTGGCCGATTTGTCATGCCAAATAATAACACTACCAATCAGTGGTAATATACTAGTTAAAGCGATAACAACCATTTGCCCAACCTTAAAATTGCCGATCATGTACTGGTTAGCAGTAAAGACACTGACGACAATTAGTATTGGTAGTGATCCCCATAGGCCAAAGACACTTGCAAATATGACCACTATTATCCAAAGTGCGATAAATGGCGATGATGTTCCGCCAGTACTAATAATAAGCGTGGCAGCAGTGGTTGCAAGTAGCCAATATATAACGAGTGTGACTGGAAAGATAATCTTTTTTGGTATCCACAAATATGAAACAAAGCAGATAAAGGCTGTTATGCTAGCCAAAAAGAAAGCAGGTATATCTACGACAAGCGACTTGCCGATGTTCGGAGTTCCATTGAAATAAGTCCAAAAATAAAGCGCAATAACAGCGGCCGACACTAGAAAGGCTGCTTCGCAGATGCGACGATGCCAAAAACGAGTTAACGTGACCGGTTTGATATTGCCCCCTACTTCTTACGCTAATCTGATGGATATTATGACGATTATGGTTTGTTTTTACAAGTAGCAGGCGGGGTTATTTCGACCAACAGGTCTTTT
>Ga0209540_10003504_pt1 | contig 10664 bp, 11 predicted proteins | sample BarGraIncu01121A_FD_184501 | JGI IMG/M metagenome (GOLD analysis project Ga0209540, IMG submission 184501) | Arctic peat soil microbial communities from Barrow, Alaska - Barrow Graham LP Incubations 011-21A (SPAdes) (version 2) | ecosystem: Environmental > Terrestrial > Soil > Wetlands > Peat... | reverse complement strand
ACAGTGTTGGCACCGGTGATGAATACATCGTGAAAAGGGTTATAGCTTTTCCAAGCGAACGAGTAGTTTTGAGCGACGGTCATTATATGGTTTACAACAAGGAAAGCCCAAATGGTTTTAACCCTGACGATAAAAACAACGGTGAGCCAGGCAGCCCAACTAGTGGCTCAGTTGATACAATCGTACCCGAAGGCGAATTATTCGTATCTGGTGACCACCGCCAAGGATCATATTCTTATGATTCACGAAACGGACTTGGCACAATACCTTTTTATGATGTTGTCGGACCAGTTAGCCTACGAGTCTTTCCATTCAATAAAATTCGTAGTTTTTAGATACTAACCTATTAGTTTTTGTAATCGCCCAAGTTCTTCTTCATTTTTAAACTTAATAGTGATATGACCTGCACCCTTTGAATTTGTTTGAATTTTTACTTCAGTCTTTAGATGGTCTTGAATATGTTTAAGCTGAGAACTATATGGCTGCTCTTTAATGTGTTGAGCTGAAGACATCTGTTTATTAGCACGATTCTTTTTAAGGTCAACTATAAATTGCTCAATTCGGCGTGCATTCCAGTTTTCACGAATAATTTGAGGAAGAATTTTTTTAGTCGTTTCTTCGTCAAGACCAATCAATGGCCTAACTTGCCCTTCGGTAATATTTCCCGCTACAAGCTCTTCGCGAACATAATCCGAAAGCTTTAACAGGCGCAATTTGTTGCTGACGGCGCTAACCGAACGATTTCCAACTCTTTTACCAATCTGTTCAAGCGTCAGGTTAAACTGATCACGTAGCTTCAAGTATGCTGTAGCTGTTTCCATTGCATTTAGGTCCTTGCGCTGTAAATTCTCAATTAATGAAATCTCTAATTTGTGCTGATCAGTTAAAGTACGTACAAGTGCCGGTATTTTGTCTAATCCAGCCAGTTTTGAAGCCCTAAAGCGACGCTCTCCTGCGACTACTTGATAACCATCATGATAAGGGATAACAATAATTGGCTGCAAAACGCCATGTTCTGCAATTGAAGCCGCTAAGTCATCTAATCCCTCTTGGTCAAATTGTTTTCGAGGCTGATCAATGTCAATAACAATTTGATTAAGTTTAATCTGCCTAAGTTCACTAACCTGCTGGTCCTGCGAAGATGTTGGGTCAAATGATTCATCTAATAATTCAGTCGGGATTAAAGATTCAAATCCTCTACCTAAACCGCGTTTTTGAGTTTTTTTGCTAGATATTGACACGATTTAATACCTCCTTAGTAAATGCTCTATAAGCTCTTGCACCTTTTGAAAATCTATCATACGCACCAATTGGCAAACCATGGCTTGGTGCCTCGGCTAAACGGATATTTCGTGGAATAACCTCATTAAATACTTTACCTGGAAAATGTTTTTTTATCTCTTCGTGGACCTGACCACTTAAAGTAGTTCGGCTATCCATCATAGTCGGCAACACTCCCAGTAATTCAAGGGTTGGATTCATACCTTTTCGGACTAACTTCATAGCATCAAGAAGCTGCCCAAGCCCTTCTAAAGCGTAGAACTCAGCCTGAACTGGTAATAAGACATAATTTGCAGCAACTAGCCCATTAACCGTCAACAAGCTAAGGCTCGGCGGGCTATCAATAACTATTACATCATAATCTTCTTTACTAGATTCAATCGCAGTTTTTAAGCGCGAGAATCTTTTGTCTGCCTGGGCAAGTTCAACCTCAGCATTTGCTAGGTTAGGCATAGTCGGTGCCAAGAAGAAATTTTTATAGGCTGTTGCTATTGTCACTTGGTCAAGCGTAGCTGAGCCCATAATAACATCTACCATTGCCCGCTCCAGAGCCTGTTTATCAATCCCCAGACCGCTAGTAGCATTGCCTTGAGGGTCAAAATCAATTAATAAAGTCTTTTTACCAGCTTTGGCAATATAATAGGCCATATTAACGGCGGTCGTCGTCTTGCCGACACCGCCCTTTTGATTAGTAACTGTTATTACGATTGGCACGTGTTGATTTCCCTCTCTCTTTTGCCCTATTATACCATAAGCATATAAAAAAATACTCGCTACTTGGCGAGTATTTTTTTAAGATTTACTTGATTGAAGTGATTTCAATCTTACTATATTTTTGGCGATGTCCGTTCTCTTTGTGAACACGTTTTTTAGACTTATAACGTATTACTCGGATTTTTTCACCTTTTACGAGGTCTTCTACGACCTTAGCGATTACAGTCACGCCTTTAACAGTTGGTGTACCGACTTGCGTTTTATCGCCATCAATAACCAACAGTGCATCAAGCGTGAGCTCTTTTGTGCCTTCAGGGAGGAGGTCCACCAGGAGGGTCTCTTTTTCGGCGACAATAAATTGTTTTCCGCCGACTTTAATGACTGCTTTTACCATTTGTATAATTCCTTATAACTTTTAACTAATCAGTTGTAAATTATAACAGATATGTACGGTAAAAACAATGCTATTAAAAATCTAATCGTCGACTATTACTTTGTAATTGATTAATATCATTATGGCCCAAACCATAATAATGTGCTATCTCATGCCAGAGCGTTCGCTTTATTTGCTCGAACAGCTCCGTTTTATTATGAGTAGCTAACAAAATAGGATTCTTGAACAAGGTAATCTTATCGGGTAATACAAAATTATAATTATTACCCCGTTTCGTTAAAGGAATACCTTCATACAATCCCAATAATAGATGCCACCTATCAATATGCATCTTATCCTGCTGTTCTAAAGTTGGCTCATCCGCCATAACAATTGCCACGTTATCAAGACCCTTTATATACTTTTCGGGCAATTCATCCATTGCTCTAGTGATCAAAATATCGAATTCGGCATCAGTCATGTATTAATTATATCTTTTTTATCCATTTAGAGACTAAAACCACTCATAATCTTTATAGGTATTTAATTCTACTTGATACTGAAAATTTTTAACAAACTTATACGATTTAGGACTTAAATCTGTCCGCCATTACAAAGGTATATAATCGCCGAACCGACAATTGCCAAGACAAATATTTTATAAACACCATGATTGCGATACCATGATTTTCGAAGTTTTTTAGGTAATTTATCTCGATAAGTATGAGCTGAGGCTGAAACTATTACCGTAAATGCTAATATTAACAATCCAGCCATTGCGGCTGGAGTAATAAACTGTAGCAAAGAAAAAGCATTCGTTAAAAAGCCTGCCTGAGAATCTGGTGTTGCTTCGGTAAATGTTTTAGTACTCGCCCCCGCTACTTGCGCTGGAACAGCATATAACGCAACGACAATCGTCGTTGGCCGATTGTCCAATGTACCACTAACAACTGCAAATCCGACGTCTTGGTAACTATCCCTTAAAACGTTTTCTTTATGTTCTGGCGAATTCATCCAGGCCTCCATAACATCAGATGTGGTTGTATAATTCATAGCCAGATTTTCACCAGCTTCACTATAATCGTAGCCTATATCACCCATCCACTTCCACGGCAGTGTACCATCAGGTGCATTGTGAGACCAATATTGGTCAGCGAACATATCCTGAGCTTTTAGATAAGCTGCTTGATTCAATTTAATGCTTTGATTTAATGAAGGTATATTAGCCTGCAATCTAACCTGATTTGTTTGTTCGAAAAGTGCATTGATTGTTATGTCTGTCTTGTCACCCAATACACTGGCATTTGTTGTACTATAATAGCCAACCTGTAACCCAATAACCGTAAAAATAACCGTCACTAAACCATATCGCCTAATCAAATGAGGCCGATAATCATTATTTTTATGAGGGACTACGGCAAGCCTAATAAGATTTCTAATCCTTTCGAAAATTGAAACAGACAAAACTTGCTTTTTCTTTAAATTATTCTTCATTCCACTTCTAATATAGAGTACTTACACTTAAAAAACGAGCCTTTAATGCTCTTAAGCTACAAATGATTATTATTCGTCTGCGAACAAGAACCAATCAGGGTCTTGATGGATGTCTTCCACTACTTTCTCCCAATAATTTTCTAACGAATCGTCGTCGACTTGTCCGTCGAGCGTTATATCGTCATTTTGAGGACGATGCTCATCTGGAATGTCATCTGACGAAGAATCTATTGGTTGAAATTGTAAATGATTTAGCAGTGACATTTTTTTGTTTTATCCTTTTATAACCTATATATTATCATAAACATTACTATATGTCAATTATATTGTTAGGACAATCTAAACTGATCGACGAAAAAATTAACAATATCATCTAGAAAAACACTGCATCCATTTAAATTATTATCAGCACATCGCAATCTAGATGCAATTTCAATTTGGATCGAATCACCAGATAGTTTTGTTTGCACAAAATTAGTAATAGTATGTTCGGCTGTTGCATTGAAAGGATAATTTATCGATATCTTATAGTCAGACAGCTCACTAACTAATTTATTGGCAAAATTAATTGTTCTAATTGACGGATTTGGACCAGTACCAATACAAATGTCGAAATTGTGTTGATCCGACATCCCATGGACATCAACAATCATTAGGCCATTTTCGACCGCATTTTCAATTTGGCATATATAATCTTGTCCGAAACCCAAATATTCCAACTTGTTGTCTGGACTAGTTGATACCAACCATGACTGCCCTGTATTATTAGCAAGCAATTGGCACAAACTTCCTGTAAAGACATCCGCAATTTTTAAAGCGTTATTTCGATAATGGTTTAAGGCATGCGGTGCACAAAATAACAGTTTGCTTGTAGAAGTTAAGGAATTATTCATATTGCAAGTAGCTTGTCTATTCTTGGGATTATAATTATTATCACTAAAATAAACCTCAAGACGTGACAATTCGCCTAATAATTCTTCTTTTGTTGAAACCGTTGAACTCATCAATTTTATCTTTTACTTTATGTGTTGAAATTAATCAACTTGAATATATGATTTATTTTACCACATTATTTACATAAAGCGCTTAAGACTTGTGCAATGAAACAGTCAAACCGACACCATCAATCTTTACTTCGACCTTAAATTCAAACAATTCGTTTTCGCTCAATTTAGTAGCCAATGTTTCAGCTTGGATAACTTTATCGTGCTTTGATATTGACTGTTTTAGCTCTTTGTCGCTCGTAATTAGTGTTAAAAGAATTCGATCGTCAATATTAAGTCCGGCTTGTTTCCGAGCACTTTGAATATGGCGAATAATCTCTCTTGAGATTCCTTCACTCTTTAATTCTGTAGTAATATTCAAATCAAGTCCAAATTCGTCGCCAACTTTAACTGATTTAACATTTAATTCTTCAATTAAAATATCTTCAAAATTAACAAATTGACCGAGTTTTGGAACCGTAACGTTGGCAAGCGGCTGACGAACTTTTTGACGCTCACGTGCACGAATACTTAAACCTGAGTTCACATATTCACGAACCGTTTCCATTTCATCGACTACAAGTTCATTCACCTTGCCTGCAACTGGCCAATCAAGTAAATGTACACTTTCGCCACCAGTTAGTTTTTGATACAGCTCTTCGGCCAAAAATGGCGTAAACGGTGCTAATATTTGTGAGAGTTGAACTAAAACGTAATGCAATGTTCGATAAGCATTATTCTTGTCCGTATCATCACCTGATTTCCAAAAACGACGTCGGCTGCGGCGGACATACCAATTACTAGCATCTTCGATAAATGGTAAAATCGGTTTCACAGCATTTGGAATATCATAGGTGTCCATACTGGACTCAACTAATCCAACCAGTTGATGCAAACGGCTGACAATCCATTGATCCAAAGGATTATTTAACGAGTCGGTTGGGTCAGACAAATCACCATTGAATTCCCACTTGTCGACTTCGGCATACAACGTAAAGAAATCATACATATTCCAAATCATTGATAGTTTTCGAGCTACATCGCTGACTTCTTTGTCATGAAGGGTAAAATCTTCACCATTTAACAGCGGACTGGACATCAGCATAAAACGTAAACTATCGGCACTAAACTTATCCATTAATTCATTTGGGTCAGTAAAGTTACCGCGACTTTTGCTCATCTTAAAACCATCATTACCGGCAATATTACCTGTTACGATTACGTTTTTGAAGGCATTGTGACCGAATAAACCAACGTTTATTGCATGGATATAATAAAACCAAGCTCGAACTTGACCGACATATTCAACAATAAAATCACCAGGGAAATTTTTTTCAAACTTTTTAACATTTTCAAATGGATAATGAAATTGTGCAAACGGCATACTACCGGACTCGAACCAACAGTCTAAAACTTTATCAATTCGCTCGTATTTAACACCGTCAATTTCGAAAGTAACATCATCAACCCACGGTCTATGATAATCTTCGAGTTCTACCCCGCTCAACTCTTTTAGCTCAGCATAACTACCGATAACCTTAACTTGTTCAATGCCATCTTTATTAACGCCCTTCCAGACTGGCATAGCCGTTGCCCAAAAACGATCACGGCTAAGATTCCAATCTGGTGCTGTTTGAATAGTTTTTTCAAAACGACCATGCTTAAAATGGTTAGGAAACCAATTAATATTCTCTGAATTCTTTTCAAGCATCTCAGTTCGTTGACCATCAATGTCCATAAACCAACTTGGATGGGCCCGATAAATTAAGCGATTGCCAGTTCGAGGATTATGTGGGTATTCGTGACGAATATAATCAATTTTCCAAACCACACCTCGCTCTAATAATGTTTTGGCAATAGTTTTGTTAATCTCCCAAAGGTCTTCACCTATCCATTCAGTTTCAATGTATTTTCCATATTCATCTAAAACATGGACAACTGGAATATTGTTGTCTTTGGCAAGCGCAAAATCCTCTTCACCATAAGCAGGCGCTATATGAACTATACCGGTTCCAGATTCAGTCGTAACGTAATCAGCTTGCCAGATTTTATGAGCATTTTCACCCTTATTATCGAATAAAGGCTTATAGGATTGACCAATTAAATCACTGGCCTTTATGTCTTGGATAATTTTGTAGTCCAACATATTATGTTTTGCATCAGTCATAACTTTTTCAATATTATCGCTAGCCATGATAAAACGCATTTTATCAATTTCGACTTCGGAGTATTTTATATCCTTATTAATCGCAAGTGCTGTGTTTCCAGGTAATGTCCATGGGGTCGTTGTCCAAGCCAACAAATATTTTGGCCAATACCATTCGTTGCTATTTAGAGCATCTTCGACACTACTAAAATATAGGTTTGCAAATTCTTTACAAAGTTCCAAAATGCGACTACCCGTTTTAGGCGAAGATTCAATTCTCTCAATCTTGCCGTCTTTGTGTTTAAAAATAAAGACCGTACTATCCGAAATATATTCATTCCAAAAACCTGGTTTTAGTTTTTCAATTACCAGCTTTTCATATGCTGCTAATTTTTCTTTGGGAATAGTGAGTAAATAACTACCGCTGTCACTTTTATTGCTAATATCTAGACCTAATTTTTTTAAATCAGAATCAATGTTATCGACACCCATCAAATAACTTTTTGGCTCTTCAACCAGCTTGAATTTCGTATAAACACTGGGATCGGTGACAACAACATAAGCCCCAGCATCCATCGTAACTTCCGCCTTAGAAAGTGGTGTCGCCCATTTGGTGTCATACATCAATACGCGTTCGCCTTCATAAATTTTACCTTTTTCATAAAGTTCTTTAAAAGCCCACCAAACAGATTCCATGTATTTTTTATCCATTGTTTTATACCCGCCATCAAAGTCGACCCACCGACCGATTCGATCAATCGTATCTTCCCATGAACTACTGGTGGCAATCATACTTTCACGAGCAGTCGTTATATAATCGGCCAAACTAATTTTCGTACCAATATCATGCCTATCGGTAATTCCTAATTTCTTTTCAACAAAGTTTTCAGCTGGTAGCCCATGACAATCCCAACCCCAAACACGTTCAACTCGTTTACCTTTCATTGTTTGATAACGAGGCACAACGTCCTTTACGATACTAGGTAATAACGAGCCAAAATGCGGCGAACCAGTAATAAATGGAGGGCCATCATAAAAAACATAAGCGTTATCAGCTGGCCTCATCTTAACTGACTTTTCGAATGTTTTATTTTTCTTCCATTGTTGCACTAAATCTTTTTCGTATTCGAGGGCTCGTCTACGAGTATTTGCTTTGAATTTCATAAATTTATCTCCACTTTCTTATATCCATATTTATCAAGTAGTGGCATAATATCGTCAATTGATTTTCCTGCCAAAAAACCACCAGCCACCGCCTCATCTTGAGTAACATCCGCCAAAACAAAATCAGGAGTGATAAATGCATTTTTTTCGTCCTCATAATTAAACTCGAAATCAATAACAGCTAGGCCCAAAAGTTTATCTTGGTAGACATCAACTTCAGCCGGATGACCCGCTAGCTCCATAAAGTATCGTCTTTTCGTAAAATCTTTATTTGAGCACTTTGCCATCGCATCAAATTCGGCCTTTTCTAATTCAATAGTATGTTCGTATTGTTTAGAAGAGTCTTCTCCTGCAACCGGATATTTTTTTGTGATCACATAGGAATCGTCTTTTTGACGCAACCGAAGATGAGCGTGGCCTACAGATTCAGGAATATATATATCGCGGATCAAAACCGATCTTGCCTTTTGTATACCAACCGGCAAAGATTTAACCAGATAAGTTTTTTCTAATTCTATTTCTGTTGACATAATTACTCCTTTTTTTGATAAATAAAAAATCATCTCTTTTGTCTGCCAGAATCCGAAATATTATTACGGACGGTACCATCTGACTTCCAAAAGAAATGATTCTTTTAGCTCTTAGTTTTTCGATTTAACGTATCGATTTACGTTCGGTTCTAATATCTTTTACGATTTCTTCCGAAAGGACATTCATGATTGATAGTCACTAATCTTTTTTCATTGAAAGATTGCCCTTAATTAATTATATGCATTCAAACTAGATGTTGCAAGTTTATTACCTGCAATTTAATGAATAACGTGTTTATTGGACGTAATAACTGACTTCACTGATTGTGGGCAGCGGCAAGCCCCGCCAAAGATTTTGCATCATACCCTCGTCGCTAAGCGCAACAATTGTTGGGTATTCGACAATACCATAACTCTCGCAAAATTGAGTTCCGCCAGCACTATCAGGATTAACTGTCTCTAATTCATGTCCAGTTTGAATATTAAAATCCCTTAAAAAATCCGATACCGTACGGGTATAATCAGTTTGATCTTTGAAAACTACTACAACTCTCATGTTATTAAACTTTCCTTCCCTGTTCTTTTCTCAGTTCTAAAATTTTAACAAAATCATCAAGGGTTTTAAATTTATGGTAAACACTAGCGAAACGAACATAGGCAACCTCATTGCGGACGGCTAGTTCGTCTAACACTTTATCGCCAATTTGCTTTGATGTTATTTCGTTTTCACCAATTGCATATAATGAGTCCTCGACTTCCGAAATCATTTCTTCAATTTCGACTTCTGAATTAAAAAATTTGCCAACTGAACGTTTAATCGAAATAGTTAATTTATCACGATCGAATAATTCGCGTGCACTATTTTTTTTAATTACAGCCAGATTTGGTCTTTCAACCCTCTCGTAAGTCGTAAATCGTTTGCCATCAGGTGATTCACGTCTACGACGAATAGTGATACCGTCGCTCACTTCACGTGATTCAATTACCCTACTATCGCCAATATTATATTTGGCCATAGCTTTATTTAATCCTTCTGATCTTTATTTTTCTTACGACGTCTCAAGAATGCTGGCGTATCAGACTCATCATCTTCTTCAGTTGGCTGATTCCAGATATTTTGAGGTTCCTCTTCGGTAAACATTGCAGCTGATTCGGTATGATGATCTAAATCAAGGTCAATCGCACCAACAGTTTCATCAGTAACTTGTACGTTTGGCTGTTCATTGTTCATTTCATTATCAGATTCTGACGATGATTGTTCATGGAAATAAGCAGAATCAAATCCAGTCGCAATAACTGTAATAATTAATTCATCTTCAAGGTCAGCCTTGAGAGTTGCACCAAAAATAATGTTTGCATCTGGGGAAACCGCACTAGTAATAATTTCGGCAGCTTCTTGGATTTCGCTCATACTCATGTCGTAACCGCCTGTGACATTGAACAAGACACCTTTGGCACCATCAATTGAAACTTCAATCAGAGGAGACTCAATGGCCTGCTGTGCAGCCTGAGCGGCACGGTTATCACCGCTTGCGCGACCAATACCCATTAATGCTGAACCAGCATTGCTCATAATAGCCCGAACATCTGCAAAGTCGAGATTGATTAAACCGTGTTCAGTAATAAGTTCTGAAATACCTTGTACGCCTTGGCGAAGTACGTCGTCGGCAATTTTAAACGTTTCAAGTAGTGGAGTTCGACGATCAATTGTCTGAAGCAATCGATCATTTGGAATCGTAATCAAAGTATCAACTTGGCGACCAAGTTGTGAAATAGCCCATTCAGCATTTTGACGACGCTTCTCACCTTCAAAACTAAATGGTTTTGTAGCAACACCAACAACTAAAATGCCTAGCTCACGAGCAACTTCGGCTACAACATGGCCAGCACCACTTCCAGTACCACCACCTGCACCAATAGTAACAAATACCATATCAGCACCAGTTAAAGCCTCGCGAATATCATCACGTGATTCATTT
>Ga0209540_10003503_pt1 | contig 10665 bp, 7 predicted proteins | sample BarGraIncu01121A_FD_184501 | JGI IMG/M metagenome (GOLD analysis project Ga0209540, IMG submission 184501) | Arctic peat soil microbial communities from Barrow, Alaska - Barrow Graham LP Incubations 011-21A (SPAdes) (version 2) | ecosystem: Environmental > Terrestrial > Soil > Wetlands > Peat... | reverse complement strand
CTTGTGAACCCGTGCCGGGCATACAGCTGCGACAGAGATTCAGTGTCTTCCTGCTCTTTGCCCAGACGTAAAACCTCCAGTAAAAGGCCTCCGGAGACATTCCGGTAAAAACGGTCTAATTCGCCGGTATCATATGATATAAACGGTTCAAGCGACCACCCCGCCGGGAGCGGTTGACGGACACCGGACGTCGGATAATTAAGATAGGAAAAGAGATCGAGGGAACAGGCGCGCGGATTATGGAGATGCCTGGCAAAGCCGCCAAAAAAATGATCGGGAAAACTGTTTTCGGGACGAAAATAGAACATCATATAGTCCATTCCGACGGCAGGGAGACGATAGAGGCCATCAAAATAACGGATGATTTGTTTCAGTATTTGCAGGCCGGTCCGCTTATTGTTGAACGGCCTTGCGGCAAGGTGATGAACCATCCAGGTCCGCTCGTAAGACCGAACCATAGAAACATGTCCGTATATCCGGCCGTTTCGCTGGTAGGTCATCTGGGCGATGATTTCCGGATTATCACGATAAAGCCTCCGATAGATTTCTTTCATGGACTGCCGGTAACCTTGAACCAGATCATATTTTTTAGGATAAATGAATCCGCTCTCAAAAAGAAATTTCCATAACTGATCCACATCCACTTCATCGGCAATATGAGTGTTCGGATCGATAATATTCATGATAATATGACTCAGACGGTTATAATTGACAACATCCATATCGAGGATGACAAAACCATAGCGGATATTTCCTTTTTTCTCCTCGCTGCGGTAGAGAACCTGAGCCTTGCATTGTATTTTCAAGGCCCCGGCATAATTAATAGTCAGGTCAGGAATGATCATCCCCGATATGAGGACATCCTCATCGGTAGATAGATAAACGGCAAAGCCCGAGGTTGAAAGATCATGAATATCCAGTTGAATTTTCTCTTTTGTTGCCGGGTGATCAAAAGTAATATTCGGCAATGGTTTGATTTGGACACGGGGATTGCGCAATTTCTTCTTAAGAAAACGACTCATCTGGCTGGTTGCCGGAGCAAAGACAATATGCCGTGCCAACTGATCAGATGTCTGTCGGATGCAGTGACAGGATGCCGAAAAAATCATCTGCTCATCCTGATAAAGATTGACTATAGAGGGGCAGTCGGCATTAAACCAGCGAAAAGAGCCGGTTGCATCCGGGCTGACCTCAACGCCCAAGGCCCGGGCGCTGAAATCCACAAGCCTGCCCTGAGCCCGGAAACCGTTCTGCACCACTTCGACCTCGATGCCCCGGCAAAGATAGCGTCCGGCCCGACGCTGACCCAGGATATAACCCTTGTCGGGCAGGTGAATGGTGAAATGATCCTTTTGAACGTCTTTGAGCCGGGTGGGGATGAGAAACACCGAGAGCCCGTCCGTGAAGATGATATTTAAAATATCCGCATTTTCCGTAATGCGGCGGCTTTCCTCCGGCCAGCGGCAGGTCATCGAGCCATCGCTGCAAGGGTCCGGATAGGCCCGGACGAGAATATCCTCCTTATACTGAGGGTGATGAAGATGCACGTATACCATGCCATCCGTGAAGTGATGATGGTTCCACAGATTAATCAGTTTTTTCTGTTTGATGGTCTTGTCGGGGTCGGGATTTCGGATAAGATCCAGGTTGTTAAAACGCCAGGGGGTAGTCATTTCGTCGCGTTCAGCCAAGCGTTTACCCAGTCTGAATATTGTCTGAACATTTTGATCCATTCCGAAACTCTCCGTTATTGATAAGGTTTTCCAATTTATCGCCGGTTATCTTACAAGAACAGGAAATCGACAAAGCCGTTGCTTCTGATGGGGTCTTAATTTTTCATTGGTTCTTCCGAATAAAGGTTAAAATTTCGGTGGCGACTTCCTCAGGTCTTTCAAATTGTATGGCATGGCCGCTTGCCAATGAAACCATCCGGTTCTTATTTTCACCGGAAAAAAAATGCCCGATGAATTGCAGGACTTTATTGTTGTCCACAATTCGATCATGTTCCGCCATAATCGCCAGCACGGGAAGACGGTTCTGCAGCATGGCGAACCAGGAAAGTTCCTGAATCTCGTCCATGATGCTTACGGACTTTAATGTGATCAAGGTGGTTTTAAGATCATCGTTTTCAATAAAATCAAGCCATTCATCAACGAGCGTAAAATCGGTCGCTTCCATGGGGATGGGGATACAGGCATGGTTGCGTTCAGGTTTCAGTTTGAATTCGGAAACCATCTCCATCACGATTTTCTCGGCAATACTTAAGACAGACCTGAAACGCTCATTCCAGAAAAAGCCCGGCGTCAGCAAAATCAGGCTGGAGAGTTCATCTCCCAGTCTGGCCGCCGCGACAGCGGCGTATTGCGACCCCTGGCACCAGCCCGCGAGATGAACCCGCCGGAAAGATCCTTTCAGAAATTCGACCTGTTTTACTACATCATCAATAACAGAGGGAACTGAACCCAGATCTCCGCGCTGCTCGTTTAAACCGCACCCCCGCCGGTCGGGTGCGACAACGGTTATGTCCGGCGACATGGATTGTAATTGATTCGCCAGCGGCGCCTGCCAGCCGGAATGACTCATGCCTCCGTGTAAAATCACTACCACATCTTCCCCTTCGGTTTTACCCCAGAGTCGGTAATTAATTTTATACCTGTCGGGCATTTCGAGAAAATGGACGCCCGGTGCGCCGTCATCCGTAATGAGGGGCATACGACACTGCATCCCAAATCCGACGTTCCAGTTTTCGGCCGGGATGACCTGAAGTCCCTGAACCGTCTTGAGGTAGTATGGAGAACACAAATCCAGTAGACCTTGGCGGCCAAATTTCAACATCGGGTTTACCGGTTCCCGTTCCACCAGATAGTCGCCAAATGCCCCCTCATGGGCAATAAGACTCTCTCCGGCAGCACCGGAGGCCACAAGAGCAGCCCTTGTGAGCAAAGAGGTTTCGCCCACATGGCATCCGATAATGACCGGCCAGCCCAGTTTTTTCAGCTCTTCAATCATTTTCAAGGCTCTTATAAGACCGCCCACCCTCGATATCTTGATATTCGCTATGAATTTCCCTTCAAGATTTCTGTAAAGCGACAAATCATCGAGGGTGCAAAGGCTTTCATCCAGAATAACGGGGAGCCCCGTAGCGGTGCTGAACTTGCTTATATCTTCGGCATTTTTCGCCCTCACAGGTTCTTCCATGGCAAATGCCCGCCCAGCCCCCAGCATCATTGTATACTTTATAGCTTCGTCACAGCGATCCTTCCATAAATTATTGGCATCAAGACGAATACGTATGGGCTTGGCATGATGTTGCACAGACAATTCTTCAAGAATATCGAGCTTTTCAATATCACGTTCCAGGTTGCCGCTTAACTTGATTTTAAAATCCGAAAGTCCGCGGATCAGATATTTATCTACCAGCGTGGTATATTTCCATTTTTTGTCATCTCCCAGCACGGCCGTGTAGCGACCACAAAGTTTGCCGTCGTCCAGTCCCAGCATTTTTTCAACAGTGCAACCCCTCTCCCGGGAAAGCAGGTCAAGCAGCGCCATTTCTATGGCGCACCATGCCGATGGGTAGTTATCGATTTCTTTTTCATTCCCTTCTGACCACTGTTTCAGATCTTCCAGTGTTTCGAAATTCACCTTGCCAGAGGAAAAATTTTCCTTTATCCAAGTGAGGCTCGCGTCAAGATCATCGCCGGCCACATAGACTCGCGGACAACCCTCGCCATATCCAGTGTTTCCATTTCTTTTGGCCTGGACCCAGATGCTTTCTCCTTCGTTCCTGGTTGCCGCGGCATGACGGATGATTGTTTTCAAATTCAACCGCAATGGTTCTGCTTCTATGCGCAGGGTCTGCTCCGTCATCCGATTTTCTCCTCTATCCGTAATTGCCGATTACGATGCCCAATACGACATTGGTTTTTTATTCGTTGTAGCTTTTACTTTTAGATATGGGTCTACAATAATTTTTGATAAGAACTTCATTTTTCACAATGGGAGCATATGAAGAAAGATCTTGTATGTCAAGGCATTATAGGCCATAAAAAATATCATTTTTGTCAAAAGAGATAAATTATCTGTTAGATTATCCTTTTATGGTTGGATAATATAATGATAATGCGAGCCAAAGCGTTCAAAGGCCGCTTTGTCAAGCGACTCCTGATGAGAAGGATGAGCTATACTGATAATCAGCCGGGCACGTTCCTGCAATGAACGGCCATAAAGGTTAACAGCTCCATATTCAGTCACAAGCCAGTGTATGTGCGCACGCGTTGTAACAACTCCGGCGCCGGCCAGTAATACAGGAGATATCTTGCTTGTGCCTTTGCCGGTAACGGATGGCATAGCAATAATTGCCTTACCATCTTTGGAACGGGACGCACCGTAAACAAAATCAACCTGTCCACCCACACCTGAATAAAATTTAGTGCCTAACGAATCGGCGCATATTTGACCTGTAAGATCAATTTGCAGAGCTGAATTGATGGCAGTAACCTTCGGGTTTTTGGCAATAAGGAAAGGATCATTGGTATAGCCGACATCCATCATGAGCACTTGCGGATTATTATGAACAAAATCATATAATTTTTGTGAACCCAGCAGAAAAGTAGCCACCATCTTTCCGCAATCGATCGCCTTGTCTACGCCGTTAATGACGCCGCTTTCCACAAGCGGTATCACCCCATCGGCGAACATCTCCGTGTGGATGCCCAGGTTTTTATGTCCACCCAACTGATGCAGCACAGCGTTGGGAATTGCTCCGATACCCAGTTGTAATGTGGCGCCATCTTCAATGAGATCAGCGCAATGCTTGCCGATTGCTGTCTCAATGTTATCCAGTATTAAAAATTGAGCCGATTGCAGAGGAGTATCATCTTCGACAAATATATCAATCATGCTGACAGGAATCATGGCATCGCCGAATGTGCGCGGGACATGGGGATTGATAACCGCAATTACCTTGTCAGCTATTTCAACAGCGGCAAGAGTAGCATCAACCGATGTTCCTAATGATACATATCCATATTCGTCCGGTGGGCAAACCTGAACCATAGCTACATTACAAGGCAGATAACCTTCGCGATAAAGACGTTGGGTTTCGCTAAGAAATACCGGGATGTAATCGGCAAAGCCTGCCCGGGTTTGATTGCGGACATTTGCACCGACAAAAAAAGAATCTAACTGAAAAATACCTTCAAATTCAGCATTGGCGTAAGGGGCAGGCCCTTCAGTATGCAGATGATGAATGTGAACGTTTCGGAAATCACCCGCGCGTCCGCGATCGCACATGGCGTTAATTAGGCACTGAGGTGAACTGGCCACACTGCTCAGATGAATATGATCGCCTGATCGGATTACTTGGACTGCTTCGTCAGGCGACATTGTTTTGAGCTTTCCGATCACCATCTTTTATAATCCTCTTCATCCTTTTTTCACGATTTATTACCTATACTGTATCATCCGCAAGAAAGTAAAGGGGTTGGTTATATTTAATTTAAAAGGGTGGATAGTAGATTATAATTGCAATAATGAAATAGATTGGTTATTTTAATAGCCATAGTCAATAAGCAATGTCATTGACTTAAGGCTTTTTGCCTTTCAAGTCCCCCCTTTGTCTTGTGCCCTTTAGGGTATAAAGAGACCCCATGACCCACGAAATTTCCCTAATGGTTTCATTCCCCGAAGTTTGCTTCGAGGTATGAAGTATCCTTTTACTTTTTTAGAACTTCGGGATTGACAAAATTGGGTGGTGTTCGGCCTTCCAGACCGGCAATTAAATTTTCAACGGCCAGCGTCCCTATTTTTATGCGCGTTTCCAGAGTGCCGCTCCCAACATGGGGAAGAAGGATAACATTGTCCAGCTCCGTCAGGCCGGGCGTAAGGGATGGTTCATTTTCATAAACGTCCAGACCGGCGCCGCCGATTTTCCTTGCTCTCAGAACTTCAACCAGCGCTTTTTCATCAATCACCTGGCCCCGGGATGTATTGATGAGAAAGGCTGTGGACTTCATAAGTGATAATTCATTTTTTCCGATAAGATGTTTGGTTTCTTCCGTAAGAGGCACATTAAGGGAAACAAAGTCAGATTCCTTCAACAGTGTTTTCAGATCGACGTATTTCACCCTCATGTTTTCTTCCTCCTTGGAGTTAATTCTTTTTCGGTTATGATACAGAATTCTCATATCAAATGCCCTGGCCCTTACGGCAATGGCTTTGCCAATTTTACCCATGCCGATAATCCCTAGAGTCTTACCCGTCACCTCGCGGCCTAAAAAAAGCATTGGCGCCCAGAATTTAAAACGGCCTTCTCTTACCATCCTGTCACCTTCGACAAGCCTTCGGGAAACGGAAAGCATCAGGGTGAAAGCAAGTTCGGCCGTCGCATCAGTCAATACCCCGGGTGTGTTGGAAACCATAATGCCCCGCGCTGTGGCTAACCGGACGTCTATGTTGTTGTAACCGACGCCGAAATTGGCAATCATTTTTAAATGCGGAGCGCAATTCAGCACTTCCTCATTGATAGAATCACTGAGCATCGGCAGAAGTCCTTGCTTGTCTTTGACCCTTAAAAGCAGTTCTTGACGATCCATAGGACGATCCTCTTGATTCATTTCCATTTCGTATTTTTCTTTAAGAGGTAAAATGACATTTTCAGGAAGATTTCCCGTTATCAGTATCCGCGTCTTCATAATCCTTACCGATCCTTTTTATGTTTTTTATACAATATTTATTGGTGAAACACCAATTCCGAAAGTGAAATCCGGCGAATACCAGGCGAAGCCTAAGGAGAAATCTTGATATCCTTCTTTCAGTCTTCAGTGTTCAATCTTCGGCCTTCGTTTCAATACCATAATTTCCAGTAATTCACAGATGACAAAATAAAGAATGTGTGCTATATGCTTACTTACCGAAAGTATTGCGGTACTTGGTACATAATGTGGAGATAAAATGAAAATAGTAGAGGAAAGCTATCAATCTATCAAAGATAGCAGTCGATCCTTCGATGTCCGGTTTTGGCAATCTCAAGGCGATCGCGCCATTTTTGAAGCGGTATCGGAGATGCTGCATGATTATTTCTTGATTCGAGGTATTGATGCTAACGAATTCCGAATTCAAAGAACTATTGAATCTTTTCGAAAAGCATAAAGTTCGCTATCTTATTGTAGGTGGTTATGCGGTAATGAAATACAGCGAACCACGATACACTAAAGATATTGATGTGTGGATAGCGACCGATGCCGAAAATGCCAAATTAATTTATATTGCTTTAAAGGAATTCGGCGCACCCCTGGCGAATTTAACCCCGGATGACTTCACTCAAAAAGATTACTTCTATCAAATGGGAAAACCACCCCTTCGGGTGGATATTATGATGTCCATTCCCGGAGTCGAATTTGAAAGAGCCTGGAAGAACCGTGTCATCGTTAAATTGGATGATTTTGATATATCTTTCATTTCCAGAGCGGACCTTATCGCGGCAAAGATAGCGAGCGGCCGCCCACAAGACAACATCGATGCCGCGAAGCTTAAAGAAGCCGAACAATTAGATTTAAAATAGCGGCGCTCAAATAAAGGCAAAGTGATTTTACCAAACTAAAAACAGCGATTGAAGAAATAATCAATCGCCGGTAATTCAGGATTGGCGTTGGTTAGCGGATTTGATAAGATATTGCTTCTACTGGTAAACTATAAGAAGTCCGGTATTGTATGTCAAGCAAATATTGCATGGGATGGATGCGGATGAACACGGTCGGGATGTATACGAACCTTATCTTTTTGAGAGAGTAATTATTTCAATTTGTAATGTTGCATTTATTCCAAAGACATCAGACAACAAATAAGAATTGCTGAAATTATTTCTTCCCGGAGATTTGCTGGATTATACCGAGAAACGCATCCGGCTTTAAAGATGCTCCGCCGACTAGCGCTCCGTCGATATTTTCCATGCCGATTAACTCGCCGATATTGTCTTTGGTGACGCTGCCGCCATAAAGTATGCGGATGTCTTTGGAGACATCACCATAGAGTTCTTTCAGGATGCCACGAATAAACCTGTGTACTTCTTCGGCCTGAATCGATGTGGCGACTTTGCCTGTTCCAATAGCCCATACAGGCTCATAGGCAATCACGACTTTATCTATTTTGTCCACGCCACTTAGCGCCTTCTTTATTTGCCGATCAATAACAGACTGAGTTACGTCCTTTATTCTTTCATCTTCCGTCTCACCGACGCAGAGGATGGGTTTTAAACCAACAGCCAGCGCTTTTTTGACCTTTAAGTTTATGTCTTCATCACGTTCATGAAAATACTTTCTGCGTTCGGAATGGCCGATGATGACATAAGTGCAACCGATATCCTTGAGCATACCTGGGGCGATTTCTCCGGTGAATGCTCCCTTATCTTCGTAATGCATATTTTGCGCAGCAAGAGTTACTTGGGAATCTTTAATTGTTTCGTAAGCGCTATACAAGGAGGTAAAAGGAGGAGCTATAACTACTTCACCATTTTTGATGTTCGTCGTGCCTTCTTTGATCGCCTGAGCCAGGGCAATCGATTCACCTATGGTGTTGTGCATTTTCCAATTGCCGGCTACAATCCATGTTCTCATTGTTTTCCTCCGCTTGATTCCAGGGCGGCAACCCCGGGCAAGGTCTTGCCTTTCAGCAATTCCAGAAAAGCACCGCCGCCGGTAGAGATAAAAGATATCTTTGCGCTTTCTCCGGTTTGATGAACTGCCGTATCCGTATCACCGCCGCCGACAATCGTGAGCGCACCGGAATTAGCAACAGCATGGACAAGTGAGAATGTTCCTTTGCTGAAAGGGGCAAGCTCAAACATGCCCAGAGGACCATTCCAGACAATGGTTTTTGCGTTCTTTACCGCATCTGAAAATAAAGTGATTGTTGCCGGGCCAATATCCAGACCCATCCAGTCTTCAGGAATATCTTTTATGTTACAAATTTTTATTTCAGCATCAGCCGCGGGATTTTTCGCAATTACTATATCCACCGGCAATAAAAGCTGCACATTTTTCTGTCTGGCTTTTTCCATAATTTTCCTTGCCAGATCAAGCATATCAGTTTCACACAAGGACTTGCCAATACCGTAGCCTGCGGCCTTCAGAAAAGTGTAAGCCATGCCGCCGCCGACTATAAGTTTATCCACCTTATCAATTAAATTTTCCAGTGCGCCAATCTTATCGGAAACCTTGACGCCGCCGATGATGGCAATAAGTGGCCGCACCGGATTGCTCATGGCTTTGTTGAAGTATTCAATTTCATTTTTCAGCAGGAAACCGGCAGCGCAGACTTTTACAAACTGGGTTATGGCGGTATTTGATGCCGCCGCTCTGTGGGAAACAGCAAAAGCATCATCAATATATACGTCACAAAGCGCTGCTAACTGTTTGGCAAATCCTGCGTCATTTTTGTCTTCACCTGGATAAAATCTCAGGTTTTCAAGAAGAACAAGGTCTCCGGCTTTCATATTACTTACGGCCTGCGTGGCCTTTTCACCCACGCAATCATCCACAAATACTACATCCTTTTTCAATAGGCCGGAAAGAACCTTGACAACTGGCTTCAAGGAGAACTCCTCAACTCTTTTCCCTTTTGGCCTGCCCAGATGGGAAGCCACGATGACTTTAGCCCCTTTTACCAGGGCGTAGTTTATTGTCGGTAAACTTGCCCGCACGCGTGTGTCATCCGTAACACGGCCATCCTTATCCAGCGGGACATTGAAGTCCACCCTGACCAATACCCGCTTTCCTTTCAAATCAATCTGATCAATGTATTTCATACAGCGCCTCTTTTTTTGTTCTATTTCTATTTCATGATGAAAGAGAGTAGTTCAGTCATCCTGCTGGAAAATCCCCACTCGTTGTCATACCAGGCGAGTATCTTCACCATCTTGCCACCGAGTACCGTTGTGTTCGGCATATCTACAATAGAGGAATGGGGGTTACCGGTGAAATCGCGGGAAACCAATTCTTCCTCCGAACATAAAAGAATTCCCTTCATGGGACCATTTGCGTACTCTTTGAATTTGGCATTTATCTCCTCTTTGGTTGTGCTCTTCGAAAGAGTGGCCACAAAATCGACCAGAGAGACATTGGGAACGGGAACGCGAATGGCCAGGCCATCGAGCTTTCCTTTCATTTCCGGTATGACTTCCGCGATCGCCCTGGCGGCACCGGTTGTGGTGGGGATCATGGAAAGCGCCGCCGCTCGCGCTCTTCTCAGGTCTTTATGCGGCTCATCCTGAACAACCTGATCATTTGTATAGGCATGGATTGTTGTCATCAGGCCGCACTCCAGACCAAATTCCTGGTGCAGAATCTTGACGATCGGCGCCAGACAATTAGTGGTGCATGATCCCATGGATATAATGTGATGTTTGGATTTATCGTATACTTCCTGGTTGACCCCAAAAACAACAGTTACGTCCGGCCCCTTGGCGGGAGCGGAGATAACAACTTTCCTGGCTCCTGCTTTAAGATGTTTTTCAGCGCCGGCTCTATCAGTAAATTTTCCCGTGCTTTCCATAACTACGTCCACTCCCAGGTCTTTCCAGGGCAATGTTTCCGGTTCTCTTGCGGAAAAAGTCTTAATCTCTTTACCATCGACGATAATCGAGTTGCTTCCGGATTTAACTTCCGC
>Ga0209540_10003502_pt1 | contig 10666 bp, 10 predicted proteins | sample BarGraIncu01121A_FD_184501 | JGI IMG/M metagenome (GOLD analysis project Ga0209540, IMG submission 184501) | Arctic peat soil microbial communities from Barrow, Alaska - Barrow Graham LP Incubations 011-21A (SPAdes) (version 2) | ecosystem: Environmental > Terrestrial > Soil > Wetlands > Peat... | reverse complement strand
TCACTCCATGTCCAGACCCCTGGACACCAGGGGGATGTATACGGACAGTCTTTCTGCCCAGCGGGGGATTGCTGAGCACGGCCTTCGGGCAGCAAGGGCCGGCCCGGATGGTCGACACGTTCTGTTCCGGTTCGCTACGTACACCAGCGCGCGCACGAAGACACTCACGGTCGATGACGACCACGTGCACTGGTCGCTGTGCAGCAGGTCGAGCCTGACGCTGGACATCACGGCCGAACCCCGCCGTGGCGGGTTGTTGCATGCCCCGGTGCGCAGGCAGATGCACCGTCGCGTCGAGGAGACCCTGGACGCCCGTATCCACGTGTCACTCACCGATCGCGACGGCCGGATCCTCCTGGCCGACTGCGGTGAGGTCGCCGGACTCGAGGTGCACGGTGACGTCGACGGGCTGCTCGCGATGGCCATACTCCATCCATGATTGTTGGTTTCTTGTCGATCGGATTGCCACCGCATTGGGCGCGCAGGGGACGATGCGCCTTGCAGCCGCAAACACAACCGCACATTTGCCGTTCTCGGGATCACCTCTAGACAATCACCCAGACGCGCTGCCAACCTCTGGGCGCGAGGCCAAGCTACACGCGCTGTTGCGCCATACCCTGAGCACCTCGGTTGGGCGTGGTCCGTGTAGCAATGCGTGTAGCAACGCCGCAGATTTCGCCACTGTTCGTGAGTGTTCGCCATTGTCAGAATCATTGGCATTGCTCGGAATTCGAGCAGTGACGAACAGTGACGAACGTGCTGCCGAGGTCTGGGGGTCAAGGGGTCGCAGGTTCAAATCCTGTCATCCCGACGGGAAACAGCAGGTCAGAGGCCGTTTCGGACAAAATCCGAGACGGCCTCTCCGCTGCCGTGTAGCCATCGGTGTAGCCACGGCACACGTTCTCACCAGCCCATTGCTGCTGAGAGCTGCTCGACGGCGGAGCGCGCGCCCTCGGTGGAGACGTGGCCGTACACATCCCCGGTGACCGCGACAGAGGGGGAGCCCGAGTAGCTCCGAGACGGCATGTGTTCGCGCCGCGCGCCTCGCTGCGCTGGTGAGATCCGGGCCTAGTGTCGCGTGTCGGAAGGGGAGTGTCGAGTCGCCGGGAGCTGTCAATCAGCGGGCGCAGGACGTCGGCCTGGGTGGTGTCAAGGGTGCGGGTGACGGTCTTGAGCTAGACGCGCGCGGTGCATCGCGGGTCGTGGCTACCCTGACGATGGTGATGTTCGCGATCGCCATGGTCCCGTGGTCGCATTCACCGTCACGCGCGAGCATCCGGTGCAAAACGCTGAGTCGCACACTTGATAACGAGGGGAGAGCGAATGGGTGAGGTGCCTGGCGAGGTAGGTGTGGATCTGGCATCTTTGCGGCTCGACGTCTACAAGAGCCGTGACGGGTGGCGGAACCCTGAGCACGACGTCGTGGTCCCGCCGCAGGACTGGGAATTCCTGGCAACGGGGCAGGCATTCGTGACTCGCAGCGTTAAGGCCGCCGGTGTGTTCTGGTTGGCCTGGGCGCCTCGCAGTCGGACGCGGCAGCATCGTCGCTTGCTGGGGTTGTGGGCCCCAGCGGCTGCCATTCAGAGCGCCCAGCGGTCCGAGGCAGACATCGCCTCAGCGCGAGCAGTGAGGCGCGAAGCCGGGGCTCGCAGCCGGGCGCGGCAGGAGGCCCGCTACCAGGATGAGCTCGCTGAAGCCATCGTCGAGTACCTACACTTCGCTGCCAGACACGAAGCCTTGGCGCAGACCATCGCTCGGTCGGCCGCCAAGCGCGCCGCTGTGGTGGGCAGCGGCCGGGTGGGGCGCACCCGCGTCCTGGCGCTCGATGAACGCGCTGCGCTGGCAGCGCGAGCGCAGATCCGCCACGCACACACCGACTACGATGACCGGCTCGATGAACTCTCGGTCCTGGGCGAGGACGACGAACTCTACCGAGACATTAAGGCCCAAGCCCATGATGCTGTGGACGCCTTCATCCACGCCCACCGACAGGAGCTGTCCTGACCTCGAGAACCGCCGCTGTGCGTCGAGTCGTTCAGGACAACAGTTTGTTTCTCCAGACGGTTGTGAGGATCAGTCGAGGGCCCTTGTTGAGTATGGCGTCCGGTCACGTTGCCTGGCCGCCGGTCACCTCCGTCAGCGGCTCAGCGGAACCGTCCAGATGCCGACATCTTGAGGGCCTCGTTCACGCCGTCGAGGTTGAAGAACTCCGGATCCCAGCGGCCGCCGATCCATTTGCTCAGGTCGTCGTGATCGGGATGCCGGGGGTCGGCCATCGCTTCGAGGAAGTCCGCGTAGCCGGGCCAGCCACCCACGTCCTCAGGCGGGCACGACCTTGCACCTTCCAGGCAGCGGGAGGTCGCCGAACCGGGGCCGGCCGTCAGGATCTGTTCGGTCACGATCTCGTGCTCCCAGGAGTCACCGAAGTCGTACTCGTAGATGAACCGATCGCCCTTTTGTGCCAGGGAGCCGAGCCTTGACTTGCGTTCATCGTGGACGGGATCGCCAAACACCGGGACGTAGTCGGGATCGGGCGAGCCGTAGCGGAGGTCGCCGATCTCAAACTGATGGAGGTGGCTGTTCGACCAGCCCATGACGGCCTGGATATCGCCATGGAACCGGGACAGGGTGACGTTGCTGGGCACTTGAACGCGACGCCAGACAGGGGGCTCAACACCCAACAAGGTGATGGTGAGCTCGTGGACCGTAGACCGTGGAGACATGCGGACAAGTATGTCGTGCTGCTCCGTGACGTAGCCATGGGAACACTGGCGGAGCGTCCGTGGACGTCCGCGTAGGTGCGGGTGGCCATTGATGAACTTGGTGGATCAATCGTATCAATAGTGATACGATTGATCCATGTCAAGGGGTTCTGCCATGGCCAGTCTCAGCCCTGTGGTCAGCGACCAGTGGGGGATGCTGACTGCTGCTCATGCCAGGCGTCTGGGGGTGTCTCGGGTCGATCTGAATCGCCTAGTAGAAGATGGCACGTTCGAGCCCGTATCTGGAGCGGCACGGGTATACCGGCTGACTGGCGTGCCGGACGATCCGGACCAGGACCCGGTGCGTGCGGCCTGGCTGCAACTCGGAAAGGGCCGGCTGTGGGAAGAACGAGTCCGCGACGGAGACGCCGTCGTTAGCCATCGCAGCGCCGCACACGTTCGGAGCCTGGGCGACCTGATCCCGCGGGTCCACGAGTTCTACGTTCCGACCCGGGTGCGGCTACGGCGGACCGACCTGAGGCTGCGGGTGCAGCCACGGATTGCGCGCAGTGACTGGAGCCTGTCGGGCGGGCTGCCGGTCTGCACGATCGAGAAGATCGTGGCTGACCTTCTTGGCGACCACGAGGACGAGTCTGCCGTCACGCAGATCGTCCGGGACGGGATCCGCGATGGGCTGCTTGGTCGCGACGAGCTGGAGCGAGCGGCCACACGGTATGGAGTCGATTATGGATACGGGTCGGCTGCCGAGTTTGCCGCGGTACTCACAGGGAGGCAGGAGTGAGGGTGGAACCTTCCGACGCTGACGGCCCAACTGCCGGACCCCCCGTCTTCCCGTATGCGTCGGCCGCGGCGTTCCGCACCGCTCTGCGGGACCGGTTCGCGGCGATCGCGAAGGCCGATACCCGGTACTCGCTGGATGAGCTGCAGCGTCAGTTCGCCTACGACCGCGCGCTGGCCAGGTTGTTCACCGCACCCGATGCCGACAGCTGGGTCCTCAAGGGTGCCGGCGCTTTGCTCGCCCGGCTCGAGCAGGCCAGGCACAGCAAGGACATCGATGTCTACTTCGCGGAGCAGTCCGCGGCCGTTTCAGATGCCACGGCGGCCTTGCGCACGGACCTCGGTCGCGACCTCGGTGACTTCTTCGGGTTCGAAGTCACCAGGATCGTGCCGCTACAAGAAGAGGCCAAGGGATCACGAGTCCACGTGCGGGCCACGCTCGGCGCCAAGACCTTCGCGGTCTTCCACATCGACGTCGTGGTCGGGACGGCGATGAGTGGAGAGCCCGACGTAGTCGCCCCACTGACGCCACTGCATGTCGACGGTCTCGTCCGACCGTCATATCGCGCTTTCCCGCTACCCGATCACGTAGCTGACAAGTTCGCCGCGATCCTCGGCACCCACATCAGAGGCGAAACGGTGACCGGCAGCAGCCGGATCAAGGACCTGGTGGACATCGCCCTCATCGCCACCACTCAACCGATCTCGGGTCCCGCGCTGCGGGCCGCCGTCCTGGCCGGCACTGCCCACCGGAACCTTTCCCTCCCAGCTACGTTCGCGGTCCCCGACGAGGCCGTGTGGCGGCGCGGCTACCCACAGTCGGCGGCCGATGTCTGGGCCGACGCCAACATTCGATGAGGCCGTCTCCTTGGCCTGCGCACTCTTGAATCCCGTCCTGAAAGGACCGGCGAGCGGCAACTGGGACCCGGCGGCGGCCAGCTGGACACCCCCCGCGGGGTAGCAGCCAGCGCGGCCTACGGATACGGACGCGCCGAAGATCGAGTCTCCCTTCAACGAGTCAATCGCGGACTGCCGAGGCGGAGGCCCTGTCACCGGCCAGCTCGTCGCTCGCGGCCAACAGGGGTCATGGCCAACCTGCGCTCGCTCCCTTCGAATCGGACGCGAATCGCACGACACACGAAGGAGAACCGTTCTTTTCAACGTTTGTGCAGGTCAAGAGCACAAACGTGTCGGACCAGGACTCTCGGCTTCAAAGTCACCGCGTTAGAACCTCCGGCAGGCCCAACCCAGCTTTGCACTCGGGAGTTCAGAGGGGACGCCAGGGACAGACCTGTGTAAGAGGCTGACCTTCACGGATGCCTCCGTCAACACCTGGGCCGAGAGGTCGTGTAGCCAAATGTGTAGCCACACCGCAGATTCCGCCGACGTCCGTGCGTGTTCACCAGCGTCGAAATCGTTGGCAACGCTCAGGAATCGGTCAATGGCGAACTGCGGCGAACACGCGCGGCCGGGGACTGGGGGTCAAGGGGTCACAGATTTAAATCTTGTCATCCCGACGGGAGTATCAGCAGGTCATCAGAGGCCGTTTCGGAGAAATCCGAGGCGGCCTCTTTCCTGTTTGGAGGCCAAAATGTAGCAACGGGTGTAGCAACGGCACACATTCTCACCAGCCCATTGCTGCTGAGAGCCGCTCGACGGCGGATCGCGCACCCTCGGTGGAGACGTGGCCGTACACGTCCCCGGTGACCGCGACGGAGGAGTGCCCGAGTAGCTCCGAGACGGCATGCAGTGGCACGCCGGCCGCGAGCATGTGCGTGGCGAATGAGTTTACTCAGCATGTGTCGGCCGACACCGCTTATGCCCAAAGCCTTGGCCGCGGCGCTGATCGCCCGCAGTGCGTTCCTGGGTCGACTTCCGTCCCGCTCTCCGTGGTGAAGACGAGGCCCGTCTCAACCCAGGTCGAGGCCACCTTGAGCCGCTCGGCCCCTTGTCTCGCCTTGACCGACCGCAACAGCACCACAGTCGCGGGGGAGAGGGGCACGTCACGGCGTGAGCGCTCCGTCTTGGGCTCACTGATGACCAGGTGCCCGTTGACACGTGAGAGCGTGCCACAGACCCGCAGAAGGCCGTTTGTCAGGTTGACGTCCCCGAGAAGCGCCAGTGCCTCTCCGCGGCGCAGGCACGTTGAGGATAGTCCCAAGACCCACTCACATACCGAAAGAGCCCGACCGAATGGGTCGGGCTCCATGCCGCCGTGTCCGCAAGAAACGCATCGAGAATGCGCAGCTGATCGTCCGTCGTCTCGATGAATTCCTTCAATTTCATCCACCCTCAATGTCCGGTCTCAAGATCGCCAACACCGTTGATACTCAAAGAAGTTAGTATACCGCAGGACGCAGCTACTTCTGGTCGATGCCGTGTCACCGCGGAATCGAACCGAGACAAGCAAATGGCGCCTTCGATGGAGGCGAATGCGAAGAGCCGTCGGCACCCATCGAAGGGCTCGCGAGAGAGGTGATTTCGATGACAGTCGATCCGGTTCCAGGTCGCGCTCCCATGTCCGTGGGTCCCGCTCATGCGAATAGCCGCCTGGCTCTGTGGGCAGTCGGACTTGCGGCAGCCGTCGCAGTCGTGATCGCGATGTCGTCCGCAGTATTCGCCGTGGCGTATGCCACCGGAGGTTCCGGCGTCACCGAGGACAACTGGGTCGGGTTCCTCGGCGCGGTATCGCTGCTCGGCGGGTTGCTGGCGTCGCTGGCTGCATTCGCGCTGGCGGTCGTCGCAAGAGTCAAACACGAGCGATGGACGCTGTTGTGGTTCCCGCTGTCCGTGTTCCCGGCGATGTTCGCGTTCGTGGTGCTCGGCGAAGTGTTCTGGTGGGAGTAGCAGACAATCGCCCCCTTCCGTGGCTTTCGGCTAGGAACCGACGAATCCAGCCGGTCAGCTGATGCATACGTCAGCCAAGGAGAAGTCCAGGCCGAACTCCCGCGCATCGATGTCCAGTCGTGTCTTGTGATTGACCAAGCGTCCCGATTGCGAAACGGCACACGACGCAGATCAAGATGTCACGGGTGGGGTGGCCGATCACCTCGCCTGTGTCGCAAGCGGATCCTTGGGTTCTTTGCCGTCGTCCCACGGACACCGAGGCTGAGCTCCGATACGTCCGGTCATCCTTCGCCTTGCGGGGGCCAATCGGTGCACATCACGGCCTGCCGAGTTGAGTCTGCGGAAGTGGCGTACAACATGGCCCCGTTTTTGGGCGTGGTGTCGCCCGACGGTCGGCCTGCTGCGGGGAACCTGCTGGCTGCTGGGCGATCTCGGCGGACGGACGACCTAGCATTCGTTCGATCTCGGTGAGCGACGAATGGAGTTGCTCGGCGACCGGATCCTCGATTCCATTCCCGCGGGCAAGACAGTTGGTCAACGAATCGGCCCAACGCCCTGCAGAAGCCAAATCGCCCTTCTTGATGAGGAGTCCGGCAAGATTGCTCATGGCTGCGGGGTTTCCGGCGACGGCGGCTCTAGCACACCAGGCGATGGCCTTTTCGTGATCGCTGTCTTCCAGCATCGCCGCGAGGTTGGTCATTGCACCGGCGTGGCCGAGATTGGCGGCCTGCTCATACCGCCGCCGCGCCTCCTCCGGATCACTACTCGCCAGCAGCACGCCGAGGTTGAACATCGCACCGGTGTGGCCGAGGTCGGCGGCCTGCTCATACCGCCGCCGCGCATCCTCCGGATCACTACCCGCCAGCATCGCCCCAAGGTTGTTCAGCGCACCGGTGTGGCCGAGGTCGGCGGCCTGCTCATACCGCCGCCGCGCCTCCTCCGGATCACTGCCCTCCAGCAGCACGCCGAGGTTGAACATCGCACGGGGCCTGCCGAGGTCGGCGGCCTGCTCATAGCGCCGCCGCGCCTCGTGCGGGTCACTGCCCGCGAGCAACACGCCGAGGTTGAACATCGCACCGGTGTCACCGAGGTCGGCGGCCTGCTCAAACCGCCGCCGCGCCTCGTCCGGGTCACTGCCCGCGAGCAACACACCGAGGTTGTTCATCGCACCGATGTCACCGCGGTCGACGGCCTGCTCAAACCGCCACCGCGCCTCGTCCGGATCCCTGCTCGACAACAGCGCACCGAGGTTGAACATCGCGTCGGTGTCGCCGAGGTCGGCGAAAGGCTGCATGAGTGTAATGGCCATCTGGCGCATGCTGGAGCTGTAGACCACCGCCGCCCCGACCCGGGCGGCGGGCGTTTCATCAACTGCGTCGGCGGCTTTCATCCAGGTCTCCTGCCATGGCCAGTGCCAAAGAAATGGAGGCGCTCGACCGAAGCGAGCCAGGGGCAACAGCCAGCCCTCCGGCCACGCTCCGACGTGCGCGCCTCACCACGATTCGACTCTCTGCTGCTTCAACGACTGCCAGACCCCTCTGTGCAGCGTGTCGCATATTCTGACCGTCAACATCGGCCGAATGGACGGGACCACCCTGCCGTTCGGTTGACTCTTGATCGAAGATTTCACTCCCGACCGGGGCCTCCTTGGTACCCGGTCAGGCAAAGCATGACGGTGTGACCCCTGATGCGCAGTTGTTCGATGGGGCGACGTTTGGCGTTGTCGGGGTGGAGACGGGCGTAGACGTCCAGTCCAGGGTCGTCACCGACCCCGGACTACCCGCGAGGTTTGGCGATGTCCGGCTGTGATCGGGTGAGTGGGGCAGATCACGCCCCAGACAGGCCGCTCGGCCCGCGCGCGACCCGTCTCAGAGGTCGGTCCAGAACTGCGTGCCGAAAGGGCCATACGACAAACCTCCAGTTCAGTCGGCGAATGGATGTTGGGTACGCGAGTCTCCGCCGACGCGCAGGACCTCGCGGCGCAGCGAAATTGGAAACGCCGCGTTGTAGCATCGCGCCCAAGATGACTACGTCGGATCGCGTGTTCTCGAGACTAGTTCTCGGCACGATCGCACCGGTCGTCCTGATGCTGACCGGCTGGTGGGGAACGCTCGGCGTGCTGGGTGACCATCCGGCCATCGGCCCGGCCGCGCTGGGCGGATTCGCGCTTGGCGTGGCGCTCGATCTCACCACGCTGCGAAGGCGCCTCGACTCCCTCTTCGACCTCGGCCTGGTGGCGCTCAGCGCCTTGGCGTTGTTCTACTCGGTCATGATCTACGGCTTCTTCATGGGGTTGCCAGTGTTCAACCTTCTCGTCGGTTTCGCTGGCGGGCACGTGATCGGGAGAAGGGCCGCACTACTTTGCCTGCCTGCCGAGCAGACCACCCGAGAGTGCCGTTTCTTGGCCGCGATTGCGACCTCGATCCTGGCGGTGCTCTGCGCAGCCACAGCGTGGATGGCACTCAGCGAGGCGACGCTGGGTTCGGAGATGCAGCACATGCTAGGTCTGCCATTTCAGGTAACCATGCCGATGATCTACGCGACGATCGTCGTCGGCGGGGCTGGGCTGCTCGCAGCGCAGTACGGTGTGACGGTTCTGGCGGCACGAATGGCAAACCGGATCACCTTGAGCGCGCGCGGATAGGCCGAACAGGGGTCGGATTGTTCTTGACATGCGGGGGTGCAGGCTACCTTCGTACGGAGCCGAGCTGGCGTTGTGGGTGTTGTCCAGCCGCGGGAGCAGCACGTTCGCCTTTGCGGATCGGGAGGACCATGGCGGTCATGAAGCTGAAGCTCGACCTGCATGATATCTGCAACCGAGGCGGCGACATCGACCGCGCGCTGAGGGAGATCATCGACGAGGCGGTCACCAAGAAGGCACCGCTGGTCGAGATCATTCCGGGGAAGGGCTCAGGCGCACTCAAGAAGCGCGTGCTGCGCTTCTTGGATCAGAAGGAGGTCAAGGCTCTGTACCACCGGGTGGAGAAGGACTCGAACAACTTCGGTCGAGTCTTCGTGCACTTCCGCTGGAAGTGAGCCTGCACTGGTGAGTGCCATTGACTTTCAGCGGTAGATGGCGCTGACCTGCACATATACCCAGATCGACATGTGGGCAGCGTTGATCGTTTGTGGCTGTGCTGAGTACAAATTGAGTACTTGCTGAGGCGACTGGCGACCGGCGACCGGCGACCTGGGAATTGGCCACCGTCCGTGCTGACGCCCGTGTAGAGCAGCTCTGGCCGATGTGACCGACGCACGACTGAACGGGGCCTGGAGTATGTGAGTGAGGTCGGGAGAAAGGCTGGTGCATGTACCGATCTGGACTGGCAGCATGTTTTCTTTGCCCGCCACAGCGGTGCCGAACGGATCGCCGCGGTCTGTCGGCGCGTCCGCGGAGCGCGGCAGCGATCTTGATCCGTCGCAGACCAGCTGCGCATTCGCGTTCCATCGACTCCAGTCGGGGCAGCGGCGGCAGCCGTCAAGGTCGGCAGGTCACCCTTGCACCGTCGGCTGGCCAAGGAGGACCGGTAGGGCGAACCGCCTTGAGAGGGCGATCAGGCCATCGTTGGCAATGCATGATCACGTCCTAAAGTCTTGGAAACAAAGGGCTTTGGCGAGGACACCAACCACCGCAAGATCTTGCAGCGCTTCGCTACCTGGCATGTGCTGCGGCAACTGCGGACCACCGGGCCGATCGGGCCGATCGGGCACTACCGTAACCAGGCGGCCCGAAAATACCTTCGTCAAGCCAGGCTGTTCCTGACCGACCTCCAAGGACACGGACGGAAACTGAGCGAGTGCACCCAAACTGACATCGACCGCTGGTACGCCGCCGCCAGTCGTAGTGAAGAGCAAGGCATCCAGCCGTTCCTCCTTTGGGCCGTGCGAAGCCGGCACGCCCCCAAACTCCACCTCCCAGCCCTCGTCCCGACGTCACCAAAACCGATCAGCCAGAACCAGCGGAAAGCCCTGATCCGCCGGATCCATGCCGGCACCGATATGGACCTGACCGAGCGTGTCATCGCCCTGCTGATTCTGCTGTACGCCCAGCCACTGAGCCGGATCGTTCGGCTCACCATCGACGACGTCCTCCACGACGGTGACCAGGTGTTCGTCCGACTCGGAGATCCGCCAGTACCAATCCCCGGCCCGTTCGCCGAGATTGTCACCAACTACGTCGCGAACCGATCGAACCTGACCACCGCAACCAACCCCACGAGCAGGCTGCTGTTCCCCGGCCAACGCGCTGGCCAGCCGCTGCACCCAAGCTCGATACGGCTACGCCTACACCGGCTCGGCATCCCCCACCTCAACGGCAG
>Ga0209540_10003500_pt1 | contig 10667 bp, 6 predicted proteins | sample BarGraIncu01121A_FD_184501 | JGI IMG/M metagenome (GOLD analysis project Ga0209540, IMG submission 184501) | Arctic peat soil microbial communities from Barrow, Alaska - Barrow Graham LP Incubations 011-21A (SPAdes) (version 2) | ecosystem: Environmental > Terrestrial > Soil > Wetlands > Peat... | reverse complement strand
CGACGGCCCGTTCTTGGCCGGCACCGCGGCGATCGGTTCCGCCGTCTGATCGACCCGCGGACCGATTCCGAGCTTCTCCTTGATCTTCTTCTCCAGCTCGTCGGCCAGGTCGGGATTGTCCTTCAGGAACGAACGTGCGTTCTCCTTGCCCTGCCCCAGCTGATCACCCTCATAGGTGTACCAAGCACCGGCTTTTCGCACAAAACCCTGCTCGACGCCCATGTCGATCAGGCCACCCTCACGGGAGATTCCGTACCCATAGATGATGTCGAACTCAGCCTGTTTGAACGGGGGGGCGACCTTGTTCTTCACGACCTTGACGCGAGTGCGGTTGCCCACCGGGTCGGTGCCGTCCTTGAGTGTCTCGATGCGACGGACGTCCAGCCGAACCGAGGCATAGAACTTCAGCGCCTTGCCACCGGTGGTCGTCTCAGGGCTGTTGTGCACCATGACACCGTCGACGAAGTAGTTATGGGTGCCAGCCACCTCGATATCGAACCGATGCATGGAACGCGTCTGCGGCTTAATCTCCACCGAAAGCACCCGGGCCGGGACGAGCACCTGACTGGGCTCGACGAACTGTGGCTCCACGGCGAACTGTCCACGCAGACGCGGGAGCAGTTTGTAGTCCATGGACGGGTGAACATAGGGCGCCACCAGCTCCAGGAACTTGCTGCTACTGGCGGTCGTCATCGTCAGCACAGCCTTCTTGACAGCGCCACGGATCGAGAGCTTGTTGTCAACACCGTGGACGTCGCGCAGATAGCCGGCGAGTCGCACGCGGCTCGCCTCGCTCATCGCCTCGACGCAGAACTCGACCCGACCACTGCCGCCAGCGGTGCGCTGCTGCAGTCCTAGCGAACGCTCGCTGAACGAGCCGTCATCCATGAACCAGATGGCCAAAGCCAATGGACTCAGTGACTTGAGGTAGTCGTTGGTCAAATGCTTCTTCCCGTCGCCCCAGTAGACGACCTCGTGAAGCTCGCCGAGCTCGGGCAACGGCGACAGGTCGACGAAGGCAGCACCCTTGGCGTTGACGCTACGGCTCTGACCAATGTTGCCGAACAGCGAAGCCTTCCAGTCCAGGTACTCGACCTGCTTCTCTCCGTGTCCCATCCGGAAGCGCACGCCGTGACGATCGTGCTGGTTGGGCGCCAGGTGGGCGTCGCCCATGAGGCCGCCCAGCACAAGCTGCCACTGCTGGTCACTCAACCGGGCCGTCTCGTTTGCGAGCACCCTGTCCCCGACAAGGAGATTGGCAGCCTCCCGCCATCCCCCAGGGGTACGGATCAGGTGGTTGTCCGTCGCGGCGAACTGCGAAAGACCATTGCCGCTGGACTTCTCCACGGTGAACTGGAGGAAGTGCTCGGCCACCCCGTTGTCGAACCAGTTGGTGATGGGCCGGTTGACGATCTGATTGAGCTCGACGTCATAGGTGCGCACCTCGACAGCCAGCTTCTGGTTGACGATCTTGCCGATCTTCTCCGTTGAGCCATCGGCCAACGTCACCCGGGTGTTGTAGGAAAAACAGCCGAACATCACTCCGATCTTCTCGCGGAGCTGGTTGATGAAGATCATCGTCGTGTTGGTGCTGCTGATGGTTCCGGTGAGCTTGCGGAGGGCCTGGGACATCAGACGCGCCTGCAGACCCACGTGGCTGTCGCCCATCTCGCCCTCGATCTCGGCGCGAGGAACGAGCGCCGCAACCGAGTCGATCACGATGATGTCGATAGCCCCGGAACGGATCAGCATGTCCGCGATCTCGAGCGCCTGCTCGCCGGTGTCGGGCTGGCTCACCAACAGGCCATCCGTGTCGACGCCGAGCTTCTGGGCGTAGTCAGGGTCAAGCGCGTGCTCGGCATCGATGAACGCCGCAATACCGCCGGCCTTTTGAGCGTTGGCCACCGCGTGCAGAGCGACCGTCGTCTTGCCCGAGCTCTCCGGGCCATAGATCTCGACAACCCGCCCGCGCGGCAGTCCGCCGATGCCCAGGGCGACGTCCAGGGCGATGGACCCGGTGGGAATGACGTCAATGGGGACGCGAACCTCGTCGCCGAGCCGCATCACTGCACCCTTGCCGTGTGCCTTCTCGATCTGCGCCATCACTGCTTCCAGCGACTTCGCGCGATCTGCTCCAGCCATGTCCCTCACCTGCCATTTCTGTATAGGGGTCCGCCGTCTACCTGCGACCGACACCTATGCGGGGATGCATCTCGTGTCGAGTCAGACGTTACGAGCAGCCACCGACAGCTACATCCAACAGGCGTAGGCCTGTGCAAGATGGGACAGCCGGGGCAACCCATGGGGAAAACATTACCCGAACAGATGTTCGATTCGGGAACAGGACACGCCGCGATCTTGTGGCCACGCCGATCGCAGGCCCCGCGTTCACAACCACCATGTTCGCCACGACCGAAACGCTCAGGACAGGAGACCTCAGGACAGGAGACCTCAGGACAGGAGCAGCTTCTCGAGCCGGCGGGCAGCCCCGACCAGTCCGAGCAGACCCAGGAGCAGAAGGTAGGCCACATGGACCAGCAGCCCGGGCCCGACCTCGCCCAGCATCAGCCCCCGCTCCAGAGCCACCCCCTGATACAGCGGCGTAGCCTGCACGATCCACTGCACGGCACCCGGATACATCGCGAGTGGGAAGAACGTCGCGGAGAACAGGAACATCGGCTGGATCGCCAGGTTGACGTAGTCGAAGTCCACCCAGGAGCGCATGAACGTGGTCGCGAACATGCCGACCGCCGAGAACGCGAAACCGATCAACGTCGCAGCCGGCAGCGCAAGCAGCGCCCACCAGGAGTGCACGGTCCCGACCAGCCAGGCGACCACCAGGAACGCCGTGGCATAGAGCGCCCCACGAATCAGCGACCAGCTGATCTCGCCCACGGCCACGTCCCGCGGCCCCAAGGGGGTGGCCAGCACCGAGTCGTACAGCTTGGCGAACTTGAGCTTGAAGAACACATTGAAGGTCGAGTCGAACACGGCGCCGTTCATGGCCGACGTGGCCAACAGTGCAGGCGCCACGAAATACGCGTAAGGCACGCTCTGACCACCATCGGTGGCCACCACCTTGATCAGCCCGCCGAGCCCGATCCCCAGCGAGAACAGATAGAACACCGGCTCGAAGAAACCCGTGAGGATAGCGATCCAGCCGTGTCGGTAGCTCATGATGTTGCGCTCGACCAGGATCCGCGCCATCCCCGCACCAGCGGGCATAGGCAGCACCCGTGCGATCCGCGAGGTGAGCCCCCTGGTGGGCGACGGACGTGCCTGGAGGGCGGACGTCATACGACCAGCCTCCTTGTGAAGGCGCGGCGAGCGAGCCACCCGCCGACGGCGATCACGACCAGCAGGTATGCGGTATTGCCCGCAACGCTGGCAAGGTCAGGTGATCCGAGGGCCAGCGAGCGGTTGGCCTCGACGCCGTGCCACAGCGGGGTGAGCCACGCGACCGGTCGCATGAATGCCGGCAGCTGGTCGACCGGGAAGAAGATGCCGGAAAACAGGAACAGCGGCGTCATGATGAAGCGGAAGAGGATGTTGAAGCCGCTGTCGGTCTCCTGCTTGGCCGAGAACGCGAAGACGGGCACCGCGAAGGCCATCCCGGTCAGCACGGTGATCGGCAGGGCCAGCAGCACCCACCACGAACTGAACGACCCGAACAGCGCGGCCACCGCGATGAAGATGGCCGTGGCGCCGGTGATCTGCATCGCGACATAGACCAGGTGGCCGATCAGGACGTCGTTGATGCCGACCGGCGTGGCGAGCATCGCGTGGTACTTCTCGTTCCAGCGGATCGCCCCCATCACCGGGTAGGTCGACTCCGACATCGCCGCCCACATCGCCTGTGCCGCAAGGATGCCCGGCACCACGTACTGCAGATACGGCACGCCTCCGACGCCTCCCGCGGAGTTATCGACGAGGCTGCCCAGCCCAAGACCGATGGACAGCAGGAACATCAGCGGCGAGAGGAATCGGCCGAAGAGGCTGCCCCGCCAAGTGCGCTTGTATGCCGTGAGCCAGGACCCGAGGACCGGTCGCCAGGGGGCGGGCGTCGGCTGCGGCGGACGGCTGGAGGTGCTGACCGATGCGCTCATCAGTCGACCAGCGTCCGGCCGGTCAGGTGCAGGAACACGTCCTCCAGGGTCGATCGGCGCACCAGGGCGGACAACGGCCGGACACCGCGCTGGTGAACCTCGGCCGCGGCCGAGTCACCGTCCTCGGTATAGACAAGCAGCCGATCGGGCAGGACCTCGACGCGCTCACCGATCCCGGCAATGGCACGTCCATGTTGGGCATGGTCGTCGGTGTCGAAGCGAAGCTCGAGGACCTCGCGGGTGGAGTACTGCGTGATGAGCGAGCGCGGCGATCCCTGCGCGACGATCTTGCCGTGGTCCATGACGACGAGCCGGTCGCACAACTGCTCGGCCTCGTCCATGTAATGGGTCGTGAGAACCAGGGTCACGCCGGAGCGCTTGAGCCGGAACAGTCTGTCCCACAGCACGTGCCGAGCCTGGGGGTCGAGTCCGGTGGTCGGCTCGTCCAGGAGCAGGATCTCGGGCCGGCTGATCAGCGAGCGGGCGATCGTCAGCCGTCGCTTCATACCCCCCGAAAGCGGCTCGACCCTGGTGGTGGCCCGGTCCGTGAGCTGGGCGAAGTCGAGCAGTTCCGTGGTCCGAGAACGCACCTCACTCTTGGAGAGGCCGAAGTAGCGCCCGTAGATCCAGAGGTTCTCCTCGACCGTGAGCTCTTCGTCGAGGGTGTCCTTCTGGGGGACGACGCCGAGACGCGCCCGGATCGCCGGGCCATGGGTGACCGGGTCCTGGCCGAACACTCGCAGCACCCCGCCAGTCACCGGGGACACACAGCCGACCATCTTCATCGTCGACGACTTGCCGGCGCCGTTGGGTCCCAAAAAGCCGAACGACTCGCCCGGCTCCACCGCGAAGTCGATGCCATCCACAGCGGTGAAATCACCGAAGGTCTTGGTCAGGCCGGTCGCGTGAAGCAGGGAGTCAGGGTCGGGACGAGTCACACGCCCAACGTTATCCCCTGGCCGCAACCGGTTTTTGGGCCCCTCAGCCCCTCTTCCTGGGGTTCCGCAGCTCCTTGCCGAGCCAGCGTTCCTTCGGCACGTCCATGTCGGCACACAGGGCCAGCCACGCCTCCCGCGGCTTGACCCCTGACTCGAGCGCCTGCATCGGAGTGCGGTTGCCGAGCGCTCCAAGGACGTGGTCCCGCGCCAGGGAGTGCGCGTAGGCAGCACCGAACTCGTCGTCCATCATTCGCCAGAAGTCACTCAGTCGCATTCGGGGAGTCTCCCACGGACCTACCGAACCGACCCACTCATGGCGCAGGTCCGTCATTGGTCGCGCACGAGCGTTGGTGCGCCATCAATGACGCAGGTGCTCCATCACAGCGCGGCGAAGCTCAGATCCAGCTGACGTGCTGTCGCAGATAGAGGAACCCCACGAAGGCGAAGACATCGAGCAGGAAGTGGGCGACGACCAAGGGCAGTACGCGCCGCGTGCGCTGGAACCACCAGGCGAAGATCAGCCCCATCACGAAGTTCCCGGCGAATCCGCCGAGCCCCTGGTAGAGGTGGTAGATCCCCCTCAGCACCGCGCTCGCCCCCAACGCTCGACCGTTCGACCACCCCAGCTGACGCAACCGGGTCAGCAGGTAGCCGACGACGACGAACTCCTCCAGCACACCGTTCTGGGCAGCCTGGAGCAGCAGGAGAGGCAGGCGATACCAGGTGTCGGGGACGTCCACAACGGCCAGGTTGGCGCTCACGCCGAGCTGGTGGGCGGCCCAGACCAGAACCAGGCCGGGTATGCCGATGAGCGCGGCGAAACCGACACCCTGCAGCAGATCTCCGCGACTGGGTCGGCGGTGCAGGCCGATCCCGAAACCAGCGGTCGCCGGGTCGCGGGAGAGCAGCACCAGCACCAGCAGGACCGGCATGAGCCCCTGGACAACACCCGTGACGTCATAAGCGATGTTGAGCCACATGTGAGCGGTTCGAGCACCGGAGGCGACCGTGGCAGTGGTCGCCGAGATGCCACCCCTGACGGTCAGCTCGGCCTTCAGGTAGCTCAGTAGTGCGTAGATGCCGGACATCCCGAGCGAGACGCCGAGCACGGCGAGCACTTCGGGGCCGCGGTGCAGGGCTGGAGGAATCGCCGTCTCAGCTGGTGAGGTCACGCAGTCAGTCTGCCCGACGGCTCATGCCGCAGGTCGGTCATTGGTCGTACACAAGCGTTCGCACGCCATGAGTGACGCACGTGCCCCATCAAGCCTGGCCCGCCCAGAGATGGGTCGTATGTGCCGGAACCATCCGAGGTCGGGCAACGTCCTATCGGCATGAACCGCAAACGATGGGCCGCAGTCGCTGCAGTCGTCGCTGTACTCGCGATTCTCATCGGGGTAGCCCTGTCTGGCGATCGTACGGAGGGAACGCCGTCGCCCGGCGTTCGGGAGGCCTTCGGGTTCGATGCAGCCTATGCTGACCCCAACCCGATGGTGCTGGTCGTCCGCTACGGCGACTCGAGTAGCTGCCCCAGCAAGGCCGTTCGCCATGCCGTCGTCCAAGAAGTCGACCGGGTCGTCGTGACGCTCACCCGCACCCCAATGCCGACCGACCAGGCCTGCACGTCCGACTACGGGGCCAAGCTCGTCCAGATCTCGCTCACCGCCCCGCTGGGCAGCCGAATAGTCATCGACGGGTCGCGCAATACACCGGTACCCATCTCGACCGGCCTCCCGCCCTTCGGCTGAGCCGGCCCTGTTGTCGCCGCTCCGATACAGACGCTGCCTTGCTGGGGTGAAGGCCGCTCCTGAGTCGGACAATCGGCCCTGGAACCAGCCTGAACTGAGCAAAGCGGCCTGAGCTGAGCAAGAGGTGGCAGGCTGGGCTGACGATGACGTCTGACGTGCTGGCCCGATTCTCCCCCGCGACCCGCGACTGGTTCAGCGGGAGCTTTGCCGCGCCCACGGATACACAGGTCGGCGCCTGGGATGCCATCAGCTCCGGCGCCCACACGCTCGTGGTGGCCCCGACCGGCTCCGGCAAGACGCTCTCGGCCTTCCTCTGGGCGCTGGACCGCCTGGGCACGACGTCTCCGCCTGCCGAACCGCTACGCCGGTGCCGCGTCCTCTACATCTCGCCGATGAAGGCTCTGGCCGTGGATGTCGAGCGCAACCTGCGTTCCCCCTTGGTCGGCATCGGTCACGCCGCCTCCCGGCTTGGCCTTCCGAAGCCCGAGGTGAGCGTCGCGGTCCGATCCGGCGACACCTCGGCTGCTGACCGCAGGCTGTTCGCCCGCCGTCCGGCCGACGTCCTCATAACCACCCCCGAGTCCCTCTTCCTGATCCTGACCTCAAAGGCGCGTGGGGCCCTCGCCGGCGTCGAGACCGTCATCCTGGACGAGATCCACGCTGTGGCCGGCACCAAGCGTGGCGCACACCTGACACTGAGTCTCGAACGGCTGGATGCACTGCTGGACAAACCCGCACAGCGGATAGGTCTGTCCGCAACCGTGCGGCCGGTCGAGGAGATCTCACGCTTCCTTGCAGGTGGTCGACCGGTCACCGTCGTCCAGCCCTCGTCGACCAAGTTGTGGGACCTCCAGGTAGTCGTCCCCATCCCCGACATGTCCGCACTGGGCGAGGCTGCGGGAGACCGCAGCAGTTCGGCAGACGGTCCGGAGCGGCGAGCCTCGATCTGGCCGCACGTCGAGGAACGCATCGTCGACCTGGTCGCCCAACATCGCTCGACCTTGGTCTTCGCCAACTCTCGCCGTCAGGCCGAGCGCCTGACCGCTCGGCTCAACGAGATCTGGCAGGAGCGGCTCGAGGTCGCGTCCCTTGCTGACTCCCTTGCCACTGAAGAACATCCGGACACGACCGTCGACATCAAGGCGAGCACCCGGAGTACGAACCCAACGCGAACGCCGGCCGAGATGATGGCTCAGGCCGGCACGTCCAAGGGAGCTCCAGGAGCGCTCGCCCGCGCTCACCACGGCTCGGTCAGCAAGGAGCAACGCGCCCTGATCGAGGACGACCTCAAGGCCGGCCGCCTGCCCGCCGTTGTCGCCACCAGCTCCCTCGAGCTCGGCATCGACATGGGCGCGATCGACCTGGTCATCCAGGTGGAGTCGCCGCCGAGCGTGGCCAGCGGGCTGCAACGGGTGGGGCGCGCTGGTCACCAAGTGGGCGCCGTGTCTCGCGGAGTGGTCTTCCCGAAGTTCCGCGGTGACCTCGTCCAGACCGCAGTGGTGGTCGACCGCATGCGCCAGGGCGCCATCGAGTCGCTGCGCGTCCCGTCGAACCCGGTCGACGTCCTGGCCCAGCAGATCGTCGCCATGTGCGCGATGGACGACTGGGCGGTTGATGACCTGGAAGCGTTGGTACGCAAGGCAGCTCCCTTCGCGAGCCTCCCCAGATCCATCCTGGAGTCGGTGCTCGACATGCTGTCCGGACGCTACCCGAGCGATGAGTTCGCCGAGCTGCGACCGCGCCTCGTCTGGGACCGGGTGACGGGCACGCTCACCGGGCGGCCGGGGGCCCAGCGGCTGGCAGTCACCAGCGGGGGCACCATCCCGGATCGCGGGCTGTATGCCGTCTTCCTCGCCTCCGGCGAGGGCACCGGACGGCGGGTGGGCGAGCTCGACGAGGAGATGGTCTACGAGTCGCGGGTCGGCGACGTCTTCACCCTGGGAACATCGTCATGGCGGATTCAGGACATCACTCACGACAAGGTTCTGGTCACCCCAGCGCCCGGCCAGCCCGGCAAGCTGCCGTTCTGGAAGGGCGACTCGCTTGGCCGGCCAGCCGAGCTCGGCCGCGCCGTGGGCGAGTTCGTTCGCGAGCTTGGCAGACTCGGCCCTGAGAAGGCGCGGGCCAGAGTGACCGCAACCGGCCTGGATGCCTGGGCTGCGGACAACCTGCTCACCTATCTGAACGAGCAGCGTGAGGCCACCCGGCACGTCCCCGACGACCGCACCATCGTGGTCGAGCGGTTCCGTGACGAGCTCGGCGACTGGCGAGTGGCCGTGCACTCCCCCTTCGGAGCGCAGGTGCATGCTCCCTGGGCGTTGTGCGTTGCGGCCAGGATGCGTGAGCGATTCGGTGTGGACGTGCAAGCCATGCACGGTGATGAGGGCATCGTGTTCCGGCTGCCCGACATCGAGTTCGACACGGACTCTGCTTCGGCCGGTCTGGGCTCCACCGGTCTGGGGAACGAACTGATGTCCCTGATCGCCCTGGACGCAGATGACGTCCACGATCTCGTCACCACCGAGATCGGCGGATCTGCCTTGTTCGCAGCCCGTTTCCGTGAGTGCGCTGCTAGGGCGCTACTGCTGCCGCGTCGCCGTCCCGATCGCCGACAGGCGCTTTGGCAGCAACGCCAGCGGTCGGCTCAGCTGCTCAGCGTGGCAAGCCAATACGCGTCCTTCCCGATCATCCTGGAGACGGTGCGTGAGTGCGTGCAGGACGTCTTCGACGTGCCGGGCCTCAGCGCCCTGATGCGCGAGATCGGGTCTCGCAAGGTGCGCCTCGTCGAGGTCGAGACGCCAACGCCATCTCCGTTCGCCCGAAGCCTGATGTTCGGTTACGTCGCGCAGTTCCTGTACGAGGGTGACTCTCCCCTGGCCGAGCGACGTGCTGCGGCCTTGTCTCTTGACCCCACGCTGCTGGCGGAGCTGCTCGGACGTGGTGAGGGCGCGGCACTTCGCGACCTGCTGGACCCGGCGGCATTGGCGCAGACAGAGTCCGAGCTACAACGTCTGGCGCAGGGACGGCGTTGCCGCGGCATGGAGGATGTAGCAGATCTGGTGCGGGTGCTGGGCGCTCAACCGCACCAGTCGATTCTCGCGCGGTGTGTCGAGGGGTCCACCGCCAAGGACGTCTCAACCTGGCTGGTCGATCTCGAGAGCGACCGACGGCTGATCCGGGTGCGCGTTGGGAGAGAGGAGCGTTGGGCCGCCATCGAGGACTCGGGACGACTGCGTGACGCCCTGGGTGTCGCCCTACCGGTTGGTGTGCCCCAGGTATTCCTCGAGCCGGTCCCCGACCCGCTGGGCGATCTGGTCGCCCGCTTCGCCCGGACACACGGCCCCTTCACCACCCGAGACATCGCCGACTGGTTCGGCCTCGGCATGGCCGTCGCTGCCGACGTTCTGCGCCGGCTCGTGGCCGCTGGCCGAGTTGTGGAGGGCGAGCTGCGACCGATCGAGTCCGGCGGCGGAGTCCACGGGAGCGACTTCTGCGACGCTGAGGTGCTGCGCACCCTTCGTCGTCGCTCTCTAGCTGCTCTTCGCGCTGAGGTCGAGCCCGTTCCGGCCGTTGATCTGGCCCGATTCCTTCCCTCCTGGCAAGGGGTTGGCACGGGTCTGCGTGGCAGCGAAGGCGTCCTTCGGGCCGTCGAGCAGCTAGCCGGAGCCGTACTACCCGCCAGCGCGCTGGAGACGCTGGTACTCCCCAGCCGAGTGGCGGCATACGGCCCAGAGTTGCTGGACCAGCTGACGACGAGCGGCGAGGTGATCTGGCGCGGGCACGGCGCCCTGCCCGGCGACGACGGATGGGTCTCCCTGCACCTGGCTGAAACCGCTCACCTGACCTTGGCGGCACCGTCGCAGGACCTCGACCTCTCC
>Ga0209540_10003499_pt1 | contig 10670 bp, 5 predicted proteins | sample BarGraIncu01121A_FD_184501 | JGI IMG/M metagenome (GOLD analysis project Ga0209540, IMG submission 184501) | Arctic peat soil microbial communities from Barrow, Alaska - Barrow Graham LP Incubations 011-21A (SPAdes) (version 2) | ecosystem: Environmental > Terrestrial > Soil > Wetlands > Peat... | reverse complement strand
CGATGACCCGGTATCAAAATATATTCACGAGTTCAGGAACCCTAAAGTTCTTGAAACTTACAATGGAAAAGATACAACTTATACTACAATTCCTGCAAAGCGTGAGATAACGATCAGGGACCTTATGACACATACTTCAGGCATTGATTATGCGGGTATCGGTTCACCGGCGATGAGGGCAATTTACGCAAAAGCAGATATTCCAGGTGGTTTCGGAACAGACAAAATGATATTAAGCGATAAGATGAAAGCTCTGGGCAGTATGCCTCTTGTACATCAACCTGGTGAGAGATTCACTTACGGATTGAATGTCGATGTTCTCGGATATCTTATTGAGTTATGGTCGGGTGAGAACCTGGATCAGTATTTCACTAAACACATCTTTGAACCTCTCGGCATGGAAGATACCTATTTTTATATTCCTGAAACGAAGGCTTCCAGACTTGTCAAAGTGAATACGGAAGGTCCTGACCGGAAAGTTAAAGAGATTTCACAGGATTTTGTGAATTACCCGTTATTGAAAGGTACTTATTTTTCAGGAGGTGCCGGTTTAAGTTCAACAACCCGGGATTATGCAATATTTCTGCAAATGCTTCTGAACAATGGGGAATATAACGGTAAAAGACTTCTATCCAGGCGAACTGTTGAACTGATCACTTCGAACCAGATCGGTGAACTCAACCGCAACCGTGATAAGTTTGGTCTGGGCTTTGAGATCACAACAGAATATGGACAGGCTGAACTCGGAATATCGGAAGGTTCATTCTCGTGGGGTGGCTATTTCGGTACCACTTACTGGGCTGATCCGAAAGAAAAGCTTGTATGCCTGTTGTTTATGCAACAGAGTCCCTTAAGCCATTCTGAGATACAGAACAAATTCAAGGCAATGGTGTACCAGACACTGGATGATTGAAGAGTTAAGCGTTTTGTGTTTCGCAGTTAAATGGGTGATAATGATCAAAGAACAAAAAATTTATGGACACAGGTGAAATCCTCATATATCAAAGCAAGGAAGGCGACATTAAACTCGATGTTCGCCTCGAAAAGGATACTGTCTGGCTTACCTTAGACCAGATGGCAACACTTTTTGGTAAATCAAGGGCTACTGTCAATGAACATATCCTGAATATCTTTGAAGAGGATGAACTTGAAAAAGAGCGTGTTATGAGAAAAATCGGAATTTCCGATTTTTCTACCAAACCCACCAATTTTTATAACCTCGATGTCATTATATCAGTAGGTTACAGGGTAAAATCACACCAGGGTACTCAATTCCGTATCTGGGCAACCCAAAGGCTAAAAGAATACATTGTAAAGGGCTTTACTTTAAACGATGAACGTTTTAAGTCGGGCAATTCAATGAACTACTTTGCCGAGCTTCAGGAACGAGTACGTCAAATACGCATTTCAGAGCGGTTTTTCTACCAGAAAATCAAAGATATTTATGCAACCAGGTTAGCACTAAGCTTGGACTAAGCTGGGACCAAGTTGTGATCAGGACGGGACTAAGTTAATTTTATTAATAAATGTAGGATTGATGACACATCTGTCCTTTTCGAATTTTGAACAATACGTTGACGGAGCAATCCTGGACCGCGGCCGCTCATATTTCAGGAACGGACATGTAATTTCTTTTGAAGAGGTTCAGCCGGGTGTATATGAAGCAGTAGTGGAAGGGACGGAAGATTATTTAGTTAATCTGACTGTAATTAACGATAGTCTTGAAGACTGCTCATGCACCTGCCCCTACGACTATGGTTCTGTATGTAAGCATATTGTAGCGGCAGTAATGTACCTGCAAAATGAAGAACCCGGATTACAGGAATCGCCAACGGTCAAAAAGAGCGAGAAGAAGCCAAAAGCTAAAAAGAAATCTGTTTCAGAACAGGTTGATGAAATGCTTGGTTCGTTATCGCATGATGACTTGAAGGATTTTATTAAAAAACAGTGCATTTCAGATCCTGCCTTCCGCAGATCGTTTATTTCAGGCTTCTTGTACAAAACATCTGGCGAATCACCCGAAAAGTACCGTGAGCAGGTCAAGGGCATTCTCCGGAGCGCAAAAGACAGGGACAATTTTATCAGCTGGTCGAGGGTAGGGATGGTTGGCAAAGCTGTAAATACAATGTTAGAAATAGCCAATCGCCATGTAATTGAAGACAATTTTATAAGCGCCATTAATATCTGCTTCCCGGTGGCCGAAGAAATGGTCAAAGCTCTTGATTATGCCGACGACAGCGATGGTGATATCGGAGAAAATATCAATCTTGCTTTTGATATTCTGGCGAAAATCTCTGAATCTGAAATACCTGAAGAGTTGCGCCTTCATCTTTTCGAACAAGTTATAAAAGACTATAAGAAAGAGATCTTTTCAGGCTGGGACTGGCAGATAAACCTGCTTGAGATTGCTGTTCAGCTGGCAAAAACCGATAGTGAGGCAAAGAATGTCATGTCCTTCCTCAATACTCATTCACATTATGAATACGAGAGCGAACAGATGACAAAACTTGAATACGAGCTGATAAAAAAGATGAAAGGGGAGGATGAAGCCTATGAATTCATTGAACAAAACCTTGATAATCCTGAGCTCAGGCGCAAAGCATTAACCAAAACTATAAAGGAAAATAACTTTGAAAAGGCTGAAGCTCTTGCAAATGATGGGATTAAGCTGGATTCAAAAGATAAACCGGGACTGGCTATGGAGTGGTACGACTGGCTTTTGAAAATTGCAATGAAAAAGAATGACGGGAATAAGGTTATCGAATATGCAAGGTACCTGTTCATTGACGGATTCCGTCACGACCAGGATTATTATGCCATTCTTAAAAAGTACACAGAACCGTCGGAATGGCAGAATTTTGTGGAAGTTATGATCTCTGAAATAAGGAAAAAGGGTCACTGGTCCGAAATAGACGTTGTAGGAAAGATTTACATTGAGGAACAGTGGTGGGAAAGGCTTCTGGGACTTGTCAGCGGAACAAAACATCTTCCTTATATTCAACACTTTGAAAAATACCTGTCTGATTTGTACCCGGCTGAGCTGGCTGAGATGTATGAAAAGGGAATAAGAAATTATTTAAAAAGGGTGGAAGGACGTAAACATTATCAGGAGGCATGCCGTTATATGCGCCGTATGATCAAACTTGGTGCCCGTAAGCGGGTTAACGAACTTATTCTTTCCCTTCGCAGGGAATATCCGAAGCGTAGAGCTTTACTGGAAGAACTAAATAAGATATGACAGGTAAATTATATATGTTAAATTGACATAAGAAGAAGTAAGAATGAAGAACAAACGAATGCTGAATTAAGAACTGAAAAACTTCTGCATTCTGATTTCGATTGTTCAAATGTTCTTATTTCAAAATATGTTATAAATTATGAACCAAACAGCTTTAATAACTGGAGCCTCCGGGGGCATCGGTCTTGAGTTTGCACGTATTCATGCATCAAAGGGAGATAATCTTGTTTTGGTTGCCAGAAGCAGCGATAAGCTTGATGCGGTAAAGCGGGAACTGGAAGGTGGATATAAGATTGAAGTGTATAATATTGTAAAAGACCTCTCAGTGAAAGATGCAACCAAAGAGGTTTATGACGAGCTGAAAAGTAAAAATATCGTAATTGATTACCTGGTAAATAATGCAGGTTTTGGTGATTTTGGAATGTTTGCAGAGTGCGACTGGAACAAGCAGGAAAAGATGATCAACCTTAACATTACCGCACTGGCCCATCTTACACGGCTGTTCCTTCCAGACATGATTGAGAGGGGAGAGGGAAAGATACTTAACGTGGCGTCTCTTGCATCTTTTCAGCCCGGACCAACTATGTCTGTCTATTTTGCCTCGAAAGCATTTGTCCTCAGTTTTTCAGAAGCAATAAACAACGAGGTGAGAGATAAGGGAATAAGTGTTACGGCTCTCTGCCCCGGCTCAACGGAAAGCAATTTCCATGCAGTTGCCATGGATGATCCTAACCTTGTAGAAGACCGGAAAATGCAGTCAGCAAAGGAGGTTGCTGAGATCGGTTACAGGGCAATGATGAAGGGAAAGCCTGTTGTGATCCCGGGTTTTAAGAATGCTTTTCTTGCATTTGCCGTCAGATTTTTCCCAAGGGAATTTATTACAAAAATGGCAAGGAAGATCCAGGAGGGTAAACACCTTATTTAAGAAGAGGAAGTTAGAACGAAGAACAAACGAATAGCGAAATCAGAAGTAGACTTCAACATTCAACATTCGAATGTTCGTCATTCTTACTTCATTTCATATAAAAATCTATATAAAGTTTCATCGTCCTGTCTGTCTTATCGACACAAATTCAACACATTATATCATCATTTAGTTTTATCCGTCAATTATAGTACCTTTGACGTTTTAATTCAGGAATAATCCCCGCCCCTACAAGGCAGTTTTTATTTCCCTTTACTTATACTAATTTATTACATGAAGTTTGAATCATTGAACATTATTGAACCTATACTTAAATCATTAAAAGAAGAGGGTTACACGATACCAACACCTATACAGGTACAGGCAATTCCAATAGTACTTAACGGAACCGATCTTATTGGCTGTGCCCAGACAGGTACAGGAAAAACTGCCGCTTTTGCTGTGCCGATTCTTCAGATACTAAGCAAAAACAAAACTTTTGACCGGAAAAGAAAAATCCGCAGCCTTGTAGTCACGCCGACCAGGGAGCTGGCAATACAGATCGAAGAGAGTTTTAAAGCTTACGGCCGGCACACTGGTCTCATATGCACTGTAGTTTTCGGAGGCGTCCCTCAGAATCCTCAGGTTGCTGCCTTACGAAACGGAGTGGATATACTTGTTGCAACACCGGGCAGGCTTCTCGATCTTATGAACCAGGGATTCATATCGTTAAAGGATATTGAGATATTTGTTCTCGACGAAGCCGACAGGATGCTTGACATGGGATTCATACACGATGTAAAAAGAATCATTGCAGCACTGCCGCAAAAAAGGCAATCACTTTTTTTCTCTGCAACAATGCCTCCTGCAATTGTTAAGCTGGCAGGATCGATTGTGTATAAACCAGTCAAAGTGGAAGTTACGCCATCAGCATCTACAGTCGATATAGTAAATCAATATGTTTATTTCACTGATAAGGTGAACAAAAGCGCTCTTCTTCTTGAGTTACTTAAGGATGAAAAGATTAAAACAGCCCTGGTATTCACCCGTACAAAATTTGGTGCAGATAAGGTAGTAAAGGTGCTTAAGAAGAAGAATATTATTGCTGAATCCATTCATGGCAATAAAACTCAGAACACCCGCCAGCGGGCCCTTTCAAACTTTAAGGCACAGAAAACGCGTGTTCTGGTGGCAACCGATATTGCTGCCCGTGGTATCGATGTTGATGATCTTGAGTATGTTATTAATTATGAGATACCTAATATCTCAGAGACATATGTCCATCGTATCGGGAGAACAGGAAGAGCAGGAGCAAACGGAACGGCTATTTCTTTCTGCGATGCAGAGGAGATGGCGTATCTGAAAGATATTGAAAAGCTTATTACGAAAAAGATCCAAGTCATCGAGGATCATCCTTATCCTCTGCTGGATCTTCATCCTGTAAAAGCTCCAAAGCAGCAGCATCAGAATCATAACCGTCCCAAGTCATTTGCACCAAAAAACAACCGGGATAACTGGAAGAGAAGATAAATTACGGTATGCGGCGTGCGGTGTCCGGCTTGCAGCTTATTTTACAATTTTCATCGCTGTGATAGTCACCGGCCCGAGAAGCCCTGAATCCTTTGGCTGCCATGATGAGGCATCAAAGATCCTGTTCTTCGTGTTCTGCGGCATCCTCGCATTGAAATTGACATTATAGAATTTCTTCCATTCGATATTATTTCTGTCCATATAAGAAATGCGGTTTGCCATCAGGTTTGAAACCCTGACCTCCAGTGTATTGCTCGATTTTAACTGTTTGTTATCGATAACTACTTTGAACCCGGGACCTATCAGAACAGCAATTTCTTTTCCGTTTAGCATAACCCTGGCGCTCTCATTCACCTTGCCAAGATCAAGCAGCCATGCATCAGCTTTGCCCTTCGGCTTTTTGAAAGTGATTGTATATGAGGCCGTGCCTGAGAAATTCTTTACATCATCGCCTCCGAAGAGTGTCCATGAAGATAGTTTCGAAATCTCTTTTTGGGAAGGTATGACAGGTCCTCCTTCAGGGAAATTTACCTTCCAGTTCCCGGTCAGCTCAGTTGATCCTGAAAGCGGGTCAAAGAAGCTATAAGGTTTTCCGGAAATTTCGCTGTTATAAGCTGAAAGTACCAGAGATTCGCCGGGCATGAGCCTTGCATAAACCTCAGTTGCTCCACCGGCAGATGAACGGATCTTTGCAGTTCCGAACTGCTCCGTCATCGGGTTGAAGATTGCTGCTGAAGATGCCTTTGCCTGAACGGGAAGCCACCCGTCAAAAGGTTTGTCGCTGCTGTTGTGTATGAAATAGGTGAAGCCTGTTTTTGTTTCGCGTCTTACATAGCTGATTTTGGAGTCAGCCATTGTCTCCCGCTTTATTCCGGCAAAGCTTAACAGCTGATTAAGGTCTTTTCCCATCAGTATGCTGCCTTTTCCATATGCAGACCTGACAACTTCAGGATTATTTGTCTGTGAGAAATTTATTCCGTTCTTCAGCTGGTTGAAAACTTCATTCTTTGCATCTATATCGGCCCATCCTGCAATATTTTCAGGCATATCGCCATAGATGATTATTTTGGCACCTTTATTTACAAGCATCAGGATGTGCGTGAAGGTCTCGACAGGAATGTATTTACACCCCGGAAGCACCAGCGTCTGATAATTATTTCCTTCTGTCATAAGCTCTCCCTGGTCGGTTTCAGTATTTTTCAGCTGCAGGTCCGAAATATAATCGAAGGAGTAACCCTTTGCCAGCATAAGATCTGCTCCGGTTTTAAAGGATGTGCCATTGAATGCAGGACTGATCGCATCAAAGTGTTCAAGCATTCCCCGGCCGTAATCTGCATACCTGTCAAAAATTGGGAAATATAGAAGTATTTGATTGTCAGGCCTTCCTGTCTGAAGAAACGACTGAACCCTGGCAATGTAATCATTAAGTCCGCGGAAGTCATTCCAGATCGGGTTAACCGGTGTCAGTTCAACAGCAGCATAGAATAGAAATCCCGGCCATGGTTCATTCTGAGGCGAGAAGCAGGTTCCATGGTATGATATATGATTTACTCCTCCAAGGAAAAACTGATCGACTGCTTTTTTTACGTCGGCAAGAGTTGAGGTGAAGTGTTCGCTGAGCCATGTTGCAGCTTCGCATGAGGTGAGATATTTCCCGGTAACATTTGATGCCGAGGATGCAAATTTAAATCTTGTAATTTCTGATCCTTCCGTTTCAGGGATATCGGAAGCTGCGTATAGGTCAAGAATGTTTCCCGGTGAACCATGTGCCTGGTCGCGTGTCATTTTGCCCTGCCTGTGAGCCCAGCTTGTCCAGTGAGTTGTAAAGTTGTCAAGCAGCAAATCTGAAATTGTTTGCCTGTAATCGGAGAGTACCCTTGCGTTTTTTTCAGGGGTATCTTTCTGAAACAGGGCAGGCAGGTTCTGGCTCAGGTCATAACCGCGCCGGAGGTAAAACTCGTAAAACATGTTGTTCGTCCAGTTCGATTGTCCAGATGCATCATCGACCTCGTAGGAATCATTGAAATAACCGTGAAGGTAGTCTACGTCATAGCCCTTGAAGGCTTCATCAAAATGTTTCAGGTAATCATTTATTGCCTGTCCCGAGAAATGATCAATCACATCTCCTTCTCCGCCGGGACCGGCACGTTCAACCTGTTTGCCATGCCATCCTTCGAAGAGAGCGTACAGAGTCCAGTTGCCAGCGGGAGCGATCCAGTCAAGAGTCTTGTCGGGCGTTACCTTAGAGGTCAGATTTATTACTTTACCTGAGTCGGAATATGCAAAAAGGCCATGAACCGGAAGCGATTTTTCAAACCTTATCTGGTCGAGGGCATAAAGCTGCAGATCTTTATTCTTTCCGACAGGATCGACAAGGTTAGAAATTTCGGGCCTTTGTCCTACAGCCCTCACGAGAGGTGCCTGGATGAACTCGATTTTTTCATTGAGTTTTTCTCCACCCTTGAGAGAATAGGTTTTATAATTGATATTCCTGCAGGCATCGGCAGGGTCAACCCACTTTCCTCCAAACGGCCATCCTGATGCGTTGGCAAGGTCGATGTCGATTCCGAGCCGTTCTCCTTCCTTCAGGGTATAAGTAAACATATCCATCCATTTGGGAGACAGGTAGTCGATGAATTTATCCTCTTCACCTTTAACTCCATAGATGACTGTAAGTTCCAGTCCTCCAAGACCTGCATTCTTGTACTTTTGCATTGCAGCTGTAAGGTCGGATTGCGAGACAATGCTGCCAGGCCACCACCAGCGTGTCCATGGTCTTGCGTTGCGTGTAATCTCAGGCCATGAAAGTTCCTGGGCGGATATAGCCTGCGAAAAGAAAAGAATCAGAATCAGAAGTTTTTTCATCGATTTATATATTTTATCTCTTTTAGATCGCCCCCCATCCCCCCCTGAAGGGGGGCTAATCATAGGACTAGATCAAGCCCCCTTTAGGGGGTTGGGGGCTAGAATCAGGTATTCCAAAGTAGAACCATAGTTTATGTTCTTTAAGCCCGCTCATTTCCGTCGGCTTCCCGGCAGGGCCATACACTGATGCGTCTGTTGTAAGTCCTGTTGCAAGCTTAGATCCGACCGGCGGGATGCAATCAAGAAATGATATGTCGCCCGGCGGCAGCTCAGGATATGACTTCGGACCTGTTATCCCATAAAAGTTATATAACCTGAGGAACAAACCATCGTCACCGGAGGCCATATATATCTTACCCTGGGCGGTGCTCAACTCCATCCAGGTAAAATCTGAGAAATATCCCTTGAATTCAGGGTAGAAGAAAGGGAAAGCACCTGTCTGCGTATTATTATAAATTTTGTTCCATACATTATAGGTCGCACCCTGAAGCCTGTTCTTCCAGACACGCGACGGCCCGTCACCAAGCCATTTTGCACGGGCGACATAATTCTCTGGGAAGGAGAAGCTTATCCCTGCATACTGGTACGGGCCCGTTACCTCGAATTGATAATCGAGGCTCAGCCATCCTGAATTATGCATTATCCACCTTGCACTGCTGAAGCTACCGCTATACATAAATTCAACACCCTTACCATCGTTTTCGTCAAAAGTCTTTACCTGGGTAACCAATGTGTTTCCGCCTGTAAAAACAGGTCCGTTATTAAACATGATATTTGAACGGTTATTATAAACTATTCGGGCAATTTTCCCTGTCTTTTTACTGAAGGTGACGGAAGTTCCATTTGCTTTTAATGTGACTGAGGTATCTGCTTCAACGGATTCTGCCTTGGTTTCACTGGAAAGAGGGATGAAGCTTTTAATAATCTCTTCATTGTTTCTTACCTGCCATGTCCAGCTGTAAATCTCGTTCTTATAAGGATCTTTTGCTGTAAGTATCAGTGCATCATAATTTTTCCAGTCTGAAGGGAGACCTAATTTTATTTCGCTTTTTTCTCCGGGACCAGCATTGGGTGAAGAAACCGGAATCTCCTCGGCCTTTTTGTATCCCGGCAGCCAGTCGGTTGGCTTATAGAAGGTTACAAGTTTATATGTGAAGGTACATTTGTTCAGATCAGTGAAGTGGAACCTGTTTTCCACGGGAATTGTTCCGGTAAAATCCGGAGGCAGCTCTTTAAGTGAAATATGAACAGGGGAGTATATTTCCCTTATTGCATAAAAGCTTCCCTCTTTCTCGCGGTGCGGACCCATGACACCGTCAGGTGCATTGACTCCGTCAGTATCAATATAGCCGTTCATATCCGTTCTTGAGAGACCTTCGTCTATAAATGCCCACAGGAACCCGCCGGCCGATTTTTTCGATTGCCACATAAGCTCCCAGTAATCGGACAATCCTGCTCCTCCGCCTCCATCATCCTGGCAATGGAGAAATTCAGTGGTCATATAAATAAGTGAATCATTTAAAATATTCTGAACGCTGTTATAGGGCTCATAGTGGTTACAGTCGATGCCGTTAAACGCATTTCCCGGCCTGTGATGCGGATGGATGACATCCCTTTTTGACGGATCATAGATCAGGAACTCCTTATCAAGCTCCTTGTTTGTGCCTCCCTCGTTGCCATTATCCCAGAATATTACAGAGGGGTGGTTGACATCGCGGATGACTGTTTCCTTTACTATCTTCTTCCCTACAGGAGTATCGTACCACCTTTGCCATCCTGCTATCTCATCAAGAACATACAGGCCAAGAGAGTCGCAGATATTCAGGAAATCGACATCGGGCGGATAATGTGAACAGCGTACTGCATTCATGTTCATTTCCTTTATCAGCCTGGCATCGTTGAGGCAGAGATAATAATTAAGCGTTCGTCCGCTCTCCGGCCAGAAGCTGTGCCTGTTGACACCTTTCATCTTTATCTTGATGCCGTTAAGGTAAATACCATCACCGTGATGAACTTCTATAGTTCGGAAACCAAACTTTTCAGTGGAAGTATAAAGCACTTTCTTCCCTGATAGGAGGGAATACCTTACTGAATACAGGTCAGGTGTTTCACTGGTCCAGGTCAGGGGATTAT
>Ga0209540_10003496_pt1 | contig 10682 bp, 9 predicted proteins | sample BarGraIncu01121A_FD_184501 | JGI IMG/M metagenome (GOLD analysis project Ga0209540, IMG submission 184501) | Arctic peat soil microbial communities from Barrow, Alaska - Barrow Graham LP Incubations 011-21A (SPAdes) (version 2) | ecosystem: Environmental > Terrestrial > Soil > Wetlands > Peat... | reverse complement strand
CTGTATCAGGATACCCTGATGTTTTACGTTGATCCCGATTTCTCGACCAGCCATGATTATATGGTGGCAAAAATCATTGCATACGATCGTCTCCAAGTTTTTTTGAATACAGAACTTGAAGCTCTATCTATCAAAGTTGCTAATCCCAATTGGGTACAACTTGGAAGTTTGGAAAATAACTTAATCCAATGGACAGATAGCAAAACGGCATTAGTAGAACTTATTTATGCAATATATGCTTGTGGGAGTATAAATAACGGTCATTGTGAAATAAGGGAATTAACAATTTTTTTTGAGCAAGTCTTCAATGTCCGGCTCACTGACATATACCGTACCTATTTGGAAATAAAAGTTCGATCCATTCCAACCAAATATATTGATAACCTCAAGGCAGCATTGCTTCGCAAAATGGAGGAGGACTTTTAAATATTCTTGCTTTACAAGGTAGTGCTTATTGTTAAGTAAAGTCTGTTTCTCACTTTTCCCAATTGGGAACAACTTGGGATTTTAGTAATAAATCGTGCTGCTAAGCAAAATCAAAAATAGTAGATTTTAAATCATATGCAACTAATAAACAATTACTTGTGCTTAAACGAGACAAAGTCACAATAATTACTTTCTATCCTTCAAGTAACGATTTCCCCTAAATATTTTTTCTTTCCCAATTGGGAACAACTTGTGAATAAAATCCAATAAAATCCACCAATTTTGCCATACTAAAATTATAAACCAACTCTTAAGTCTCCATCTTACTCCCTCTCCAGTTTGGAGAGGGTTGGGGTGAGGTCCGGATTTAGGGGTAAAATCTAAAATACATGGCAAAATTCAACTTAGCATTTTTAAAAATGCTTTTACACGAAGGTGGTTACATCAACGACCCGGATGATCTGGGTGGTGAAACTTACAAAGGTATTGCTCGAAACTCTCATGCAACCTGGTCAGGATGGGCACTTATTGACCAATTCAAAAGTAAGCATGATTTTCCTCGCTCACTCAGCACCAATCCCAAGCTTCAAAACTTAGTGGAACAATTCTACTTAAACAACTTCTGGCTTCCGCTCAATGCTGAACTAATCCAAAATCAGACCTCTGCAGATTCTGTATTTGATTTCGCGGTAAACTCCGGTCTGACCACCGCAACACGCCTTGTACAATCCATTGTCGGTACAAAAATCGATGGAATCATTGGAGAGATTACGCTCAATAAAATCAACTCCATGGACTTTGGATACTTTCAAGCTAAACTTACAGTGGCTAAAATTGAGTATTACATAAACACAATCCGGAAACGCCCGACCAGTAAAAAATTCCTATTAGGCTGGATTTCCCGCTCCCTCTCATTCAACGATTAATTAGAACAAAGCACTCTTTAAGCCCCTTTAGAGCCTGTCCGGCTCAGACGGAGGTTTGGGGTCTATAAACTATAAACTAAACACATGTCTGCACAAATCATAACCACCGAAGATCTGAAGGAGTTCAAAACCGAACTAATTCAGGATATAAAGGATTTGTTGAAAGAACAACAAAATCCTGTAACCAAGAAATGGCTCAAATCAGTTGAGGTCCGCAAACTGCTCAACATTTCGCCAGGTACACTGCAAACGCTGCGAATCAACGGCACTTTGCCATTTACCAAAATTGGGGGTACCAATTACTACAATTTCACCGATATCGAAAAACTTCTTTCTCAAAAAAAGTCTTGACTCTTGGTTCTTGGCTCTAAAATCAAAAAAAAATGAATTACATACTTCAGCTCAGCGGTTTCTTTCAAAAAGTTGCGGTCGACAATCGTCTCAACCCTACTCATGTTAGCCTCTATATGGCTATCTTTCAATTTTGGAACTCCGAACGATTTCAGAACCCTGTTTCAATATCCCGGCAGGAACTAATGCGAATCAGCAAAATCAGTGCAAAAGCGACTTATCACAAATGCATCAAAGATCTGCATAACTTCGGTTATATACAATATTTACCCTCATATAATCCCTTTAAAGGAAGCCTTGTTTACCTGTTCGATTTACAGTCAAGTGCTAAACTGGTATCTACCCCCGACCGTACTAATATCGAAACAAGCATTGAACAAGCATTAGCCCCTTATATAAACAAAGAAAACATATTAAACCTAAATATTGAAAACGAAGATACCCGACCACAAAATGATATTGTGTTGAAAGTTTCAAAAAAAGGAGCGAAAGTAGTTGAGATAAATGGGGTAAAGGTACAACCGGAAAACTTCCCGAAAAAAAGAACTTCAACAATTCATCAAACGAACACTTTTCCTCCCACTCTGGAGGAAATAAGCAAATACTTCCTGGAACAAAACAGCAACGAAGTGGAAGCTCAGAAATTCTTCAACCACTTCCAAAGCAACGGGTGGAAAGTGGGCGGCAAAGCACCCATGAAAGATTGGCAGGCAGCTGCCGGCAACTGGATCCTAAACATCCCGCAGTTTTCACCACAACCTAAAGTCACGGTGCAAAAACAACCGACTCCGGGACAACTCAACATAACTAGTTCAAAAAATTACTCAGAACCCCTTTAGAAAATAGTCATGAGTAGAGATAGAAATTATACTAGTCAAAAATTAAACTAGTTTTCTCTTTAGTCCTCATAGTCCCCAATGTCCACCAACAACCACGCCAATCAGTCTCGTTTCTTGGCTCTTGGTTCTATAATCTAAAAATACATGAACAATAATCTGTCTATAATACAGACCAAAGGCGAAGAAATGTTCGGGGAACATTTTCACATTATCCCCGAAGATTACGAAGTAGTTCATAAATTACTCACGTGGTTTCTGCATGATGAAAAACAAGCACAACAGTTTGGGATCAACTTGAACAAAGGCATCTTACTGACCGGCCCTATCGGTTGCGGCAAAACAAGTTTAATGTCCTTGATGCGGGTATTGGTACCACCGCAACAGCGGTTTGGTATCAAATCCTGCCGCGAAATTACATTCAATTTTATAAAAGACGGTTACGATATCATACAACGCTACAGCAGCTATGCTTACAACAACACAACAAATCCACCGCTACCCCACACCCATTGCTTTGATGACCTGGGAGCCGAAAGCACCCTCAAATACTACGGCAACCAGTGTAATGTCATGGGAGAAATACTCCTATCCCGGTACGATCATTTTATCAACAACCACATGATTACTCATGCCACTACCAACCTCTCCGCCTCCGAACTCGAAGACTACTACGGCAACCGCGTCCGCTCCCGTATGCGGGAGATGTTTAATCTCATTGCATTTGACGGTGGAGCGAAGGATAAGAGAAGGTAATAGCGACACATAAACAATTTATACCCCTTCGGGTATAAATTGTTTCGTCAAGCATAACATTATACCCTATCAGGTCTAATTAAAATGATTTAACTTTACATAAATACAATCATGATTCTTAAAAAAAAGATAGAGATTTTGCGAAAAGTACCGCTAGTCAGTATTTATCGCAAATAATCACTTCGATGGGCAAGCAGGAATATTTCTTTTGAAGATATTAAAAATAAATCACTTTTTTTATATCCATATTAAATTATTATTGTATTTTTGTATGCAATATACCCCTATAAAAAGGGTTTATTGAATATTTTACTAGAGAATGAATATGAGTGAATCAATAAAACATACATCTGATTTTCTTCGTAGTATTAGAACCAATGGTAGATATGCTTTTACCTTAGAAGATTTGACAACCAATATTCCCAAGCCTATTAAAAATATCAGAAAAGATCTTGATAGGCTTAGAATAAAAGGAGAAATAATCAATATAAGAAGAGGATTTTACACCATTATACCCGATGAATATAAAAACATGGGAGTAATTCCAGTCGAATTTTATATTGATGAGTTAATGAAGTATTTAAATAAAACCTATTATGTCGGTCTGTATAGTGCAGCTATGTTTCACGGTGCAGCACATCAACAGCCACAGGAATTTTATATTATTTCGGAAAAGCCAAAACCCCGAAAAATTAGTAATGATAGTTTTTTGATAAATTTTACTGAGAAAAAAAACTTTCCATTATTTGGGATTGAAGATAAAAAAACGGACACAGGCTACTTCAAAATGTCAAATATAGAATTGACCTTTCTCGACCTGATTTATTTTGAACAATCAGTCGGAGGATACAATCGCATAATGTCAATACTTGAAGAATTATCTGAAAGCATTAACCTGACCAAAATGAAAGAAGTAGTAAAAAATGATTTTCCGTTGAGTGTATTTCAAAGGGCAGGTTATATTGCTGAAAATGTGTTGGCCAATACTAAATTGGCAGCCGTTTTTGAATACAAATTGGCAAAATCAACCCCCACAACTGTACTTCTCAAATCTTCGGATGAAAAAAATGGGGAGAAAAATGCGAAATGGAATCTAATAATTAATACAGAAATAGAAAGCGACTTATGATCCCAAAAGCACATATTATTGAATGGCAGAAAAACGCACCATGGAAAACATTAGTCTACGAGAATAACAAGATAATTACAATAAGAGAAATCATCTTGGTGGTATCAATGAACCCTCTCTGCTCACTCCCACCCATTCGTTAAGGATGGAAAGAAAATTGCTAAAGAATAAAATATAAGTAGTTCATACTTTTTATCTAATCATATTAGGTTGCATCCTTTTGGGAATACATAAAAAGAAGCTACTTTTGTAAATCGTTAGAGAAACAACAAAATAAACAGACATAATTACTTAATATATTTCATGCAAGCCTATAAAATAACAATATCCGGAGAGTTAGGAAGCGGCAAGTCTTCATTGAGCAAACTTCTTTGTGAAAAAGCTGACTTTAAAATATTATCAGTTGGTGCAATACAACGAGAGTTAGCAGAAAAGCATGGCATGTCCACTTTAGAGTTCAATAAATACATGGAAACTCATCCTGAAATTGATATTGAATGTGATAATAAAGTTGTTGAGTATGGATTGTCTGATGCAAACTTGATTCTTGATTCAAGAATGGCTTGGCATTTTGTTCCTCATGCTTTCAAAATTCATTTGTTGGTAAATATCAACATAGCAGCTCATCGAATTTTCAATGATGATGTTAGGCAAAATGAACAGAATAACGACATTGAACATACAATACAGAATATTATAACCAGAAAAGCAAGCGAGGTAAAAAGGTTTAAAGAACAATACAATGTTGAAATAAACGACTTGCACAATTACAATATTGTGGTTGATAGTTCGGTTATTACCCCCGAAAATCTGGCTGATTTTGTACTGAGTAAATTTGAATCCTGGAAATTACAAAAGGAATTTAATCGGGTGTGGCTATCTCCTAAAAACTTATTCCCGCTTCAAGGCATACGCGAACATGGAGCACGCTATACAACTGAAATAAAAAAATCGATAGCAGCTAATGGTTATAACGAAGCTGAACCTATTTTGGTTATACAACAAGACGGGCTTTACTTTATTTACGATGGGCATAAAAGATGTACATCGTCAATCAGCCTCGGTCTCGATCTGGTACCTGTTATAATACTGAATGAAGAAGCAGAACAATTACCCAATGGACAAACTTTTTCAAGCTATATACAAGACCATTACTCAATTACTAACCTATATGATTGGGAAGATATGAATGGGTTTAGGTTTTCCTCATATCTTTAAATATAAAATTGCATTACTTACACTTAAAATAAGATTTATATGGATGCTATCGAAGAGTATTTTCAAGGAGAGTATATTAAAGAGAATAATAAGATAAATGAGATTGATGAGTTGGTGAGTGAGGTTATTAAGTCGTTGACTAATAGCACTCCTGATAAAAACAAAGGATGGCCATACGAAATTTCTGCCAATACTGGTATCAAACAAAGCGATAACTATTCATTTAGCACCAATGCCATGATACTTTTTGTACTCGCAAAATTTATTGGTAAAATAGAAATTGACTCTCCATTACTTCCTTGGATTGAATGGGAATCTAGCAAAAGTCTAAAAAAGCAGTTTGATGGCTTCGACATTTCGGAATATTACAAGATATTCAATGATAAAAGCATGAACTTATCAACTGTTTATTTAAAAGACAAAGGTATTAATGCAGAGGATTTAGTTTCGACTTCAGGTTCTTTTGGCTTTAATGATCCTTTCACTTTATCTTGGATTGCTGAACTGCTCTCAACAATTTACACTACAACCAATGGACCATTTGAAGATATAAAAAAGTCTGTGATTGATGTATCAGAACAAATTGTTTCAAATGTTTCAGAGAATGTAAAGAAGGATAATCCTCTTTTAATATTTGGCGGATATACAAAAAAGACTAAAGAAGAAAAGGAAGAAGAAAAGGTTGCTCAAAGTGATAATAAAACAAATGGCAGAAAAGCATCCAATCATATATTCCCATTATTGAGGGTAATACACCTATATAAATCACTATGTCATATAGTTACAAAAATAGAAAAAGAGCAAAAAAAATCACTTATCGCCGAAAGATCTGAAACCCAGCAAGGTGAAGTTGCATTGACGGATCCAACAGTATCAGATCAAATGACTGGATTAGAAAAACTAAAGAACTCATTAGGAAGTCTAAATACAACTAATCTCCTTGTTAATCTCCAAAATCGAATCAATCAACAAATAAGTCATTTCACGATACAAAACAGCTTATTTGATACAGCTGAATTAGTCATGTCATTGGAGGGGATGTTGTTATTGGATGAGAACCGTCGTATAGATGAAAATCTGATTCGCAAAGTATTTGAAATACTAGAAATCAATCAGAAGAATAATCTGAATTGGCGTCCACTAAAACCCTTTGTAACTTCTCCTCAGGGGGATGTTTTGCTTCCTTTGAGTATTGAAATAGCAAATTCATTGCTTCGTATCTGTAAGCTATTGGAAAGAAAAAAACAATTTTATTTCCATGAATATGCTCCTATCTTCAATAAATACACCCAATGGTTATTGGCGAATGTTTCGCAATGCACAATCGGAGATACAACCTATAAAGGGTGGCGTTCGGAGCATGTTCAGGAGCCTAATCTTATTCATCCCTGGGAAACTGCTCAGGTATTGACTTATTTGATGACTTATAAATCCATGATTCAAGAACGAATTGCACATAAGTCATTAAAAAAATGTGGTTTATCTTGTTCTGATGAGTTTTTAAATTCTAATGTTGATGACACAAAATGGAAAAATAAATGGGAAAAATCTCTTACAGGAACAAAAGCTTATAAAGAAATAAGAGAAACTTATATATCTAGAAAAAATAATAAAGATCTTAGTTTTTCTATGCTTCTGTTTGGCCCTCCGGGAACAGGTAAAACTGCAATTGGTGAAGATATTGCAGAAGTACTTAAATGGAGATTGATAACCATTACACCCAGTGACTTTATTAAAAATGGAGAAGCTGATGTGGAAGGTCGTGCTAAATCAATTTTCAAGACATTGGAGCAGCAAAAGGATTGTGTGATTCTTTTCGATGAAATTGATCGACTAATATTAGACCGTGATTCTATATACTATAATAACCAGGGTGATATGTTCCAATTTATGACCCCTAGTATGTTGGTGAAAATTAAGGATCTCCGCAAAGCAGAAAAGTGTATTTTTATAATTGCCACCAATTATGCCGAGAGAATTGATTCTGCGATAAAGAGGGCTGGTAGAATCGATGAAAAATATCTTATTAATCTTCCTAATAAAGAACAACGGTTAATCATTCTCAAAGAATTGATAGGTGCAAAAATTAAGGAATCGATTTTGAACTCGATAATCAGTTCTAATTCAGAAAATGATTCGGACTTACAACAGAAGAATAAAGCCGTTTTAGACTTGAAGAAAGTAATTAGCGAGTTTATTGAAAGTAAGCTCAAACCTGATAATGAGAATAAAATCTCGGAAATTGAGAAAAATATTAAAGCATCAGAAAAGCAATTAAAGAAAAAAGAAAAAGAACTTGCAATAAAGGTTGCTGAAAATCTTTTGAAAGAAACAATCGCTGTTGAAGCTAATAATTATATTTTGGAAGACTATCTGGTTAATGAAACAGTATTTTGTGCATATGGTGAATTAGAAGCATTCATCAAAAAGGCTTGTAAGAAAATACAAACAAAAGATGATTTTTCAAAAGAATTAATGAAAGTTCTAAAAGATCAGGATAAACCTGCTGTAAGGTTATCAAATTATAGTCGTAGGTTTCAAAAAGAAGAAAACGGGACGATTCTTCCTATTTATCCATTTAAAGAGTTTTTCAATCTTCTTGATTTACAACTTGAAGTTACTCCAATAGGGTCACCAATAACAACAGAAGATCAAATTAAAGATGTTCTCAAGAATGTTACTGATACTATTTATAAAGTTGTTAGTTTAGATAGTTTTGCTATTGAAGACTACAAAGATAAAGGCCTTAAATGCTACGAATTATTGGATTTCCTGAGAAACAAAGACGATAAAGACGAAAAAAAAGAAAGATAATAAAATGAATTTGATTCAATTAGAGAACGACAGTGAATAGTATTTATTTATCAGCCCCAATCACTACAGGAACGAATTTCCTAGAGTGGTATCTTACAAGGGGAAGTTTGATAGCGGATAGCAATGAATACAAAAAAGCTCATTACAACGAAATTATCCAACCGAACTCAGAGAAGATACTTAGTTTCCATGCAGAATTAAGTAGAACATACACTACTCCAATCATCGAACCGGCATCGTTTGAGATGCCGGGCTGGAGTCAGGATGATTACCTGAACCATTGGGAGGAGGTAATCAATCGTTGTGTGACAAAAATTATCTTTATGGACGGTTGGTGTTATTCCAAAGGTTGTACCTTTGAGTATTATATCGGTCTGAAAAAAGGTGTTAAGTTGGTCGATCAAAACGAGATAGCCATTGATCCACAATGGGCATTGACGCACATACAACAAGCTATTGCAGAATATAGTAAAGCAGGCATCAGTACCGACCTGCAACAAAAGTTAGTAAAAGAAATAGAATATGAATGCAGAAAATAACATCAGCAATTTTACCATTGAGGTAAAAAAATCATTGAATCTAAAAGACGAAGTATTGGACTATATTTCGGCCTCGTTTAATGTGGCGCAATTCGCCAGTTTTGCTCCAAGCGATTTAAAGCCACGTTATTCACGCATTTTTGGATTCAATCCAAATGAGCATTGCGATACAATAGAAAAAACTCTTGAGGTATTAATCAATAGCTCGCAGGATAAATCAATCAACGTCCGAACATTTAAACCCGGATTTATGAAAGGGAATCCATTTTATTATGGCATTAAAACTGCTGCAGAGGCCTATGAACTATTGAAAAAATCTGCTGCGGACGGATTTTATACCATCGTAAACGAAACAGTTGATATTCATGATGGCGGTGTGTCGGGAGTTGTAATGAATGATATTATTGAGTTCTCCCCAAACGATACACCTAAATGTGTAGAGAAACCCGGAGTCTGCTCACTTCCACGTTCAGTAGGAATTAACATACTTCAAACAGTATATGGCTTCACTCCTAACTTGAATTTCAGAGATGACTTACGTGTAGAGTTTAGTATTCACCCGAAGCGTCGTGGTTTTCAAAAGTCGCATACTATTATTTGGGAGGTAGAGCAGGGAGTTGATCATAAAACCGATTTTGATATATATTGGCCTAATAATTTTAGTCAATTCATTGGCGATAAGGCTTTTGGCCTATTAGTCGCAAGTGAATTTGGCGCATCGGTACCAAAGGCTACATTATTAGCCCGCAATGTGGCTCCCTTTAGTTTTGGAAAAGAAACAGGCTTATCTGAAATCTGGTTTAGAACCTGTCCTATGGAAAAAACAGCAGGTAAATTTCCTACTTATTTTGGATGGAGTGATCCATTTCGCCTGATGGCCGACGATGAATTATTGCCTGTAGCATCAATTCTTTCGCAGCAAAGCGTGGATGCTGTATATTCAGGTGCAACAGTTCCTTCTAAAAAAGAATTGTTGGTAGAAGGAGTATTGGGTTTCGGAGATGATTTTATGGTCGGCAATGCCTCTCCTGAAAAAGAACTTCCTGAAAATTTGGTTTCTGAGATTAAAAAAATATATACAGAGCTAAAAAGTAAACTGGGTGAAATCAACTTTGAATGGGTTTATGATGGTAAACAGGTTTGGTTGGTTCAGCTCTCAAGAAGTACGGTTCTGTCAAGCTCAAAAGTAATCTATCCGGGTAAAGTGAGCCACTACATTTCATTTCAGGTTAATAATAATCTAGAAGAATTACGCAGCATGATAAAAACACTTTCGGAAGATACTGGGATTCAACTTGTCGGAAAAATTGGAATTACAAGTCACTTTGGGGATGTACTGAGAAATGCTCATATACCATCAAAGCTTAAATCAAACTAATCCTCTTTCTGATTTTATAATTTAAAAGCCTGTTGCAAGTTAAGATGTAACAGGCTTTATTATTTTAATACAATTCAAATTAGTTAGTTATCCAATGGTTTTTTAGCATAGCATTGCAGAACCAAAGGTCAGGCTTCACCAGTAAGATAATTACGGGCAGCTCCGCAGGGCAACCGCCAGCCGCCAAAAATCCCCGCCCCTTATCTCCAGGTCAGCAGATTTCACCGATCGCTGAGCGTGTCGAAGCGTCGGTCGCCGAGCCTGTCGAGGCGGGGCTTGCACAGTCTTTTTGCCTGCCTCCGCACAATC
>Ga0209540_10003495_pt1 | contig 10686 bp, 8 predicted proteins | sample BarGraIncu01121A_FD_184501 | JGI IMG/M metagenome (GOLD analysis project Ga0209540, IMG submission 184501) | Arctic peat soil microbial communities from Barrow, Alaska - Barrow Graham LP Incubations 011-21A (SPAdes) (version 2) | ecosystem: Environmental > Terrestrial > Soil > Wetlands > Peat... | reverse complement strand
CGTCTTCGCGATCTTCGAGTCCTTCACGCCCGAGGTGCAGGGCGCCTCGATCGACGAGGCCTACCTCGATGCGACACCCGGCGCCGACGGTGCGCACCCGGTCGAGGTCGCGAAGCGTATCCAGGCGGCCGTCGACGCGCTGGGCCTGTCGTGTTCGATCGGCGTCGCCTCCAACAAGACCGTCGCGAAGATCGCCTCCGATCGCGACAAACCACACGGCATCACGGTCGTCCCGCCCGGGACCGAGGCCGCGTTCCTGGCCCCGCTGGCCGTGCGCCTGATGCCGGGCGTCGGCCCGAGCACCGCCTCGCGCCTGGTCTCGCTGGGGATCCGGACGCTGGGCGAGCTCGCGGCGCTCGACGACGACACTGCGCGCCAAGTGCTCGGCTCGCACGGCCCCGCGACGGTGCGGCGGGCGGCCGGGTCCGACCCGCGTCCCGTTCGCGAGCGGGACGCCGTGAAGTCCGTCAGCAACGAGCGCACGTTCGCGACCGACCTCCGGGACCGCGCCGAGGTCCGCGACATGGTCGCGGGTCTGGCCGAGCACGTGGCGGGGCGCGTTCGGCGCAAGGGGCTGAAGGGTCGAACCGTCCACCTGAAGGTCAGGTTCTCGGACTTCTCGACACGGACCGCGCAGACGACACTGGATGAGGCTGCCGACGACAGCGGGCATATCCAATCCGCCGCCCGGGCCCTTCTCGACGCGGTGTGGGCGCCGGGGGTCGGCGTACGGCTGCTCGGCGTGGGCGTATCGGGGTTCGGCGAGGCTCCCCGGCAGTTGGCGTTGCTCGGCGACGAGACGGGAGCGCGTGACGAGCGGCGCGCCGCGATCGACCGTGCCGTTGACGAGCTGCGGGAGCGGTTCGGCGATGACGCCGTGCGCTTCGGCACGAGGAAGCCGGCTTCGCGCGACCCGAAGGACCGCTATGGCCCGGGGTAGATAGGGTCTGAGGGACGCGGTTGCCCCCGACTACGTCGAGAGAGGCCCCACATGACGCCAAGACCGCATGGAGCGAGAGTCGCCTGGCTGCTCCCGCTTCTGGCGATCGCCGTGGTGTTCGCCTCCGGCTGCACGCCGGAGGCGGAGAGGACGCCTACCGCTCCGTACTACAAGACGGTCCCCATCGGCTCTGCAGAGGTCGTTGGCTATCTTGGTCACTCGGATCTGGAGGGCGGCTTCTGGGCCGTCTATGACGCGAAGCCCGATCCGAGCAGCAGTGTGCAGCCGAAGATACTGGCAGTGCTGATCCCCGTCGACTCCGACGAGTCTGCGCTCGTGCACTTCGACGGGCAGTATGTGTGGGCGGCCGGCCGGATCCCCGGCGGCGTCTCGTCACGGATGGCGGGTCCGGAGATCTTCGTCGATGGGATGGGGCCCGCCAAGGAGCCATAACTCCGGCTAGGTGACAACAGTGTTCTCTGCAGCCTGCCACTCCTCTTCGTCGGTGTGCCCAGAGCTCCCGCGGAACGGTCCCATCGGCGCGGTGCCGACCCCCCGCCGCAGCCGCACGGGCGTGCCCCCGGACGTCCTGACGACGTAGGGACGCACGATGTCGGCGATCACCGCGATGCCGCGCTCCTGGTTGTTCTGCAGCACCCCTTCCACGATGTAGGAGCGGTGCTTCACGATCGTCTCGCCGCTGCGCTGCAGCGCCTCAGGGAAGACCACGACATCGATCAGCCCCGTCGGGTCCTCGAGCGTGAGGAAACACACCCGCTTGCCCGAGCGCGTGCGCGGCGTCTGTGCGCGCTCGCGCAGCCCCGCAACGGTGATGCGCGAGCGATCGGGCCGCGACGCCAGGTCGCTCGCCCACACGACGCCGCGGGCGGTGAGGTCCTCGCGCGCCAGCTCGAACGGATGGCAGGTGACGGCGAGCCCCAGCAGCTCCAGCTCCGCGCCGAGCCGCCGTGCCGCACTCCAGCCCGACGGGTGTGACGGGTCCTCGGGCGTGCGGGCGCGCGAGGGCGCGAGCAGCAGGGCGCGCTCACCCCCGCTGCCCTCCCGGGCGAGCGTGGCCTTCAACTCGGGCAGCAGCACCAGCTGCTCGTCGCGGGTGGGTGGTCGTCCGGCGTCGGTGCTTCCCAGGCCTTCGAGCGCCCCGACCCGGACGAGCGACTCCGCAGCGTCGATCTCCGCCCGCGTGCGGCGCAGGAAGTCGGCTAGGTCGTCGAAGGGCCGCACGGCGCGCTCCTCGGCGATGGCGCGCAGCAGCCGCGCGTTCATGCTGAGCAGGCCCTTGAGCCCCACGCGAATGGCGCGCCCGTCCTTCTCCACCCCGCAGCCGGCGCCCGACACGTTCACGTGCGGCGGGAGCACCTCGATGCCGTGCCTTCGCGCATCGTCGAGCACGAGGCGCGGACTGTAGAAGCCCATCGGCTCGTTGTCGAGGATCGCGGCGGCGAACTCGGCCGGGTAGTAGGTCTTCAGCCACGCGCTCGCGTAGCTCACCACCGCGAAGCACGCCGCGTGCGCCTTGTTGAAGCCGTAGGCCGCGAACCCCTGCAGTTGGCGGAAGACCTCCTCAGCGACCTCCGCGGTGCACCCGAGCGCGACGGAGCGGCGCACGAACTCGCCGTGCAGCGACTCCATCTCGGCGCGGGAACGGTCCTTGGTCATCGCGCGGCGGAAGCTGTCGGCCTCCGCGAGCGTGAAGCCCGCTACGGCGCGCACCACCTGCAGGACCTGCTCCTGGTAGATGATCACGCCGTACGAGTCCGCCAGGCACGCTCCCATCCCGGGGTGCGGCACGATGACGGGCTCCAGCCCGTGGCGGCGCCGGATGAAGGGCACGATCATCTCGGCTTCGAGCGGCCCGGGACGGAAGAGCGAGATCGCGGCGATGATGTCCTCGAAGTCGCGCTCCTGCAGGCGCATGGCGAGGTTGCGCTGCCCGGAGCTCTCCAGCTGGAACATCCCGACCGTGTCCGCCGCGGCGATCGTGTCGTAGACCTTGGGATCGTCGTGCGGCAGCAGGAACGGCTCGGGCACGGCGTCGTCGCCCACCCGCGCCCGGGCCAGGTCGACCGTCTGGCTGATCGCGGAGTGCATGCGCAGGCCCAGGATGTCCATCTTCACGAGCCCGAGCGCCTCGACGTCGTCCTTGTCGTACTGCGAGACCACCGTGCCCTTGGCCGCCCACTGCAGCGGGGTCCAGCTGTCGACCGGCTCCGCGGTGATCAGGAAGCCGCCGAGGTGTGTGCCGAGGTGCATGGGGACGTGGTCGAGCTTCTCGGTGAGGTCGAGCAGCATCTCGTGACGCGCGTCGCGCAGCGGGTGGTTGCGGCACTCGGGGTAGGTCTCGAGCACCTCGCGGATCCTTCGAGCGCTGGTCCAGGGCAGGTGTCGCGAGAAAGAGTCGACCTCCGCCTGAGGGTGACCGAGCGCTTTCGCCGCGACCCGCACGGCGCTCTTGGCGGTCATCGTGTTGACGGTCGCGATCATGGCCACGTGAGCAGCCCCGAACCGTTTGTAGATGTAGGCGATGACCTCGTCACGGCGGGCCGAGTCGAAGTCGACGTCGATGTCGGGCATCTGGCGTCGCTCGGGGTTCAGGAAGCGCTCGAAGAGCAGTGAGTGGGCGATGGGGTCGGCGTCCGTGATGCCGAGGGCGTAGGTGACGATCGAGTCGCCGGCGCTCCCGCGTCCCGAGTAGCGGATGCCGGACCGGCGCGCGAAGTCGACGATGTCCTTCACGACGAGGAAGTAGGCCGGGAACCCGAGCTTCTCGATGATGGAGAGCTCGTGCTGCAGTCGTCGCACCGCCTCGGGCGTCATGGGGCGGTAGCGCTCCTCCAGCCCGTGCCAGGCCATCTTCGAGAGCACGGAGTAGGCCGTCTCGCCGCGTGCCAGCTCCACCGTCGGGAAGTGGAACGCGCCCAGCCCCAGGTCCAGGTCGCAGCGCGCGGCGATCTCCAGCGTCGCGTCACAGGCTTTCGGGTAGCGCGAGAACAGCCGGCGCATCTCGGACGCGCCCTTGAAGTAGAGCTCGGCGTTCGGGCGTCCGAGGGGGCCGGGAAGCGCCCGTCGGGCCCCGACCGCCGAGAGCACGTCGTGCAGGGGCGCGTCGGCGCGGCACAGGTAGTGGACGTTGTTGGTGGCGACGACGGGCAGGGAGAGCGACCGGGCGAGGTCGGACAGCGAGCGCAGGTAGTCGCCCGCCTCGGGGGTCATCGTGTGCGTCAACTCGACGTAGAAGTCACCGGGGGCGAAGCAGCGCGCGAGCCGCGCGGCCGCCTCCTTCGCGCGCCAGGGCACGCCGGCGACGATCGAGGCGCCGACCTCCCCGCGCTGGCAGCCGGAGAGCGCGATCAGCCCCTCGCTCAGACGGTGCAGGTCGTGCAGCGTGACCACCGAGCGCGTCCCTCCCGCGTCGTCGTCGGCCGAGCCCGAGCGCAGGTGCGCCGCCGACAGCAGCCGGCAGAGGTTGCGGTAGCCGGTCAGGTCCTTGGCGAGAAGCGTCAGGTGGAACCCCGCCGCGCGCGCCCGCCCGAAGCCGGTCGGATGCGGACGCGTCAGCCGCTCCGCGGGCGGCAGGTCCGCCTCGCAGCCGACGGTCCCGGCGGTCTCGACGACGACCTCGACGCCGATGATCGGCCGGACGCCGGCCGCGCGGGCCTTGCGATAGAAACGGATGGCGCCCGACAGCCCCTGGTGGTCCGTGAGGGCGAGCGACTCCATGCCGAGGCGCTTGGCCCGCTCGACCAGAGCGTCGAGCGATGCGGCCCCGTCCATGAAGCTGAAGTGTGAGTGCACATGGAGGTGCACGAATCCGGCCACGTCCGCCGCCTGCGTCTCTCTCGTGCTTCTAGTCGACCACGCCGACGAGCAGCCACTGCTCGCCGAGGCGGTCGTAGGCAAGGTCGTAGACGCCGCCGCGTGCGATAACGCGGAAGCAGCGACGGCTGACCGCCCGCTCGCGGTCCCACCAGCGGGTGTCGATCGCCCACTGCGTGACCACCTGGTCGATCTCGTAGCGCTTGCCCTTGCGGATGAAAGAGCCTGGTCGCCCGCGTTCCGCGTCCCACTCGACCGGCACCGCGATCTCGACCCGCGCCGGGCCGTCGACGTCGGAGCCCCGGCGCAGCCACGGGGTCGAGAGCAGCTCGAGCACGACGGGCAACCGGCTCGCGCTCTCGAACAGGTCGAGGGGCTGGCCGGCCTTGCGGGCGTCGAAGCGTCGGATCGAGGCGTTGTTCCCCATAGTCGCGTGAGACCTCCTTGCGGGCGGCTGTGGGGACGCACACCGGCGTCCCCACATCACAAAGATACCGAACATATGTTCGGTATACAACGCGACACTGACACCGCGCGACGGAAGGCGGATAGGCGCGACGAAAGACGACCGAAGGCGCCGCCCGGTGATCCGGACGGCGCCTTCGGTCGTTACACAGAGGTGTCCCGAGAAACCTCGCCTCGCGAAAGCATCTACTGACCGGATTCCCGTTTCACGCCGTTCTCAGGGGATGGTAATCGGGTTAGGCCTCGCGACGAAACCCTTTCGCAAACCACCAAGTCGGGCAGCTGCTGGTACTCCGGTTTTCAAGGCTTGCTCGGTCCAACTTCTCGGGACACGACGTACATTAGGCGTGCCCCGGGGGCGCGTCAACGGGTATTTTCGGGTTTGTCGGACTTCGCGCTGAAAGGGTTCCCAGAGGGTGCAAACGGCCATCTCCGGCCGTCGAACGGTCGAACGACGTCTTGTCGCTCGTATGCCCCGTATCGCGCCCCCGGGACTCGGACCGGGGCCTGACAGGCCGGTCGCACAGGCCCGCGGCAACGCGGCTCTGGAGGTCGTCTATACTCATCGCGGGGGTAGTCTGAAGACATGAAGCCCACGTCCGGGCCGTCGAAAGCGGACTGACATGCCGAGCGCCACACTCCAGGAGTATCTCGAGGCCATCTACAAGATGTCGCTCAAGGGCGAGGTCCGTCCGACGCAGATCGCCGACGCGATCGCGGTCTCCGGTCCGACCGTCACCGCGACGCTGCGCCGGCTCGAGGCCGCGTCGCTGATCACCCGCCCCCAGGGCGGCGTGGCGCTGACGGAGCAGGGCCGCCGGGAGGCGATCGAGGTCATCAGGCGCCACCGGATCGCGGAGCGCTTCTTGGTCGACGCGCTGCAGCTCCCGTGGGAGTCCGTGCACGAGGAGGCCTGCCTCCTGGAGCACGCCATGTCGCCGCGCGTCCTGGCGAGCCTCGAGCGGTTCCTCGACAACCCGTCCGTCTGCCCGCACGGCTATCCGATCCCCTCGGTCGACGGCGCGATCCGCGAGCCGGCCGGCGTGCCGCTCGGCACGCTGCCGGAGGGGACCCGGGGCACGGTCGTCCGGGTCTCGGAGGAGGACGACAAGGTCCTGGCGTACTTCGGTTCGCTGCACCTCGTCCCGGGATCGACGATCTGCGTCAAGGAGGTCGCGCCCTTCGGCGGGCCGCTTCTCGTGACCGTGTCCGGGGTCGAGCACGCCGTCTCCCGTGAGGTCGCCGCGCTCGTCTTCATCGAGGCCGAAGAGCCCTCGCACTAGTCACACGGCCCCGGGCGTCCGGGCAGGGGAGCGATTTCCATTCGTAGCCGTTTGATGACCGTTCGGTGTCGAATCGCTACCTCTCAGAACATTCTGCGGTCATTCTCGAAAACCCTGTTGACGGCCTTTGCGGACATCGCTAATGTACGTCGTGTCCCGAGAAGTCGGACCGAGCGAGCGTTGAAAACCGGAGTACCAGCTGCTGCCCGACCAGGGCGTCCGTAGTGTGAGGGAACTGTCGCGAGGCGGTCTTTCCACCGGAACCTGGGGAGGCGTGAAACGGGAATCCGGTTAGTAGATGTCCCCGCAGGCGAGGTTTCTCGGGACACCTCTCTGCAATGACGAAGGGGCGCCGCATCAGCGGCGCCCCTTCCGCGTTCGAGCCTCGCCCCTACGGCCGGTAGACCAGCTTCGCGACCGGCGACTCCCACACGGCCACCTCGCGAACGGTCACCGCGGCGTCCATCGACGCCGACAGACGCTCGTAGACGATGCGCGCCAGGTTCTCCGCGGTCGGGTTCAGCGTGTCGAACGGAGGCACCTCGTCGAGGAAGACGTGGTCGTAGTCGTCGAGGACCGCCCGCAGGTCGTCCTTGAGGAGCTTGAAGTCGTACACGATGCCGATCTCGTCGAGCTTCTCCCCCGCGACGGTCACCTCCACGTCCCAGGTGTGCCCGTGCAGGCGGTGGCACTCGCCCGGATAGCCGCGAAGCGAGTGAGCGGCGTCGAAGTGGTCGCGGACGCTGAGTTCGTACATGGGGTGCACCTTCCTAGAAGAGCGGCGGCTGCGCGGGATCGTCGAGGTCGACTCCGTCGCCGACGGTCGCCCGGTCGTCCATCGCGATGTTGGCCAGTTCGTCGGCCGCACCGTTCTGCTCGCGGCGCACGTGGACGATCTCCGCCGACTCGAAGCGGCGGAGCAGCTTCTGCGCACGCGCGAAGAGCGGCTTGAGGCCCTCGTTCTTCACCCGGTAGACGCCGTTCATCTGCCGGACGACCAGCTCGGAGTCCGCGCAGACACGCAGGCGCGCCACGCCGTGGTCCAGGGCCGTCTCGAGCCCCCAGATGAGGGCCTCGTACTCCGCCACGTTGTTGGTCACCGAGCCGAGGAAGCGGCCTCCGCGGCGGACGATCTCGCCGCTGGCGTCCTCGATGACGAAACCGGCGCCTCCTGGTCCGGGATTGCCGCGCGCGCCGCCGTCGGTCCGCAGTGTGTAGAGCGGCGCCACGCTACTCGCTCCGCACGATGAGGATGCGGCCGCAGCTCGGGCAGACGCCGACGTCGGGGCCCGACTCCAGGGCCGAGACCTTGCCGGCGGGCAGCGTCACCCGGCACGCGCTGCACATCGACCCCTGCAGGGACCCCACGGCGATGCCGTGCCGCGACTCCCGGATCGACTCGTAGCGCGCCCGCACGTCGGCGTCGAGCGAGCCCATGAGGGCGGCGCGGGCGTGCTTCTCCGACTCGATGTGCTCCAGCACGTCGCTGCCGTGCTCCTTGAAGCGCTGCGTGAGCGATGCTTCGGTGGCGCGACCGTTGGCGAGCGCCGCGTCGATCTTCGCGAGCTGGGCGTCGCCGTTCTCCCGCTTCTGCATCTCGGCCATGAGCTCGGTCTCGAGCACGGTCACGCGCCGGCGCAGGGCCTCGAGCTCCATGGAGACCGCCTGCAGCTCCTTGGGGCTCGACACCGTTCCCGACACGAGCTTGTCCTGCTCGCCTGCCATCTTCACGCCGAGCGCCGCGATCTGGTCCTCGACGCGCTTGGAGACGACGTCCATCGCGTGGATCGCCGCCTGGGTGCGCTCGCGCAGGTTCTCGATCTCCGCGATCTTGGCCCGGGTGGTGAGGATGGCGCGCTTCTCCGGCATCTCCTCGAGTTCCTTTTCGAGGCGCAGGATGGCCAGGTCGTGCTCCTGGAGTTCGGTGAGTGCCCGCGCTACGTGCATTCGCTGCCTTTCGTAGACATCCGCCATGGGTACGAGATGCGATCGATGACAACGTCTGCCGAAGCCAGGCCCGGCGCCTGAGCGACGATCAGCGCGAGCGCGCCGGTCAGCGGCCACTCGGTCGCGTCGTGACCCGCCTCGACGACCATCAGGCCGCGCTCCAGCGCGTCGAGGGCCTCATGGTAGCGCAACTCCCCTGTCACCAAGACCTCCGCGCCGGAGGCCAGTGCATCCGGGACGAGCGACCGTCCGGAACCGGGCGCGAGAGCCACCAGCGTGACGCCTGCGGCCACATCTCCCCAGATGCGGGTACCGATGCCGAGACGGGCCCCGACGGCCTCAGCGAGCGCTCCCAGCGTGCCGTGCTCCCCTGCCTCGCACAGCCGTCCGGCCAGCGGGGCGTCGGAGGGGCGGTCCGTGTCTCCGCGGCGCTCCAGCGGGCCGCGCACCGTCAGCCCGAGCGCGGCCGGCAGGGCGTCCGAGCCCTCCGGGGAGCGGTCGAGATTCGTGTGGCAGGCGATGAGCGAGATCCCGCGGCGCGCCGCCTCGAAGGCGACGCCGGCGGCTCCCGGCGCGGCGACCACGGCCTCGAGCGGGTCGAGGAAGGCCGGATGGTGCGTGACGAGCACGTTCGCGCCTTCCACGGAAGCACGGTCGAGCGCCGCGTGGGTCGGGTCGAGCGACACGAGCACGCGCGAGACCACGGTCGCACGGTCGCCCACGAGCAGCCCCACGCGGTCCCAGGGCTCGGCCCACGCGAACGGGATCGTCGCATCGAGATGCTCATACAGCCCACCGACGGTGATCACAGCGCCACCTCCTCGGCCACGCGCTTGCGGAAGCACACCACCGAGTCGTACCCCGCCTCGCGCAGCAGCTCACGCGCAAGGTCGAACCCCTCGCCCACCTCGGCCGGCGCGTGTGCGTCCGAGCCCGTGGTGGCGGGCACCCCGCGGCGGCGGCACGCCTTCAGGAGGTCGAGTGACGGGTAGATCTCGCGGCACGGCTTGCGGAGCCCCGCGGTGTTGACCTCGACGGCGCACCCGGACTCCTGGAGGGCGAGCGCCGTCTGTTCGTACCACGGCCGCGGGTCGACGTCCGGGCGCGCCCCGAACTTCTTCACGAGGTCGGGATGCGCGATGACGTCGTACAGCCCGCTCCCCGCCGCGTTCGCCACCTCGTCGAAGTAGCGCTCCCACAGCACGTCGGGCTCCCACGCGTCGTAGCGCGCGATCAGGTCCGGGTCGTCGAAGGCCCAGTCGCCGAGGAAGTGCACGGAGCCCAGCACCAGGTCGAAGTCGTGCGAAGCGATCAGGCCCTCGACGTGGGCGAAAGCATCCGGCAGCCAGTCGGCCTCGACACCGAGCAGCACCTCGGGCCCGCCGGTCGCGCGTGAATCGCGCGCCGCGGCGAGGACGTCGGCGACGTAGGCCGGCAGCTCGTCCGCCTTCATCGTGTAGTGCTGCGGATACGGCTCCGGCATCGGCAGGTGGTCCGTGAAGCACATGACGTCGAGGCCCCGTGCGCGTCCCGCCTCAACGTACTGCGCCATCTCGCCGGTCGCGTGCCCGCAGCGCGCCGTGTGGACGTGAAGGTCGATCACGATGCCTCCTCGATGACTCCGCCGCCGACGACGATCTCGCCGTCCCAGCACACCAGTGCCTGTCCGGGCGCGGGCGCCTCGACCTCCTCGTCGAACCGGACCACGAGACGGTCGCCGGTCAGCACGGCGGTCGCCGGCTGCTCGGGACCCCGGTACCTCGCGCGGGCGGTGACGCGCTGCTCGGCGGCGCCGGACCACACCGGGTCGCGGGCGACGATCACGCGCGCGGACCCCGCGCCCTTCGGACCGACGGTGACGGTGGCGCTCGCGACATCCACCGCGGTGACGAAACTGCGCCCCGGCCCCGGGAGACCCAGGCCGCGGCGCTGGCCGATCGTGTAGCCCGGGACGCCGTCGTGCGAGCCGACGACCGTCCCGCCGGCATCGCGGATCTCGCCCGCGACGAACGCGTCGGGCCGGCGCTCGCGCACGAACGCGCGCACGTCGTCGTCGGGGACGAAGCACGTCTCCTGGCTCTCGGGGCGCTCGGCCGTGGGCAACGCGAAGGAGCGCGCGAGTTCCCGCACCTCGGGCTTGGTCAGCCCGCCCAGCGGGAAGAGCGTGTGGTCGAGCTGCTCCGGGGTCATGCGGTAGAGGAAGTAGGACTGGTCCTT
>Ga0209540_10003493_pt1 | contig 10689 bp, 6 predicted proteins | sample BarGraIncu01121A_FD_184501 | JGI IMG/M metagenome (GOLD analysis project Ga0209540, IMG submission 184501) | Arctic peat soil microbial communities from Barrow, Alaska - Barrow Graham LP Incubations 011-21A (SPAdes) (version 2) | ecosystem: Environmental > Terrestrial > Soil > Wetlands > Peat... | reverse complement strand
TCACACTATGACCATTTTTAATCAGCTCTTTTACAAGGTGTCCGGCAATAAAACCTCCCGCACCTGCCACAATAATCTTTTTCATAATATAAAAATTTAATGTTTACTTACACGGTAACTTTCGCGATTACTTTAATTTACAAAATTAATAATATTTATTCCGCTGCAAATTTTTTATGTACAAATTTTCGAAAAAAACGATTCCTCAAAGTCTGATATATACTAGAATTAAATCATTTAAATGGGAACCCTGAATCATACAGTTCCTTACTTGATTTTCATTACCTAATTTTTTTGCATAGATAACATATGGTCAATGACCTTAGTGTAAATTTACATAAAAATTGACTTCTTTTGAGTCACAACTCAATGATAGTGATTCACTATATGAATTCCGGTTTTGAGCTATCGGTAAATAGTCATATTACAACAAAATTTATGTACCTCAAACTTTGCTGTGTATCGATATGAATCAGGCACTAAAGATTACAAAACAGTTAAATCGGTTTACATTTTTCAAATCCAAATCATTGTACAATTCCCTTTTTTCAACTAATCTTCAGGGAAAATGCATAATTAAGATCAGGTTTGTTATCAGGAAGAATCACTTCCAATCCTTCTTCCTTACGTTCAAACTTAAGCTCACCTCTACCTAAAAATTCAACCTGGTTAATCTTTTCAGGTCTCAAAGAATTACCTTTTGAAAGGCTTTTTATCAGAGCTTTCCCATCTTCGGGCCACCCGAGTGCGATAGTATATAGTGTATTTCCTTTCGTGGTGAACCTGAAATCGAATGAGCTAAAAGGTTTACCACCTCCTTCGTTGAATCCCTGGGCTTTCAATGGTTTTTCGCTTTCCTGTGCCGGGCCTTCTCCAAATATTTTCCATGGCCGTGTGCTGAAAATGCATTCACCATTTGTTTTCATCCACCTGGCAATTTCTTCTACTACAGCTGTTTCATCAGAATCAATAGTCCCGTCACCCCGGACAGGAACACTGAGCAGCATATTACCATTCTTGCTGACAATGTCTATCAGGTTATAAATAACAGTTTTTGCTGTTTTGTACCGATGATTTTCATAAACGGAACGGTCATAATGCCAGTGTCCAAGACATGTATCGCTTTGCCATACGAATGGCTCAAGCCTGTTGCTACGTCCCAATTCAATATCCCATACCATACACTGGCGTTGTTCTTCATTCAGTACTTTCCCGTTTAACACTGCTTCCAGTTTGCCCTTTTTATTAATGCTTTTGTTATATAAATGTGCGGCTATCTTTAAACCAGCATCACTTATTGGCCATAAAGGAAGTGCTGTGTCATCAAAATAAAGAAGATCGGGATCGTAGTGGTCAATCAGGTCAATGGTCCGGTTCAGGAATCTGTCGCAATAAGCTTTATCAGGTATAGTTGCTCCGCTGTTCCAATCCCATTGTTTGTGAATACTAGCTGCATTATCACTGCCTTGACTTAAAATATGGTTTTGTGCATATAATTCCTGCGGGTCGAACCCTTCCCACCAGGCCCCCTTTCCTTCTTTCTTAGATAATTTTCCATCATACGGGATACCAGTCAGATCTCCTTTTTTATCTGAACGCTGGGCGGTTTCGTAAAAAAGCCAGGCATGTGCGGAATGAACACTGACACCAAAGCGTAATCCCTGTTCTCTGGCAGCTTTGGCCCAACCTCCAATAATATCTTTTTTGGGGCCCATGTTTACCGAGTTCCAGGGTTGGTACTTACTGTTGTAGTTGTCAAGATTATCATGGTGGCTTGCCATTCCAACAAAATACTGAGCTCCTGCTCGTTTATATAGTTCCATCAATTGAGCCGGATTCCAGTTTTCTGCCTTCCAGACGTTAATTACATCTTTAAAACCAAACTTCGATGGATGACCGTACTTTTTTACATGAAAATTATACTGTCTGCTTCCCTCATCATACATGAAACGGGCATACCAGTCGCCTTGTTCGGGCTGGCACTGTGCTCCCCAGTGTGCCCATATTCCGAATTTGGCATCTTTATACCATTCGGGCGTCTTGTATTGTTTCAATGATTGCCATTCGGGCTGAAAAGGTCCTTTCGCAATTTTTTCAGAAAATGATATATATGGAAAACCATTTCCCATTATTAGGTTTTCAGCTAAATACACTCCGGGGACAGTCAATGCCAATGTTTTTAGAAGTTCTCTGCGTTTCATATTTGATTTATTACATGACAATTAGGTAAACGAAAAAAATTGATTATAATATACAGGGTACCTTATGGCACCCTGTATATATTAAATTGATTATAAACCGACTAACTATTAGTTGTAGCCGGGATTCTGCGTGAGCTTCTTATTAATGTTCAGGTCATTTTGTGGAATTGGAAAGTATCTGTTGTGCGAATCCCATGTACGAGTTTCAAACTGATAGTACATATTTGCGTCAACCGGAGATGCAGTTGCCCCTGAACCTCTGAAGTTAGGTGCAGAAGGATTATCAGATAGCTTAACACCTGTGAATATATGGTTGAGTTCTGTTATGGCAGTTTCCCAACGGAGAACGTCAAAGTAGCGGAAGCCTTCTAATGCTAGCTCAACACGTCTCTCTTTTCTAACTGCATCTCTTACCAGAGCCTGAGTTCCTACATCTGCCAGAAGTACAGGTGGTAAATTCACGCGATTTCTGATGTCGTTAATTGTTTGGTCAAGCATTGCCTGAGTAACAGTACCCGGAGCAGACTCATTAACAGCCTCAAGGTAACTAAGTAACACCTCTGCGTAACGCATAAGAGGGGTGTAAGTATAAGTACTTCCAAGAGCAGATGTTACAGATGGATCGGCTCCTTTTTTAGGACAATAGCCATTAAAAAGGGTGTATCTGTTATAACTGTCATTCTTGTTAGCACCCAGGAAACAGTTGTACGTAATGGCATTGTACTTTGTACCCGTATAAGTTCCAAGAGGAGGAAGAAAAATGGTAGCATATAACCGCGGATCGCGATTTATAAAAGGATCGTTGTCGTCGTAAACAGCTGATGTGCTTATATCTTTTCCGTCGGTACAGAAGTATGCTTTTACCAACTCGTTATATGGTGCAAATTGGTGCCATCCGCCATAAGCACACTCAGGATACATGTACTGATAACGGGAAGTGGTGAAAAGATCCTTCATGTATTGTACACATAATATAATCTCAGGACTGTATTCTCCACCTAGCTGGAATAATTTCTCATAGCTGGCGGCGCCATTGCGTCTATCAAGCTGGTAAAGATTCGCGTCGATGATAGTCTTCAGAACAGATGCAGCATCAGACCACTTGTTTTGAGCCAGGTACAAGCGGCTCAATAAAACGCGGGCTGCGCTCTTTGTGTACCTTCCGTACTCTTTTGCAATACGTGTATCGGGCAAGAGAGTAATTGCATCGGTAAGATCATTCTCTACTTGTGTGTAAACTGTAGCCTGTGGAGTTTGGGCGATATTGTTTGCATCCAGAGTAGCCAGGGTTTTCAAAGGCATAGGAACATCGCCCCAGTGGAATGCCAGATAAAAGAAGTAATAAGCACGCAGACACTTTACCTCTGCAGTCCAAAGAGCTTTTTTATCATTATCCATAGGACATTTATCTATGTTATCAAGGAAAGTATTATAATGTGCTATCTGTGAGAAAGCGTTACTCCAGTATCCCAGAATGTTAACACTTGTTGCAATTGTATTACTGCTTGCCATACCCAGAGTGGTGAAATTCTCTTTCTCGGTTCCGTGACCACCTGCAAAATCCAGATAAAGCAATCCCTGGGGAGTCGCAAAATCTTCATGAGTCCAACCACTTGGAAATCTGTAGCAACCTACGAGAGCCAGCAATGCATCACTTTCTCCTGTCCAGAAGCTGGCATCAGAGATCGATGTTGGTGGCTGTTTATCCAAAATATCCGTACAACTTGTTCCAAGCAAAATAGTTAAGGCAAGCAAACAAGTTTTTGTTAATGATTTTTTGCTTATATATTTCATAGCTTTCATTTTTATATTAAAATTATTGCTTAAAACTTGGCGTTAAATCCGAATGAGAGAATGCTGTTTATCGGATAGAAGGATGGTGCGTCGCCAGTACTTATTTGATTTTCAGGATCCCATCCTTTATAGAACGAAGTGAAGTTATACAGGTTCTGACCACTGAAGAATATACTAAGGTTTTGTAAGCCCACCATGCTAACAACACTCTTGGGAAGGGTATAACCGATTTGCAAATTCTTTAGCCGCAGGAAGCTGGCATCCCTAATCCAGTAGTCAGATGTTTGGAGGTTAGTATTGTTCATATTCAAAGTTTCCAGTCTCGGATACTCTGCCCATTTATTTGGATTATCGGTTGTCCAACGGTTGTCAACCTGCCATCTTTGGATTTGACCACCATTATAGAATGCATAAGCCATATAAGAACCAATAAGTCTTTGGTATCCTCCCAACCCTTGCAACAGGGCCGAGAAATAAAATCCCTTGTATGATGCTGTAAGGTTCAGGCCATAATAATATTTTGGGGTTGTGCAACCGATAACAGATCTGTCGTATGTGGCAGTAACCGCACCGTCAGGTGCTCCGTTAGCGCCACTGATATCGACATAACTTACATAACCCGGCTTTAATCCGGTATTATTAACAAGTTGTGTAGGTGCGGCATCAATTTCCGGCTGATCAACAAACAAACCGTTCGTTGTATAACCATAGATAATTCCAAGAGGCTGACCTACTATTCTGCTATTGTTAATATCTGTCAAGGCACCGTCTGCCAATTTCTCTACAGCATTTTTAATATAGCTAAAGTTTGGGGCAATACTGAACCTGAAATCTTTACCAACCATGCCGTTATATGTAAGTGTAGCTTCGACACCGCTATTGGAAACAGCGCCTACATTTGATTGACCTACAGTACGGCCCATAATACGGGTGACCTGTACTGCAGCTAGAATATTGTAAGTATATTTATAGAAGTAATCGACAACACCGACAAGTTTTCCACCAAAAAGATTGAAGTCCAGGCCAATATCTGTTACAGATGTAGTCTCCCAGGTTATTCCTGAATTGTTAAAGGTATTTAGTCTGGCGCCCGATAAAAGAGCTGCAGGATTACCAATTGGATAGTTTTGACCCAGAGCGTAGGTTTGCTGGTAAGGATATGTGCCTATATTCTGGTTTCCTAAAATACCCCAGGAGCCACGAAGTTTAAGGTTATTAATTACTTCTTTTATATTGGAATTTTTCCAAAAATTTTCCTCTGAAATTCTCCAGCCGGCAGAGAATGATGGGAACAAGCCCCAACGATTTTTAGTGGAAAAACGGGAAGAACCGTCATAACGGATATTTGCCTCTAATAAATAACGATCATTAAATGAGTAGTTTGCCCGACCAAAGAATGAGATAAGAGCCCACTCACTTAAGCCGCCATCGTTTGAAGCAGTTGAAGCGGCACCTGAAACAAGCTCATACTGATAGTTGTTCGGAAATGTGTTTCTATAACCATACAAGTTCTTATAAGCATAGGTTTCACGCGATGTGCCTGCTAAAATAGTAAATATGTGTGAATTGATCTGTTTATTATAAGTGGCCAAACCCTCAAATGTTTTATATGTGGTATTATAGGCCGAAACACCCAAAGTTGCGGGACCAACAGTCTTGTTTGCATCAAAGTATGTTGCAGCACGGTAAATTTTATCAAAATTATTATTGTAGTTTATACCGGCTTTTCCGCTTAGAGTAAGACCTTTTACCGGAGTATCCCAAAGAAGTTGGGAAGTGCCAATAATGTTCATTCCCGTGTTACGTACAAAAGATGTACTTGCCATCCAGGCTTCCGGACTGTAGTTATCCTGATAACCGAAAGATCCGTCAGATTTTTTACCTGCATAGATAGAGCCTTCACGAACAGCATACCCAATCATACCATCGATACTTGTTGGCTCGCCGTTAGGCGCTTTATAAATGTTGGCATAAGCGTTCATGTTAGTAATAAATGTAAGGGACTTGGCAATTTTGCTCTTCATATTCAATAAAACATTATAACGATCGTTAGACGTTTCAGCGGTCATACCCTCCTGGCGAAAGTATCCTGTCGAGAAGTTGTAAGTCAAAGCATCTGTTCCACCCTGAAGACCTATGTTGTGTCTTTGCTGGAATCCGGAACCTGTGTTCAACAACCATTTAAGGTGATTTACATTAGGATAGTTGTCCGGATCAGAACCATCACTGTACTTTTGAATTTGATCAGCCGTATATGCATCAGCTCTGCCCATATTGGCCATAGCTTCGTTATAATAAGTTGCATAATCTGCAGAAGACATGAAATCAGGAAGCTCTGTGGGTTTTTGCCACCCAAAAGAGTTGTTATAAGTAATACTGATTTTACCTGCTGAGCCTTTTTTTGTTTCGATAAGGATAACGCCATTTGCTGCACGGTTACCATAGATTGAAGCTGAGGCAGCATCCTTAAGGAAAGAGATACTCTGGATATCATCCGGATTAACATCGTCGATGTTTCCTGCCATACCGTCGATCAAAACCAAAGGACTTATTCCTGCACTTGAAAATGTACCTGTACCTCGTATCATTACAGTTGCGCTGGTACCCGGTCGACCTGAAGATTGAACAACGCTTAACCCGGGAACCAAACCGGCTAAAGCCTGCGAAGTGGTTGATATTGGTTTATCTATAAGATCAATTGATGTTACTGAAGCAACAGAACCGGTCAGATTAACTTTCTTTTGAACACCATACCCGACAACTACTACTTCTTCAAGACCAATTGCTGACTCAATCATAGTTACGTTGATCTGGGTCAATGTCCCGATAATGATTTCCTGGGCTTCCATCCCGATAAATGTGAATGTCAGGCTTTTTGATCCCTGAGGAACATCAATACTGTATTTACCGGCAATATCGGTTATCGTTCCCTGGGTTGTTCCGGTAACAACAACATTTACTCCTATCATAGGTGTACCATCCTTCCCGGTAACTGTACCGGTTATTTTAGATTGTTGCATAGCCAAAGAGAGAGATGTTATATCACTTGGAGTGAGTATAATCTGCCTGTCGTAAACCAGATAATTAACTCCTGTCCCTGTAAAGAGAACGGTAAGGATTTCGGATATTTTCTTATCTTCCATCGATATAGATACTTCCCTATCCACATCAACCAATTTTGCGTTGAAGAGGAAATAGAATTCACTGTTATTTTGGATTTCCTCCAGAACATTGGCTACAGTGACATTGGTTAAGTTCAGAGTAAGCTTAGTGTTTTGTGAGTATGTGTCATCAGCATAAGCTTGAAAAACTGTAATAAAAATTAGTAATAAAATATTTCTCATAAGCTTAAAGATTTTCCAGGAGAATAATTTTTTTATATAACCTCCTGCACAAGAACAATATTTTTTCATAAATTTGTTTGATTTAGTGGGTTAATACCATTGTTTTGACATTCATTGGAATACTGCTGAATTATGAGGAAAGCGCAGACACGCTTTCCTTATTTTTTGTTTTCCTTTGTTACCATAGGCTTTTATAGTTTAGATTAATAATAGGGTCATTTATTTTATTTTTTATAGTATATCTCGATCTTCCTTTTTTCGAATGTTCCATCCTGTTTTCTCACCCTTTCAATATCTCTGTATCTTATAGGTGCAGTATACTGAAGAAGCCTTAGCACTTCTTCCAGGGTTTCATCTTTAAAAGTGCCATAATAAATATATGAGCGAAGCAATTCATCCTTAATTACGATATTAACATTATACCAACGGTTAATTTTGCGAACGACCTCCTCAAATGGTTCATATTTGAATGTCAGTTTGCCATCTAGCCAGGAAAGCTTTTCTTTACTGTTGATGCAAAGAATTCTACTTGAATCTGACAGTAAATTATATAAACATGACTCATTGGGTTTTAAAATTCCTATACTTTTTATGATGTTATTTGTTTTCTTAAATACTTCAATTTGTCCGCTTTCAAGTGTTACTTCAGTTATTTGTTCATCAGCGTAGGCCATTACATTAAATGAAGTTCCAAACACTTTAACATCAATATTATCAGTTGAAACGACAAAAGGTTTTTTATGATTTGAAATAACTTTAAAATAGGCTTCTCCCGTAAGATTCACATTTCTGACTTTATCACCAAAATGAGTCGGAAACTTCAAAGATGAACCTCCGTTCAACCATCCGGTTGACCCATCCGGCAGATAAAAGGTTGTTCTTGTGCCATACGGTGAATGAATTTCAGAGTAGGATTTTATATTTCTGAATGAATTATTCTGAAAATAAAAGAGCAAAGAAGAAACTAAGACTGGTATAAACAAGATGGCCGCGATCCTTGTTAAATAATTTGTAAACCGGATCTTTGGTCTGGTTTTGTTTAGAAATACTGCTTCCTCAATCTTAATTTTATGATGGATCTGGTCCAGGATATGAGCCCCATTGTATTCTTTAATATTTGGTTCTAAAGAGATTTCATCCCAATAGCGAAGAGATTTTTCATATAATTCATGCTCCGAATCAGTATTCGTAAACCATTGCTTAATAATACATTTATCTTCGTCGGAACCATCCCCTTCAAGGTATCTCATTAATACCTTATTATCATTTTTTTCTTTGTTGTTTTGCATTGTAATTTTTTTAAAGATAATGAAGCTAAAAGGAGAAAACCTTCTAGCTTCAAATCTACTAACCTTCCAACCCAATCCAAATTTAATATTGGGCTAAAGCTCCAACTAATAATCCAAAAACTAACCTTACCTAAACTATGCTGACAAATAATATCCATCAGGGAGGCTAGGTTCCCAAGAAAATACTAATTTATTATCGGTCTAAATAAGAAACAATAAATGGGATGACGATAATACCATCATTTCTGGTTATTTCAAATAACCTGAGACAATTGATTTTATTATTTTAAAAATAAGCAGAAGAATAGAACAGACAATATGCGTCCGTCGGAAAGTGATTTTTTTAAAGAAGTTTTTGCCTTAGTCAGATAGTTTTCCACAGTCTTTTTTGAAATATCCAGTTGCTGAGCAATTTCATCATTGGTCAGCAGTTCATTTATGCTTAGAAGAAATATATTTTTTTGCCTGGAAGGCATTTTTTCGATTATCGAGTTAGCTGTTTCAAGCAGGTTATTGTATTCAATATCGAGGTTTGTGGAGTTATCTTCAAAGATAAAATTTCGCATTACCTCTTCCATCTGCTTTTTATCTGACGTTTGTTTCCGGAATTTTTTGCAGGTTGAATTATAGGTGATCTTAAAAAGATACTTACTGAAAACATAATATTCATTGATTTGGTCCCGGTATTTCCAAAGATTCATAAATACATCCTGAACAACATCTTCAGCTTCTTCTTTGTTTTTTAAATAGCTTAATGCAAAATAGTAAACCTTTTTATTGTATTTTTTAAAGATATTATCAAAAGATAAAACATCACCATCTTTGAGATTTTTAATAATCAACTTATCATCAAGATATTGGGTCATTTTGAATAAAGTGTTATCCGACCAAATTTAGTTAATTTTTTTTTCATATAAATTTGTACCTATAATTCAAAATTCGGAGTAAAACGTTCTGGTATTTTCACCTTAAATTGTGTCAATAGGGTGTTTTTTAGGTATGCCACCGGGTAAAATTCTTAACAATATCTGTCCGGAATTATCATACTTACTAATATCCGGATAATTGTTTGAAGCAGCTGCTCTTATTTCTTTTTTCAGCATTTTACTTACACGGTAACTTTCGCGATTACTTTAAAATGCAAAAATAATAATAATCTTCCTCTGACAATCTCTTTCAGGAAGAATTTCATCAAAAATGATCTTTTTATCCGGTACTTAAACAGCCGGCAATAAAATCAACTATTGCATTTTTATCCTTATAACTGAAAATGAGTAGGGAGCAACTGACAATTCGACTTTTTTGCCTTTGAGTGTAATTTCCTGGCTAACAGGTTTAATGGCTGCCGGATTTTCAATAGTGTTCATCCCGTCAAGGCTTTCATTTTTCAACGTCGTCAGGCTTGCTTCAGGCAGTACTTTTCTGGATGTCTGAAGAACAATGATATTATTTTGTTCTTTATCGGAGGTGTTTACCACCTTCAGAATTATTTCATCAGACTTCTTATCAATGGCTGCGGTTGCATATATTCCCTGCTGTCCGGTAAGTGGTTTATTATCCTGCAACATGTTCAGAACATTGGTGCCTTTGTTTGTTGAATATAATTTCTGTACATAATAATTTGTAGTGCCGTAGGAAGTCAGGTTATTGAACCAGATAAGGTCGGGCGTCCATTGCCAGCCATCGACATGGGCGAACAATGGGGCATAGGAACACATATATACGACATCGGCGTTGCGTTCAAGTCCGGTCATAAAAGCCGCTTCGGACAATGCACAATCCCAATTGTTTTTATTGTTGGGACTGGTAGTGGATTGGCTTTGTGCAGCATATTCGCCGGCAAAAACCTTATAACCTTTGCGGTCATAATTATCGTACCGGGTTGCGTTCTCACGAAACCATAAAGGAGGACGGTAATAATGTTCATCCACAACAAATGGATTTAGTTTTTTTAACGCCCTTTGTGCATATTTAAAAAGCTCATCGTCAGGACCAGGACCAGTACCTGAAACAAGTTTGATGTCAGGATATTTTGCTTTTATTGCTTTTTCAAAAAGGCTG
>Ga0209540_10003492_pt1 | contig 10692 bp, 8 predicted proteins | sample BarGraIncu01121A_FD_184501 | JGI IMG/M metagenome (GOLD analysis project Ga0209540, IMG submission 184501) | Arctic peat soil microbial communities from Barrow, Alaska - Barrow Graham LP Incubations 011-21A (SPAdes) (version 2) | ecosystem: Environmental > Terrestrial > Soil > Wetlands > Peat... | reverse complement strand
TGTTGTACCCCTGACTATTGAGTCGTCGATGACAACCAGGTTATCTACATTTCTCTTGATTACTCCATAGGTAACATCATAAATATGCCCGACAAGATCATCCCTGCTTGTATCTTCAGTAATAAAAGTCCTCAGTTTTGCATCTTTTACGGCTATTTTTTCAACCCTGGGGCTCTGGTTAATAATTTTCTCAAGTTCCTCCCTGTTAAGGTATTTTCCTCTGCTAAGAATATGATCAATTTTCACCTGGTTGAGATAATTCTCTACTCCTTTTATGAGTCCGTAAAAAGCGCTTTCTGCTGTATTAGGAATATATGAGAACACAGTGTGGTCGAGATCATAATCAACAGTTTGAAGAACCCTGTCAGCAAGCAGTTCTCCGAGTTTCTTCCTTTCCCTGTAAATAGCTTTATCTGTACCTCTTGAGAAATAGATCCTTTCAAAAGAACATTTTCTGGGTTCAGTTTCCTCTCTTATCTTCTCGACGGTTGTTTCGCCCGATGCTTTTATTATGATAGCGCTGGCCGGTGGCAGTTCAATTACATCATCGGTTCTTACATTAAAAATTGTCTGAATTACCGGCCTTTCAGAAGCTACAACAACTACCTCATCATCGATATAGTAATATGCAGGCCTTATACCGGCAGGGTCTCTCATTACAAATGCGTCACCATGGCCAACCATACCAGCCATTGCGTAGCCCCCATCCCAGTTACGACTGGCCTTTTTAAGAATCGAACTGACATCCAGGCTCTTCTCAATCATCGGGGATATCTCTTTTTTAGAGTAGCCTTCATCCTTGAACTTTCTGAATAATCTCTCATTTTCCTCATCAAGACGGTGTCCGACATTTTCAAGAATAGTAACAGTATCCGAAAAATCAACAGGGTTCTGGCCTAGTTCAACCAGGCTGCTGAAGACCTCTCCCACATTTGTGAGGTTGAAGTTACCTGCCATTACCAGGTTTTTTGACTTCCAGTTATTCTCACGACTTACCGGATGGACATAGTCAATATTATAATTCCCATAAGTACCATATCGCAGGTGCCCCAGATAAATATCGCAGGCAAAGGGAACATTTTCTTTAATAAAAGCAGGATCCTTAAATTCGTCAGGATGAGTTCGTGTTAAGGTATCGATATCCTGATAAATGAGGCCAAAGACCTCTTTAATCGGATTTGCCTTATTTGATCTCTGTCTGAAAATGTACCTGTTACCAGGTGCTACATCAAGCTTTATACCGGCAATACCTGCTCCGTCCTGGCCCCTGTTATGCTGCTTTTCCATCATCAGGTACATCTTCTGAAGGCCAAAGCTCCATGTACCATATTTATCAATATAATACTCCATCGGCTTACGCAATCTTAACATTGCAATGCCGCATTCGTGTTTGATGTTATCGCTCATAATTATTTATTATTCAGATCCGGAAGACTTATAATATCCGGGACGAGATCTGCATTAGGAAACTTCTTGCTTATAATCAGATATAGTCGTGTTGCTTCTGTTCTTGATCTGAAGTTGCCTACCCTTACTTTATAATACCCGGGTTCGGCAAATATCAGATATGAAATAATGTCGGGGAACTGGTTCATAAAATCAGCTCTGACCTTCGCCGATTCTTCCCTCGCATTTCTGTTAGAACTGTTGTATATCTGTATCCTGAAACCCTCAATTCCGGAATAACCATTCTTTTGCTCCTGAATCTCATTAGCCAGAATATATCTGCTCATCAGTGTGTCCAATGCCGGATCCTGGATTATATTAAGCTGTCCGGCCTTTGGGTCGTCAGTCTTTTTCTTAAAAAGATCTGATGAACTGGTGATTGTCTGCGAGCACACAATCAAGGTTGAAAAACCCAGAATAATAATTATCAAAAAAGATCTTCTGATCATTCTGCAAAGTTAGCAAAAAAATTTCTATCCCAGTTCTGCTGCCAGCTCGTCGGTCATTTCAAGATTATGATACACAAACTGGATATCATCGTCATCTTCAAGTGTATCTATAAGTCTGAGGACTTTTCTTGCAGAATCGAGATCGAGTTTTTTGGAATCGTTCGGGATTCTTTTCAGTCCCGCTTCTTCAGGTTCTATTCCAAGCTCATTCAGCTTCCTGTTCACACTCCCAAAATCCTCTTTGGCACAGGTAACAGTAAGCATATCACCATCAACCTCAAATTCTTCTGCACCGGCATCAATCATTTCAAGTTCGACATCATCGAGTTTCAGTCCTTCATTTTTTATGGTAAAGATCCCTTTCCTTTCAAACAGGAAAGTCAGGGAGCCATTTGTACCAAGATTACCTCCATGCTTATTGAATGACGATCTTACCGAGGCAACTGTACGGTTGTTGTTATCGGTCAGACACTCAACAAACACTGCAACTCCGCACGGCCCATAACCCTCAAATGAGGTTTCGATAAAACTTTCAGCGTCAGCACTGGTAGCCTTTTTAATAGCCCTGTCAATATTATCTTTGGGCATATTGGCTCCTTTTGCATTCTGAATAGCAAGCCTGAGTCTCGCATTAGATTCCCGGTCACCACCTCCTTCTTTTGCAGCAATTATTATCTCCTTGATAATTTTGGTAAATTTCTTTCCCCTTTTAGCATCGATTGCACCTTTTTTCCGCTTTATGGTTGACCACTTGCTATGTCCTGACATACTCTAGATTTTTGTTATACAGAGTGCAAAATTAAATAATTCTTTCAAACCTCGATCATACTTTATAGATTTGTGCGATCAAATAAATGCATCAGGCATCGGGCGTCAGGTTACAGGTGGTTTCATAATTAAGTACCTGTCGCCTGAAGCCTGCAGCCATTTACTAAATATTAGATGTGTATGTAATGTCAAAAAAAGTATATATAGAGACATACGGTTGCCAGATGAATGTTGCTGACAGTGAAGTTGTTGTATCAATACTCAAGGGAGCAGGCTATGAACCTACTGAAAATATAAAAGATGCCGGATTGATTTTAATAAACACCTGTTCAATTCGTGATAATGCTGAACAAAGGATATGGGGCCGTCTTAAAGCTATCAGTCATCTCAAAAAAAACAAAAATGACCTGAAAATAGGGATAATAGGCTGTATGGCAGAAAGGCTTAAAGAGAAACTGATTGAAACCGATCAGCTTGTCGATATTGTAGTGGGGCCTGATGCTTATAGAGAACTCCCGTCTCTTGTTACTGAAGCTGAGGCAGGTCACAAAGCAGTGAATGTTTTGCTCTCGCGGGAAGAGACGTATGCTGATATTTCGCCTGTGAGAATGGATAAGAACGGTGTTACTTCGTTTGTATCGATAATGAGGGGTTGCAATAACATGTGCGCATATTGTGTAGTTCCCTATGTGCGTGGAGCTGAAAGAAGCAGGAACTCCGGATCTGTTCTGAAGGAGGTACAGGAGTTGTTCGAAATGGGATACAGGGAGGTAACATTGCTTGGGCAAAATGTAGATTCCTATAACTGGCATTACGACAAGGGGGTTGTGGAATTTCCCAAGCTTCTCGAAAAAGTTGCTTTGATCGATCCACTGTTAAGAGTTCGGTTTTCAACTTCACATCCCAAAGATATTTCTGACGAACTTCTTCATACTATAGCCAGGCATAAAAATATTTGCAAACACATTCACCTGCCTGCACAAAGCGGTAGCAGCAGAATTTTGAAACTTATGAACCGGGAGTATACCAGGGAATGGTATCTCGATCGTGTCAGAGCAATACACTCAATCATACCAGATTGCTCCTTATCTACTGATATGATAACCGGATTTTGTACTGAGACTGAAGAAGATCATAAAGAATCACTATCGTTAATGGAAAACGTCGGTTTCGATTTTGCCTACATGTTCAAGTATAGTGAACGACCAGGAACCACGGCCTCAAGAAAACTTAAAGATGATGTGAGCGATTCAGTAAAATCGGAAAGACTAAATGAAATGATATCTCTTCAGAACAGGCTTTCAACAAAATCCAAAAAAACTGATATTGGGATGGTCTTTGATGTTCTCATAGAAGGATTTTCGAAGAGATCTTCTGATCACTTTTCCGGACGGACTTCGCAGAACAAAGTTGTGGTTTTTCCCGGAGGTGATTTTAAAAAAGGAGATTATGTCAGGGTGCTGATTGAAAGGTGTACTTCTGCAACCCTGTTAGGTAAACTTTTTTAAGTCCTGCTTAGTTTGTTTTTTCTTTTCAACTGAGTAACTTGCATTCTGCATTCAAACCTGTTTAAAATGAGAATAAAGGTCATACTGTTCATAATTGTATCTTTTATCACTGTTTCTGTTTCTTCAGGACAAAAAAACAACAAGAAAGTATTTGTTACAGGTATAGTGACAGATGCACGCCAGAGGCCACTGATCGGAGCTTTGATCCTTATCGACGGGAAGAACACCAATGCGGTTACCGACAATTGTGGTATATATAAATTAAAGGTAAGGTCCGACGCTGACTCAATAACCATAGTTACATTTACAAGGGGGATAAGTACCGTTCCAATAGAGGGAAGAACAAAAATAGACTTTGTTCTTGGCGGGCCAGATCTGTCAAAACAAAATAGTGAGAATAAGCCGGCGAATGATAAGCAGGTAGATGTCGGATATGGCAATATAAATCAGAAAAGTCTTCTGACGCCTGTCAGCACAATAGATGGAAGAAGCAGTAAATATGCCACGTACAAAAATATTTACGAAATATTGAAAGGTACTCCGGGTGTAATTGTAAAAGGGAACAGTGTTCAGATACAGGGTCAATCATCAATTAATTCGGGTACCGAGCCTCTATACGTTATTGACGGTATGGTTGTGGAGACTGTTGATGGTATTTCTCCCTCAATGATCGAAAGTATCTCGGTTCTTAAAGGAGCATCTGCTTCAATTTATGGTTCAAGAGGAGCCAATGGCGTAATACTTGTAACATTAATAAATGGTTCTGAAAAAAAATAAGAATGTTTTTTATTCTTGCTTTTTCGCACCTAAGACTAATTGAAGTTCGTCTAATTGTTTTTTTGATATCTGCGAAGGTGTATCCAGCATAACATCACGACCGGAATTGTTTTTGGGGAAGGCGATAAAATCACGGATCGAATCCTGTCCTCCGAACATTGCCACCCATCTGTCAAATCCGAAGGCAACTCCTCCATGAGGGGGAGCGCCATACTTGAATGCATTAAGAAGGAAACCGAATTGTTCTTCTGCTTCTTCGTTGCTGAATCCAAGAACCTTGAACATTAGTTTCTGAACTTCTGCATCGTGGATTCTTATTGATCCTCCTCCTATTTCAACTCCGTTTATTACCAGGTCGTATGCATTGGCCCTTACTCTTCCCGGATCTGTTTCCATGAGATGAAGATCTTCAGGTACAGGGGAAGTGAAGGGATGATGCATAGCGTAAAATCTCCCGGATTCCTCATCCCACTCGAGAAGAGGAAAGTCAACGACCCACAATGGGAAGAACTTGTCCTTCGTTCTTAACCCCAGTCTGTTTCCCATCTCGAGCCTCAACTCAGAAAGAGCAGGGAGTGTTTTCTTCTTATCTCCGGCCAGTATAAGTATAAGATCCCCGGGTTTCGCGTTCAATAATTCAGTCCACTTTTTCAGATCATCGGGAGAATAGAACTTGTCAACTGATGATTTCAGAGATCCATCGGTGTTATGCTTTAAATATATCAATCCTTTTGCTCCAATCTGAGGTCTTTTCACAAATTCGGTAAGCTCATCAAGCTGTTTCCTGGTATATTCCGAACAGTTCTCTGCACATATTCCACCTATATATTCTGAGGTATCAAATACAGCAAAACCATGACCTTTTACATTTTCTGACAGATCGGTGAACTTCATTCCAAAACGGAGGTCAGGCTTATCTGAACCATAATCTTCCATTGCCTCCTTATAGGGAAGTCTCAAAAACGGTTCACTGAATTCAATACCTTTTATCTGTCTGAAAAGGTATTTGGCAAGACCTTCAAAGGTATCGAGTATATCATTTCTCTCAACAAATGACATTTCACAATCGATCTGTGAAAATTCGGGTTGTCTGTCAGCCCTCAGATCTTCATCCCTGAAACACTTAACGATCTGAAAATATTTATCAAAACCGGCAACCATGAGAAGTTGCTTTAAGGTCTGGGGTGACTGGGGCAAAGCATAGAATGTACCTGGCTGCATTCTTGAAGGTACCACAAAGTCGCGCGCTCCCTCAGGAGTTGATTTAATAAGGACTGGGGTTTCCACCTCGATAAAACCTATCGAATCCATATATTTTCGCACTGCCTGTGAAACCCTGTGACGAAGTATAATGTTATTTTTAACGGTGGCCCTTCTAAGGTCGAGGTATCGGTATTTCATCCTTAGCTCCTCCCCTCCGTCCGTCTCTTCCTCAATTGTAAAAGGAGGAATCTCACTTCTGTTGAGGATTTTAAACGCTTCAACATCTATCTCAATCTCACCTGTAAACATCTTCAGGTTCTTGTTACTCCTTTCTCTCACCTTTCCCTTAACCTGTACAACAAATTCGCGACCAAGCCTGCGGGCCTGCTCACAAAGATCCCTGTTGGTTTCCATATTGAATACGAGCTGGGTTATACCATATCTGTCACGAAGATCAACAAATGTCATCCCTCCCAGATCTCTTGATTTCTGAACCCAGCCACAAAGTAATGTTTCCTGACCTGCATTATTTATGTTTAATTCGCCACACGTGTTTGTCCTGTACATTTCAAAATTGTTAAGTTTCAGCAAAAGTAATAATTTATATTTAACCTTCTGAAATGGAATGGCAGAGCCGTTTTGTCTTAAAGTAGTTTAATATATTAAAGAGGTATCCTTCCATTTCATTTTCACTTCAAATTCTTAAAGAACAAATTTGAATTTGAACTGTTTATCAGTAATATTCAATTTGATTATCTTAAAAACTTAACATACTTCATTTCTTTTTATAATCATTTGTTTCACTATTTAATATTTCTCTTTAAACCGTATTATTTTCTGTATCAGAACATATAAACGGAATTAATGGAAGCATACAATGCTTTTTCTTAGTATAAGGTTGTTTAGTTTTTTAAATAATTACTATAACTATTTGTGATGGATAACGATCAATATGAACAGAGAATAAAAGAATTAGAACTCGAAGTGAGTAATTTGATCTCGCATAACAATGTAGCAACTCTACAAAAAGAGCTATCCTTCAGAGAAGCGATTGAAAATACAATACCCAGTGGTATTGCGGTGGTCGATAGTAAAGGGAAACAAGTGTACGTCAATAATTCGTTTTGTAAAATGTTTGGTTGGGATGAAAATGAGCTTTTAGGAAAATCCCCTCCCTACATTTATTGGTCAAAGCAAGATATGGAAAACATAAACAATGCTTTTAATAAAACACTTAATAATAATGTCCCAAAAGAAGGATTTGACTTGATTTTTTGTAACAAAACAGGCAAATTAATTCCGGTAAACGTGATTATTTCCTCTTTTATTCAGAAAAAAAATGAGACATTCTGGTTAGCAAATGTAATTGACCTCACCGAACGGAAACATGCAGAAGCAGCACTGTTAGAATCGCAGTTATTACTGAAATCCAGCATAGAGAGTCAGAAAGACACAATAATTTTTTCAATCGACCCTAATTATTACTATTTATATTTTAATAAAGCTCACAGTGATGCTATGAAGTTTGCATATAATGTTGATATTCAAATAGGGATGAATTTTCTGGATTGTATTTCTTCATCCGATGACAAAAGATTGTTAAAAGAGAATATTGATAAGGCGCTAATTGGAGAATCTCATTCTGTTATACAATCATTTGGAGATACAAATATTGACTATTACGAAGTTTTTTTTAATCCTATTATAAATGAAAAGGATGAAATTATTGGATGTGCAAGTATGGCCAGAAATGTTTCCAAGCGAAAAAAAGCAGAATTGGCGCTTAAAGAAAGTGAAACAAAATTCAGGGAAATAATTAACCAGATTAATGATGGAATTATTGTATTTGATGAGCAGGGGAATATAATTATCTGGAACAAAGGAGCAGAAAAAATTTGCGGAATAAATGCCAATGACATTTTAAATAAAAGTATCGTAGATTTTCGATATCAAATGACGCCTCCTAAACTAAGAGACCGGCCCCAGATTGAAAAGACAATAAATGGTATATTAACACGGCAAACACCCGAAATTTTCAATCAAATTTTAGATTTTGAAATAATTAAATCAAACTCTGAAAATCTAATAAATCTTCAAAATACTATTTTCCCAATTGAATTTGAAGGATATAACTTATTCTGCGTTGTTTTCAGAGATACTACAGAAATAAAACGATACGAAAAAGAATTACTCCGGATAAGTGCTGATAAAGACAAATTCTATTCCATCATTGCACAGTATCTTTACACCCCGTTCAGTTTGTTCAATAACTTTGCAAAATTGATGGCTGAGGAACTCGATACTTTACCTCTCAAAGAAATTCAAAAGATGGCTGTTATGATGAGCAAATCAGCTACAAATCTATATAGTCTGCTCGATAATATGCTTCAATGGACCAAAATGAACCAGGGGAAAATCACATTCGAACCCCAAAAACTGAATTTCAAAAAAATCAGTCACGATGCTGTTTCAGTTCTCAAGCAGCATGCTGATGAAAAAAATATCAGGATAAATCATCTAGCAGCTGAAAATATTGTTGTTCAGGCTGATATTTTTATGTTTAAAACAATATTGAGAAATCTTGTTTCGAATGCGATAAAGGTTACAAAGAACGATGGACAAATTGATATTTCAGCACAACAAACAGAGGGACATGTAACGATATCAGTATTAGATAATGGAACTGAAACTACTCCCGATTACTTAAGAAAGATGTTTAATACTTCAGATATTCAAACCACATTAGGTTCAGCAGAAGAAAAAGGAACTACTTTGGGACTGTTGCTCTGCAAGGAATTTGTAGAAAAACATGGTGGCAAGATCTGGGTAGATAGCAGGGATGGAAAGGGGAGCGAATTTAAGTTTACGATCCCGACAATAACCTGATCTGTCATTTAAAAAGATATTAGATATATAAAAGAGTATGCCATGTTTTCTTCATACTTTTAGAGCTCAAATTCATCTGGATGGCTTTAAGCAACGAAGAATGTATGAGGGCAGCACTTGCTGAGGCCCATAAAGCATTTGATAAACAAGAGGTTCCGGTAGGCGCTGTAGTCGTATGTAAGGATATTATTATAGCCAGGGCCCATAATCTTACCGAAACTTTGAAGGATCCTACAGCTCATGCCGAAATGCAGGCGATTACCGCTGCCACCAACTGGCTGGGAGGTAAATATCTGACTGATTGTACAATTTATGTAACGCTTGAACCCTGTGCAATGTGTGCTGCTGCATTAGGATGGAGCCAGGCTGAGGCTCTTGTGTTCGGAGCTTCTGATGAAAAAAAAGGATATAGTACAATATCGGATAAATTGCTTCATCCAAAAACGAGTGTTGTATCAGGGGTACTGGAGGAAGAGTGCAAGGAATTGCTCAAAAAGTTCTTTAAGAGAAAAAGATGATCAGAATGGTGATTCCTTTATTCTGATGTAATGAACACTCCCCTTGTTCCCTTCTCTCAACCCATAGGAACCCATCCCCCAACCCCTTCCCTTCTGTCTAACTACCCTCTATACACATCTTTTCATCTTAGCTTTTTAATACTCACCCCCCTGACCCCCTCTCTACTTTGTAAAGAGGGGGGGGCAATTCATTGATATGCTGAAATTTATGAGTCATCCCCAAGAAGTCAAACAGTACTTTTACATTATTGTTTCAGGATGGAAACACCACCAGTCCTAAATGGTAGAATCTTAATCATCATATTTGAAACTTTATCACGTGCACTCCCCTCTTTACAAAGTAGAGAGGGGACGGGGGTGAGTATGCAAGAGACAAAGGAAATTCGAAATTGAGAAGATGTGTATAAAGGGTAGCTTCTGTCTGAGGGAAGGGTCGGGAAAGGGTTAAGAAATAGCCAGCAGCGCTGTAGGGACAAAGGTGATGAGTACGTCGTAACTAAAAAAGTATTAATTTTATATAAAATACCTGGTTATGACTTTCGACAATAGCAAGAGAATAATAAATCTCAGAATAACATTCTTCCTGGCAACAATTTTGCTGCTGGCTTACCTGGCGCTGGCCTATGTTGCAAAGCTGATAAGGTTTCCTCTGCTTGGTATGAACGATACTGTCTGGACACTTATACTTGTGAGTATCTGGGTCATTCTTACCTTTATGCCTATGTTTCTCAATTATCAATATATCTCATTTTCCGATGACGGTGATAAAATCATCTTCAGATATTATACTTCAGGATTTTTTAGCGGGGAAAAAAACTCTGTGGAGATAGATAAAAGATCTTTTTCTGGCTACTCGGTAAAATCAAGTTTCTTCGGATTGATACAAAGCATAATATTATATCAGAAATTTGCTGAAGGAGAGGCAAAATATCCTCCGATCTATTTAAGTGCACTTTCGCAAGAACAGAGAGCTAAAGTAATCAGATCTCTTAAAGTATTCACCCCCGGGGCGTGAAGGTTATCATCTGATAACATGAGATTTATCATTTTTAATGACTTTAAACAGTCTCAAATTTGACTCACCAAATATGAGATATAATCATAACTAAAATTTTAAATAATGAATGTAGATAAAAT
>Ga0209540_10003491_pt1 | contig 10693 bp, 12 predicted proteins | sample BarGraIncu01121A_FD_184501 | JGI IMG/M metagenome (GOLD analysis project Ga0209540, IMG submission 184501) | Arctic peat soil microbial communities from Barrow, Alaska - Barrow Graham LP Incubations 011-21A (SPAdes) (version 2) | ecosystem: Environmental > Terrestrial > Soil > Wetlands > Peat... | reverse complement strand
CTGCTTCTTTGGGATCGAAGGCATAATCGCTTGGATAGTAGTAATCCAGGTGTTTGGTAGTAAAAAGATTCAAGTGAGATTTTTCAAGAAAGAAATAATTGTAGAATTTATATGAGGAGTTCTCTTTTTTTGCATACAAACTAAACACTCCTGTTACATTCTTGCTAATGCTATCGGATTGAATTACCATGCTCCTGATACGGTAAAATCCATTCTCTACTGTATCAATATTGAATGTTATAAGTTCTCCGTAAAAATAGATAGGAAACGCCGACATATTATCTATTAACATATCTGAGAAGCCATTATCCTTTTCCAGATCATTCCAATAACTCAGTCTAAAGCTTCTGTCTTTTGTTTTATAGCTCTTTACACAATCTTTAATATAAGAAGACCATGTATCCCTGATAGCAGCGATTTCAGCATCCTTTGTTGAAAGTATATCCGGGCTGAATGTTATTTTTTGCCCAAATATAGGAGGAGCATTAAACAACAATAGCGATACAACAACGATCCAAACAATTTTTTTCATTTTTATCCGCCACTTATCCGCCAAATCACATTTTTATCCGCCATTTATCCGCCAATGCTCAATTTATAAGATGTTCCTTTTTTCTCTCCTTCTTTAATGAGAATACCTTTTTCGGTTAATCCATAGATGCCCCCCATTTCCCGAACGGGACCGTTCTATGTAAGCAGGAATTTCAAAGTTCTTGCAGGTGGAATAAAGCTTTTGAATAGATCCCTGCCAATTTTCATCATCGAAGTCGGCTGCAATAAAATGTGAAGTATTATCTTCCAAAAGAGGATAAATGCAAAATATGCCGGCATATAACCGCTTTTCCCGTCTTTCTCCCAACGAACGGCATAAACATCCTGTCTGCCGTGAAAGAAAGATTTAAAAAGGACTATTTGCTTATTCGTAAGATCCATGAACTTTCTTTACAATGGGGCGTTGCAGGTTTATTATTTAAATTCGAGATCAATTTTGTCGAAATTCACCAACATTTGTGGTAGGTTTAATGTTTCTATTCCTATCTCTTTACAAATAGCTGGAATTTTTTTGAAAACCTTTGAATCGTTGCTTTCCTCTGTCTCTTCTGTAACAAGATAGATATCTTCAAATGGATACTCTTTTTTAAAATTTAGACAGAACAAGATAAGCCTCAGGTCCGCAGAATTTAGAAAATCAGTTTTCCTATTTTCATATTCTACAGGAGTAAGCCTATTTTTAATAACGCCATTAATAAATAGGTTGTCTACTTGCCTGTAAAATTTTGCAGGAGCTGGAGGAAGGATATATTCAGTATTGATTGGTAATTTACTTGCTTTTAAAAATGATTTGTCTGTTAAGTAAACCAGTGTCTTTAAAACGACTCCCTTAGATGTATATTCACATTCCTCAAGTATTTTGTCAATAATGATAATATCACCAGTTGCTATACGTCCTTCAATAAAGTTAAATAAGACAGAATTTTTATCGAAAGGTAAGTAGTAACGAACCAATGACAATAATGAATTTGTGTCTATTACTACTTTCATTGAATATACATTTCAAATCTTTCGGGGCTAATATTAAGCTTCTTGCAAACTTCGAATTCGTTGATAACCCCACTATAAAAAGCAGTCTGAATAGTTGAAATAAGCAAAGGAGAATTAATAGGTTTTGGTGTTGAGCCTCCCGGCTTAATTCCGCTTTGTTTTTCTAATTCTCTTTGAATTTTTTCTTCTTCTTGTTTTGCTTTGAATCTTTCGTCAAAGTCATTCTTAATATTTTTGTAGTTAGCTGGGGAAATTTTATTTTGAAATAAAAGCCGAGTGAAAAGTGCGATTTGACTTAAATGTGTTTTTTTTGAGATTTCTTTAATTTCGTCAAAATGATAATCGTTTGATGAATCAGCTTTTACAATAGCATCAAGGATTTTGACATGGTCTCCAACTAAATAATAATAAGCAAAATCATTACACCATTTTTCAATTGCACTGAGGTTTTTTTTAACTAGATTGTTATAATCAAGTTGCTCAACCTCTTCCTCATTAAGTAAGAAATGCCCAAACTCGTGTATTAGCGTAAAGATCTCTCTTCTAAAAGATGTTTGTTGGCGTTTTAAAACAATTACATTTGGATTGAGAAAGAAGCCATCTATATTTGCTTTTTCTTTTTTATTCCAGGTTTCAACAAATTCAAAAACCAAGATATTATATTCAGCTAATTTTGAAATCAATCTTTTGAGAAACTCCTTTTTATCGTTTGAAAATTCCGGATAGAGTTGCCCTCTTAATTTTTGAGCAACCTCTTTTGGATTGTCTTTGACATTAAAAACAGGTAAAACTCTTTCAATATTAAGATCGGCCAGTTTGGCAATTGCTGATAATGAAATCTTAAATTCTTCAAACTGATTAACAATTTTCTTTGCACCAATATTTAGTTCAATGTCAAATTTCTGTTTGCGAAAAAATATACTGGCATCACTTGATATCTCTGGAGACTTTGGGTCAAGATAGAAATGAAGGCCTTTATTAAAGACTTTGTCAATTCGTTTCAAATGTCCTAAGTCGATTTCCGGTGAAAGAATATTCTCCTTCGTAATTGGCTTTTTGAGTCCCTCGCTAATGATACCAAGTAAGTCATCCACCGACATTTTGTATAATGACAGTAAATATTTAAGCCTCGCTATGTTTTGTTCAATTTTCAAGAAGTCAATTATTATTTTTGTAAAAGTAGTAATTTTTTAGTTTAAATGCCATTACAAGATATCATCAAATAAAAAGTGCAGTTTTACCTAAAACGGTTATTGACAGAATGATTAATGGTTTTTTATTTGCCAATGGTCTCCTTTGGCTGGTCCAATGCGGCTTTTGATTTGTTTTTGTTTCAGAGTTACAGATGTTGTTGTATGGAAGATTCGGTAATTCCGGTTTTAGCTGCTAATTCCTTTCTGCTAATGGCTGGATTTTCTTCTATGAGCATAAGGACATCAAACTGCCTTTCGCTAAGTTTTTCTGACCACTTTTCACCCCATTTTTCAATTCACCCAGTGTCTTTATCGGTGTCTTCAACTGTTAATTGTATGATATTCAGATTTTCGAGTGCTTTCAAATCTTCAGCAGCAAGTCTTTCTTTATAGTATTTTTCGTATTCGGTTTCAGCTATTTGTATAGCCAGTCCATGCGAAATTTTTCCGGCATGTTCCAGAATATCGTTTTCGTTGATGGTGAGTATGTCGTTTAGCTTTTTAATCCAGTCGGCCATATACATCACTTTTTTCTAACATGCCTCGGTGCGACTTAACCCGGTAACCTACAGAAATTATTACATCGAGGTTGTAAAATGTCTGATTGCGTTCTATCTGTCTGTTTCCTTCTTTTTGAACTTGTAAGAAATCCCTACAAGTTGAGATCTCCTCTAATTCACCTTCTTCGGTTTGATACAGTATTATTGAACTATTGCTTTCCATAAAAGCAACTTTGGTCACATCTTGAATTAATACTCAAATATAACAATTTATCATCTTCTGACGTCAGGAAAATGGTCAGAAGTGTTGTCGAGTTCTTGTGTTTGATAGAAAATGTGCCAAATAGATCATAACTAAATCAATCTCAGCATCATGCGGCTTATAACTTGTTTTGTGTTTTGTCTTTTTGGTTAACGTTGCTTGTAAATATTTTACAATATACGTTGACAACTAATATAAATATTCTATATTTGTCAACAAAAACAATTGGAAATTATGGAAATGAATTTTGCAAATAGGCTTACTGTCGCTCGTAAAATGGCTGGATTTTCGCTTCAAAACCTAGCCGACAGGTTAGGGAATGTTGTATCAAAACAGTCACTGAATAAATATGAGCAAGGCAAAATGAAGCCAGACAGCGATTTGGTCATCTCGTTGTCGAATATTTTAAATGTTCCTGTTGATTTCTTTTTCTCAGAACCCTCTGTGAAAGTTGAGTTATCTAATGTTGACTTTAGGAAATTCAGTTCGAAACTATCGAAAACCGATCAAGAAGCAGTAGAAGAAAAAGCGAAAGAAGCTTTTGAACGATATTTTGAACTTGAAAACATTCTTAATCTAAAGGAAACTGTCTCATACTTTATTTATCCTAGCATCGTTTCAAATACCAAAGAAGCCGAGACAGCGGCTAAAGTTTTGAGGAACGAATGGAATTTAGGCTATGACTCAATTCCTGATGTTATTGAGATGCTTGAAGACAAAGGTTATAAAGTTGTTGAAGTAGAGGCACCAGACTCGTTTGACGGGTTAAAAGCCGATACTGGAAACCAAAAGGTGATAGTTTTAAGGAAAACTTCATTAAATGATGATGTTGTAAGAAAACGCTTTACTGCACTTCATGAATTGGCACATCATGCCCTTAGATTCCCAGAAGGGATTGAGCAAAAAAGTGAAGAAAAACTTTGTCATGCATTTGCCTGTGCTCTATTATATCCGGAAGACATGGTACGAAGAGATATGCATAAAGACCGATTCCATTTTTATCAAAACGAGTTGGTTTTAATAAAAGAGCGTTGGGGAATATCTTTTTCGGCTTTGTTTTCCCGTGCATTGCAGTTAGGAATAATTAACGACTTTGTTTATAAACAGCTCAACATGGGCTATAGGCAACGAAAAATGCACGAACCAGGCAAGGAACCCGGTCTTTTTCTTAGCAGGGAAAAGCCAGTCCGTTTTGAGCGTTTGATTTATCTGGCATTAGGCAAAGAGCTAATTTCCGTGAATGAAGCAGCATATTTTGCAGGCACTTCCGTATGGCGATTCAGAGAACAGATGCAACCGATGATATGAAGTTAATAATAACAGATACAAACGTTTTTTTTGATATCATCAGCATTGATGCCTTGCCAGAGTTTTTTGCACTGGACTTTGACATATGTACAACCGATTTTGTTTGTAAAGAGATATTTGAATCTTCGCAGAAAGAACAAATTGAATCGTTTATTAGAGCAAAGAAACTTACTGTTTTTAAGCTTACAGTAGAAGAGATTGAGGAGATACAAAACTTTCCAACAAATAGGTACTTCAAAGGGATAACCGATAAAACTGTTCTTTGGAAAGCGTACGAGCTGAAATGTCCATTACTTACTGGAGATAAAAAATTGCGGAATGAAGCCGAAAATTTGAAAATTGAAGTACACGGGAGTATTTGGGTAATAATCGCTCTTGTCGAAAAAGAAATAATTTCAAATGTAAAAGGAGTGGAATTACTGGATAAACTAAAACTAATAAATGCCAGTTTGCCTCATGATGATATAGATAAGTTAATAAAACGGCTAAAATAAAAAACCCGAAGCCTATGGAATAAAGGCCTTTTGTACTGGCATACTTGGTTTGCACTTTTGTTTTTTAGCGAAGTGATGCGAAGCGGGTAACCCTGGTGCACGGTCTAAGAAGGTATCTGAGTTCCTGGGCATTATAGCAATACGAAATAACATAAAGCAAATTGTTGGGCTAAACCGGATAAGGAGCAGAGTTTGTAGATACTTATCTGGAGGAATTGGGTACCCACTAAAGGAGCGGTGCGTATAAAAAAACAAGAGTGCAAACCTGCAGCCTTTTGTACTGGCATACTTGGTTTACACCTTTGTTTTTTAGCGTAGCGATTGCTAAGTGGGTAATTCCGGGATACACATCGGAAAACTCTGCTCCTTATCGGAAAAATAAGCCCACAATTTGCGCCCCTGCGTTATTCGCGAATTGCTTTGATCCCCGGAAGCTCGATGCCCTCCAAATACTCCAGCATCGCCCCGCCCCCAGTAGACACATAGCTCACCTTATCTGCAAATCCCATTTGCGTAACAGCAGCAACAGAATCGCCACCACCAACAAGCGTGAACACACCATGTTTGGTAACATCTGCAAGCATAGTCGCAATCCTCTTGGTACCAACAGCAAACTTCTCCATCTCGAACACCCCAACCGGACCGTTCCACAAGATAGTCTTGGAAGCCCTGAGAACACCTTCCCACTCCTTAAGAGTAGAAGGAGCAGCATCCATACCCATCCAACCATCAGGAATCTCAGAATCCAGACAAATCTTTGTGTTGGCATCATTGCTGAAAGCGTCGGCAATAACAACCTCACCCGAGTAGTATAGTTTAACATTTTTAGCCTTGGCTTTCTTAAGAATAGACAAAGCAAGAGGCATCTGATCCTCTTCGCAAAGAGAACTTCCGATTTTGCCGCCCTGAGCCTTAACGAAGGTGTAAACCATACCACCTGCGATAATCATGTTGTCCACAACATCGAACAACTTCTCGATAATGGCAATTTTGGTAGAGATTTTTGCACCGCCAAGAATTGCTGTAACAGGGTGAGCAGGAGTCTTAAGAACCTTGTCTATAGCGACAATCTCGCTCTCCATTACATAACCGAACATTTTATCGTTAGGGAAGTATTTGGCAATAAGTGCGGTAGAAGCATGTGCGCGGTGTGCTGTACCGAATGCATCGTTGATGTAGCAGTCGGCATAAGAAGCAAGCCTCTTTGTGAAATCCTTTTGTTTCTCTTTCATGTCGGCCTTTGCAGCCTTCGTAACTTCCTCTGGAGCATCCTCAGCCAAGTCGCGAGGCTTTCCCTCCTCCTCTGCATAGAAGCGAAGATTTTCCAGCAACAGCACCTCGCCCGGTTTTAGGTTCTTAGCGAGCTCTGCAGCCTCTTCTCCCATACAGTCCGGAGCAAACTTAATCTTTGTACCAAGCTTCTGCTCAATGTCACCAATGATGTGTTTGAGGGAGTATTTGCCTGTAGGGCCTTTTGGTCTGCCCAGGTGAGACATTATAATAAGCGAACCGCCACCAGCAAGCACCTTTTTAAGGGTCGGAATTGCGGCACGGATTCTTGTATCGTCTGTTATCTGAAATGATTCGTTCAGGGGAACATTAAAGTCTACACGGACAATTGCTCTTTTGCCGGAGAAATCGTAATTATCAATCTTTTGCATAACGGGAAATATTAATTTGATTCATTTTTGTCATGGCAAATTTAGAAATAATCTTAGAAAAATTGCTACCTTCGACACGATATAATGGTATAGATTAAGAATTAATTGTGATGCAACTGGAGTCTCCTACAAATTGGCGTGATTATGAACTGATTGATTCAGGCGATTTTGAAAAGCTGGAAAGGTTTGGCACTTACTACCTCATAAGACCGGAACCAAAAGCATTATGGGGCAGGACGCTCTCTACAAAGGAGTGGATGACCATGGCTCATACAAGATTTACCACGGGCGCCGGGTTTGGCAGCTCGGGCAAGGAGGATTCTGGCACATGGAACATGCTCAAAAAGATGGACGAGCAGTGGATGATCTCCTACAACAGGCCGGAGTTCTCGTTCAAGTTGCGCCTTGGGCTGACAGCTTTCAAGCATGTTGGGGTATTTCCGGAGCAGGCGCCCAACTGGGATTATATCTATGCTAAAACAAGGGAGGTCGGGAATGCCACGCCCGGTGTTAAGCCAAAGATTCTGAACCTTTTTGCATATACCGGTGCAGCAAGTCTTGCAGCAAACTGCGGTGGCGGTAACGTGACCCATCTGGATTCCGTAAAGCAGGTCGTGAACTGGGCAAGGGTAAACATGGAATTGAGCAAGCTGGACAACATCCGCTGGGTAATTGAGGATGCGCTTAAGTTTGTGCAAAGGGAGGCCAGAAGAGGGAATATATACCAGGGAATAATCCTGGATCCTCCGGCATACGGACACGGCCCGGACGGTGAGCGCTGGAAGCTGGACGAACTGCTGTTTGAACTTCTGGTTGAGGTTTCTAAGATTCTTGCTCCCAAAGACAGCTTTGTAGTGCTCAACCTGTATTCCAACGGATACTCGGCAGTGCTTGCAGACACACTCGTCAAAACCTCTTTTAAGCTCAATGTGCCCGCCAAAGGAGTTGCCAACCAAGATTTTGAGTTGACATTCGGAGAACTTGTGCTGCGAGACAAGTTTGACAAAGCGTTACCACTTAGTGTTTTTACCCGTTTAAAAAGATAATTTATGAACAGACTTCTGGCAATCACCTGGGATATGTCGCCCGAACTTTTTTCGATTGGTCCTATTCACATCAGATATTACAGCATCCTTTTTGTGTCCGGTTTCATTATCGGATACTACATTTTTGTATGGTTCTTCAAGAGGGAAAAACTCCCCTTTGATATTCTGGATGTATTACTTTACACTCTGTTGGGCTCGGCAGTAGTGGGGGCAAGACTGGGTCACTGCCTCTTTTATGAACCGGAATACTACCTGGCCAACCCTATTGAGATAATAAAAATCTGGCATGGAGGTCTTGCCAGCCATGGTGGAGCAGTAGCCCTTCTGATAGCCATGTGGTGGTATGCTAATAAATACGGTAAAAAATACAGATTCGATTTTTGGTGGTTAATGGATAGGGTAGGAATTGCGACAGCCCTTGCCTGCTGTTTGATAAGACTCGGCAATCTGATGAACTCGGAGATATATGGCAACCCTACCGACTTACCATGGGGATTTATCTTTATACTGAGAGGAGAGACTGTTCCAAAGCACCCGACCCAACTCTATGAGGCACTTTCCTACCTCTTACTCTTTGCAATACTGATGATAATCTATTATAAGTTCCTCCCAAAACTAAAAAGAGGCACTATGTTCGGGATTTTCCTTATTGGTATGTTCTCTGCCCGTTTCTTTATTGAATTTGTAAAAGAGCCTCAGGTTGCCTTTGAGCAGGGAATGTCTCTGAATATGGGTCAACTACTCAGCATTCCATTTATTCTTGCAGGGATTTTATTGATCGTCTACAGCGTCTGGAAAGGAAAAACGGCCATGATTGAGCCGGAGGTGGTGGCACCAAAACCCACGCCAACAACGCCAGTGAAGAAGACACGTATACTTTGACACAGTTTGAAGAAGAGTCTGACTCCAACGGAGTTTTTTGCAAACGGCTGTTTGCTAGTTAGATATAAAAATATTTCCGGAAAACCTTTTGGAAAAAGCTGGCATATACGTTAGTAGATCAAGCATATGCAAAAAACTCCATTGGAGTGAGCCCCTGCAGGTCAGCTCCTGCGGGTCAGCTTTTGCACCGGTTAGCCTCTGTCCTGCTCCCTCCTCAGATCGTTTTCCTTAATGGTGTGGCGCTTGTCGTATTCACGCTTTCCTTTGGCAAGGGCTATATTCAGCTTGGCGAACCCATTCTCGGCTATAAACAGCCTTGTAGCAATAATTGTGAGCCCCTTCTCGCGGGAACCCCTGAATAGCTTGTGTAACTCCCTTTTATTGAGTAGCAACTTACGGTCTCTGCGAGGATCGTGCTGGTTAAAGCTACCCCACCAGTAGTCCGCCACATGCATATTCTTTACAAAAAGCTCCTTTCCCACAAAATAACAATAGGAATCCGATAGCGACGCCTTTCCGGCCCGTATGGATTTGATCTCGGTACCTGTTAAAACAATACCGGCAGTAAAGCTCTCAATGAACTCATATTCAAAAGAGGCTCTCTTATTTTTTATCTCTATTTTACTTTTCGCTTTTGGCATGGGACTGCAAAAATAGTGTAAATTTGTGGAATGAACCAAGATTTGATATGTATATTGGGGCCAACAGCTTCCGGCAAGACTAAATATGCTGTAAAAATGGCATATGAGATTGGTGGTGAGATTATCTCTGCGGACTCTCGTCAGGTTTACAGGGGGATGGATATCGGTACCGGAAAAGATTTGTCGGATTATATAATCAACGGGATTCAGATACCTTACCATCTGATAGACATTGTGGCAGCAGGTGAAAAATACAATCTTTTTCAGTATCAGAAAGATTTCGAGAGGGTTTACGACGATATCAGATCGAGGGGCAAGCAACCGATTTTATGTGGGGGCACAGGGCTGTATATAGACGCAGTTACCAGAGGGTACTCATTGGCAGAGGTACCGGAAAATCCTCAACTCAGGAGCGAGCTGGAGAAGCTTTCAATGGAGGGGTTGATCTCTAAGTTGGAGTCGATGAAAAAGCTCCACAACAAAACCGATATCGACAGCAAAAAAAGAGTAATAAGGGCTTTGGAAATTGAGATTTTCAGGCAGAATTGCCCTGTGGGGTATGTAAAAACAGTTCCAATAAACACAAGATTCATAGGAATATCGGTAAGCAGAGAGGAGAGAGTGGCCAGGATTGACAGAAGACTCAGGGAACGGTTGGAGCATGGAATGATAGAGGAGGTTAAGAGGCTGATGGACTCCGGAATTTCACCGGAAGATCTGATATATTACGGGCTGGAGTATAAATTTGTTACTCTTTACCTTTTGGAGAAACTTACATATGAAGAGATGGAGAAGCAGCTCTCTGTTGCAATACATCAGTTTGCAAAGCGGCAAATGACCTGGTTCAGAGGTATGGAACGCAGAGGAGTACGGATTGAGTGGATAGAAAATCGGCTGTAACTATTGTAAACTTAACTTAAATACAATGATAACTTTTATCGTATCCGTCCTGCTTCTGATAGGGGCTTACTTTGTTTACGGAAAATTTGTGGAGAAATTTTTTGGAGCCTCATCTACAATCCCGACACCGGTCAAAAGACTTGCCGATGGTGTGGACTATGTAGAACTAAAACCCTGGAGAATATATATTATCCAATTCTTGAATATTGCCGGTCTCGGACCAATATTCGGTGCAATCATGGGTGCGGCGTATGGGCCAATGGC
>Ga0209540_10003490_pt1 | contig 10694 bp, 7 predicted proteins | sample BarGraIncu01121A_FD_184501 | JGI IMG/M metagenome (GOLD analysis project Ga0209540, IMG submission 184501) | Arctic peat soil microbial communities from Barrow, Alaska - Barrow Graham LP Incubations 011-21A (SPAdes) (version 2) | ecosystem: Environmental > Terrestrial > Soil > Wetlands > Peat... | reverse complement strand
GCTCTCCGACGATGTCGCTCAACGTCCCCTGCCCCTCCTGAAGTCAACGGCCCGCCCGAGTCATCGGCAGGCAACCGGGTGTGCGGCATCCCCGCGCACACGACACGGTGCATGCCACGACCTGTGGCGCATTTGACCTTCGACCCGAGCGAGAACACTCCACCGTGACGCCCAACATCTGCGTCAGGCAGCAGCCTAAGCGCCCCCACCGACAGGGCGCGGCATGTTCGCCGCTGACCTGCCGGCTGATGAGCAGGTAGCCCCAGGTTCGGTGGTTGCCCTCATCGGTGACCGCGGGCTCCGGCAAGGAGGAATAGGGCGCGTTGCGGTTGTTAGATCAGTCGGGCTGCCAGCACATCCGCCCAGGCAACCGCTGCCGTCAAACCTCTACCGAAAACCGTAGAGGTTTGACACGCCCCGTCGTCGCCTGGGCCTGCACGACGAGTCCCTGCGCGTCAGCGTTGACGCGTGCCCGAGGATGTCTTCTCTTCGAGCATCCCGGAGAAGTCGCCTTCGGTCAGGACCTCAATCGTGTGGCCTTTGGCCTGCCAGTGAACGGCTTTGACGGCTTTGCCGGTGTGGAACTCCTCGACACAGTTGCCGGTGAACCCGTCGCCGATGACGAGCATCGTGGTGCGTTTGGTGACGTTCTTCTCCGGCGTGGCGCCCAGCGATGCGACAGCAGCCCACGCGTCCTCGCGGCGCATGGCCATGGCTCCGGTGAAAACCATGGTCTGGCCGTAGAGCGGATGGCCAGGGTCGGCAGCCAAGCTCGCACCCGGGACATCGCCGTAACCGTGGACGCCACTGCCAGCCAAGGAGCGAACGCACCCGGCCCAGTCGTGGCCGCTCAACTTGCCCAGGCGCACGTGAACCCCCGACGCGAGCTCTTCCAGGCTGTCGGCCTGCTGGAGGCGGGCAAGCTCCAGGGCGATGAGGGCGGCGGCGGTCGCGGCGGCGCCGGCCTCGTGATGGTCCAGGAGGGGGATGCCCAACTCGGTGCAGACGATGGGCAGCCGGTAGGACAGGAGGTTCAAGATGCGCCGGGACAGCACCGGGGTGTAGCCATAGGTGAGCTCGGGCCAGTCCAGCTGATCCGCATCACACCCTTGTCGTACGGCGCTGATGTCGAACGCCGCGTTGTGCGCGACGACTGCCAGGTCCCCCACGACTTCCAGGACCTGGTCAAGGCGCTCACAGAACGTAGGGGCGTTCTTGACCATGGCTGGTGAGATGCCGTGCAAGCCGATGTTGAACTTGTCGAACCAGTCGAGCTGCTCCGGAGGTCGACTCAGCCAGCTCTCGGTGCGCACCACCTCGCCGTCCTCCACGACGGCCAGGCCGAACGAGCAGATGGACCCTCGCTGCGAGTTCGCAGTCTCCACATCGATTGCGACGAAGTTTAGGCTCACGTCGCAGCAACTAGGACGGTGGGCAGGGGACGCTCGTCGCCGCCGTCCAGCTTGCGCAAGAGCGGACGGCTCAGGCGCTGTTCCTCCAGGTCTTCCCAGCGGCAGCACAGCCCTGCCAGCCAGTGGGCAATGGACAATGCTGAGTCCAGGCGGTGGTCGTACTCGTAGCTCACCTCCCACGGCGGTGGATGCTCCACGTCGAGCGCCGCTGGGAACAGTGGCCATCCCTGGGCCTGGAGACGCTTTGACGAGACACGCTGGGCCTACTCAGTCTCGAACGCTTCCTGGCACCTGTCCCGGCCCGCCGCCGCCACGTCGAGGGTGGCCTCCACGTCCAGGACACGGTCGGGGCTCAGCCCGGCGCTCGTCAGGGCCAGCTCCCCGGCTTTCGTAGGCAGGACCATCCGCCCGAGGGTCAGCGACTCGAGGACCTTGTCATCACCAGAACCCAGCACCCGGGCACCACACAGGCGACCCATCGACTGACCCGACATCAATCCGACATGCGCCCACCAGACGAAGACGGCGTCTGGTGTCGCGTCTACAACAGCGACGACGCCCTCTCGACCCTGCACATCGACCCCCAACCGCGATGGCCTGGAGTATTGCAGAGGATGGCGGCCGACGCCCGACAGAACCGAGAGCGGGTCATGTTGGGCGAACAGGACGCTCCCGGCTGCCGGGAGCGTCCTGTTGGGCGGACTGCGGCGGGCCCGGGCTGTCGGGGCCTGCAAGTAACGTAGAGAAGAGAGACCACCTCAAGCGGCGTCGCCCGGAACTGAGTTCGCTGCGCGTGGACCGTCTCCACGGACGATGATGGCTACTGCTCGCTGTGCCGACAGCGACGAGGGGGGAACAGATGTCAGAGCCTGCCGCGCCTGCTGCGTGGTACCCGGACCCCAGCTCGACGGGCGTACTGCGCTGGTGGGACGGCCGTGCGTGGACTGAGCACACCCATCTGTCGAACCCGGAGCCAGTTGCGGCTGTTGCTGCTGCCTCGCCGATCTCTGCGGTGCCTTCGGCGCTCATCGCCGACGCGTACGGCATCCGAGTCTCGTTGGACGGTCAGACGTTTACCGTCAAGGCCACTAACTTCGCCGCCCAGGGCGCGTTGGGTGCCCAGAGCAGAAGCATCCAGGTACGCGAGATAACCGCACTCGATCTGCGCGCTCCAACCATGCTGAGGAACGGCACGCTCGCAGTCGTGACGGCTGCCGCTAAGACGCTCGTCCGCTACCGCCGCATGCACGCATCTGGTGTCACCGCCGTCTACAACGCGCTCGCTGGGGCCGCAGTCGGCGCGGCGACCGGGGAGACCGCCCGGCGCCTGGTGCGGTCAAGCTCCCTGCAGCGCGGGCGCGGTCACTCCGTGGAGGAGGTCGCCAACCAGCGGTGGAGCAGGCGGGTGGCTGGGGCCCGGAATGAAGGCCCGTCCAACGTGTTGGCGCCGAACAAGAAGACCCCGCCGGCCGGCTTAGGCACTCTCCCTGCCACGCCCGACCACGCCCCGGCACCTGCCCGCACGGCGCCTCGAACTGCCGCCACACCTATGTCGCTGGCCACTGTTGCCGGGCCATCGAGGGATGGGTGGGTCCCGCCGGGCATTTCAGCCGCGGTTGCCGGACTCACACTTCCCGGTGGCATGCTGTTCGTTGGCCAGCACCTTCGGGCCGCGAATGGCGGCGCGACCGACCCCGCGCTCATCAACCCGAGCCTGCGCGTCGACCTCAAGCGGCCCGACTGGGCCGCCGCCACCGTCGGGTACTGGCCGTCTTACAGCGACATCACCCCGCAGGCCCGCGGGGCGTACCTGACCTGGCTCGCCGGCGGCCGCCGCGAACCGAAGGCACCTGTCAGCTGGCCGTTCCTGTTCTTCTATGGCCTTGAACGCCGCGTCATCGTCAATGCCACCGAACCGGGCCCCGTCCGCGACGAGTTGCCACTCATCCGCGCTGAGGTCACCCGGCTACTCAGCCTTTACGGCAGCAACCACTCGTTCCACTCGTACGCGACTGGGTTCCTGGACGTGATCGACTTCTACGGCACCAGCACCGACACAACCAACCCACCGGAGCGGGCAGCGGACAGGTGGCACGTCCCGGTGGCGCTACGCGCCGCGCTCGGAGAGTTCGCCGCCGATGGAACCCCCGTCCCGGTCGACTGGGCGCTGGTCTGGGCCCATTTCCGCCCGGAGATCTGCCCGCGGACGGCAGCGACCCGCTGCCCAGAAGAGTTCGAAGCGCTTTTCCGCACCCGGTACGCCAGCAAGCACGGCGCCGGGCTCACACTGCGCGCCACCAAGTCGGTGCTGACGCACTCCTACCGCTCCGCCAGCGCCGGAATTAGGCGCGCCGAGTTGTCCACGAAACTGCCCGACGTGTTCACCCAGGCAGCGCCAAGCAAGAAGCTCGTCGCGCTCGTTGAGGACTGCACGAACGCTCTTGACCCGTACAGCCGCTACCTCGGGCGCAACCCCGACGCACGAGACACCCTGGCGGCGATCGCGCTGCTCCCACCGGAGCTAGTCGCCGACGCCGGTGGCGAGCTGGGCCGCCTCACCGCCTTCATCGACCAGCAGCTCGCCGACGCAGTGCCGGTGCTCATCGAGGGAGCCGACCTCATCGCGTTCTGGCCCACGAAGACGGCCGGCAAGGTAGCCAAGGCCGATGCGGTCGCGCTCGCCCAGTTGCTCGGATCCCGCGGTGTCGGCTTCGAGCCGGATGTCCGGCTCGGTGGTCCTGTCCTCGGCACCGGTCCCACCGTCCTGTTCCGGACCGCCCCAGGCCAACCGGCGGCCCCTAGCCCAGAATATTCGGCCGCCGCAATCCTGCTGCACCTCGCTGTCGCCGTCAGCGTCGCCGACGGACACGCGTCCGACGCGGAGACCGGGCACCTGCGAAATCACATCGAGACTGCGATACACCTCACGGCACCCGAACAACTGCGGCTACACGCGCACACGAAGTGGCTGCTCGCCGGGCAGACGAAGCTCACCGGACTCACCAAACGACTCGGTCTGCTTGACGACGCGCAGCGGAACGCCATCGGCGACTTCCTCGCCATGGTCGCCGCTGCTGACGGCGTGACCTCCCCGGCCGAGATCACCACCCTGACGACGATCTTCAAGCTGCTCGGACTCGACCCCGCCTCGGTGTACAGCCGGGTACACGCCGCCGCCACCGGCGGCCTCCCGGCGGCCGGGCCAGTGACAGTGCGCCAGCAGAGCCCCGGTGCGCCCGGATACGCCGTGCCGTCCCGGCCTGCCTCTGAGGCTGACCAGCGCGGGGTGGTGCGGCTCGACGAGGCTGTGGTCTTGGCGAAACTCGCCGAGACGGCGGCGGTATCCGCACTGCTCGGTTCGATCTTCACCGAGGACGACCAGGCCCCCAGCCCGCCAGCACCCCCAACGTCGGACATCCGGCTTGCCGGGCTCGACGGCCCACACTCCGCACTGCTACGCGCCCTCGCCGTCCGCGGGAGCTGGTCGCGCGCGGAACTGGAGGCGGAGTGCGTGCGCCTTTCATTACTGCCTGATGGTGCCCTGGACACGCTTAACGAGGCCGCGTACGACGCGGTCGGCGATCCGTTCGCCGACGGCGAGGACCCGATAGATATCAACCGCGACGTAGCGCAGGAGATGCTGGCATGACCACGACCACCACGGGAACGACGATCCGCCCCCGCGAACGCGACGCCATCCTTCAGGCGCTGCGCGCCGGCGTCGTACCCCGGGTGGGGCAGCAGCACATCCAGGTTGGACGCGCCGAGGAGGTCAAGGCGCTACTGGCCGACATCGACCGCATCGCCGACGGCGGCTCGGCGTTCCGGCTCACGATTGGGGAGTACGGGTCCGGCAAGACGTTCTTCCTGCACCTGGTGCGTTCCATCGCGATGGAACGCAAACTCGTCACAGTGCACGCCGACCTGTCCCCGGACCGCCGCCTGCACGCCACCGGCGGGCAGGCCCGTTCCCTGTATGCCGAGTTGATGCGCAACATGTCCACCCGCGCGAAGCCCGACGGTGGCGCCATGAGCAGCATCGTCGAACGGTTTGTCACTGCCTCACTCACCGAGGCGCGCAGCACTGGCGCCAGCCCCGACGTCGTCATCCGCACCCGCCTGGTTGAGCTGTCCGAACTCACCGGCGGGTACGACTTCGCCGAGGTGATAGCCGCGTACTGGCGCGGGCACGACACCGGAAACGAACAGCTGAAAAGCGATGCGGTCCGCTGGCTCCGCGGCGAGTTCTCCACCCGCACAGACGCGAAAGCTGCGCTGGGCGTGCGCACGATCGTGGACGACGCGACCTTCTACGACCAGCTCAAGCTCCTGGCCCGGTTCGTCGTCATGGCCGGCTACACGGGCCTGCTGGTCTGCCTGGACGAAATGGTCAACCTGTACAAGCTCGCCCACACCCAGGCCCGCAACGCCAACTACGAGCAGATCCTGCGCATCCTGAACAACAGCCTCCAAGGCAGCGCAGCCCACCTCGGGTTCGTGTTCGGTGGCACCCCCGACTTCCTGCTCGATACCCGCCGTGGCTTGTATTCCTATGCCGCTCTGCAGTCGCGACTCGCCGAGAACACGTACGCCACCGGCGGTCTCGTGGATTACACCGGGCCGGTAATGCGGCTGGCCAACCTCAGCCCGGAGGACTTCTACCTGCTGCTCACCCGGCTGCGGCACGTCTTCGCCGCCGGCGACCCGGACGCGCACCTCATCCCGGACGAGGGCCTGACCGCATTCATGACGCACTGCTCGACCCGCATCGGCGACGCGTACTTCCGGACCCCGCGGACCACCATCAAGGAGTTCGTGAACCTGCTCGCCGTCCTCGAGCAGAACCCGGGCACCGACTGGGCGCCGCTGGTCGGGGCCGTCGCCCTCGAGCCGGAGAGCAACCCCGACCTCGACCCGCTGCCCGAAGACGAACCGGCCGACGGCACCACCGCGACCAGTGCCCAGGGGTCATCTGCCCCCCAGTCGTCCCTGACATCTGCGCCGGCGTGGGGCCCGCCGCCTGTGGCGAGCAGCGGTGACGATGACCTGGCAACCTTCAAGCTCTGACCCCGCCCCCGTGCTGTCCCCGACAGAACCTTCACTGATGCCAGACAAGCAGGCATCGTCGGCATTCACCCAGCTGCACCCGAAGATCCAGCGCTGGATCTGGGAGCAGAACTGGTGCGAGCTGCGGGACGCCCAGGAACGCGCCGTGGGCCCAATTCTCACCGGCGACCGTGACGTGATCATCGCGGCAGCCACCGCGTCCGGGAAGACGGAAGCCGCGTTCCTGCCGATCTGCTCCGCGCTGCTCGACGCCGGTGTCGGACCGGTCCCCGATCCGCCCGCTGACCCCCGGGCCACTGAACCCGAGACGGCGAATGCGACCGGCGTCCAGGTGTTGTACGTCAGCCCGCTCAAGGCACTCATCAACGACCAGTACGGCCGCCTTGACGCGTTGTGCGAGCACCTCGACATCCCCGTACACCGCTGGCACGGTGACGTCGCCGGCTCCCGTAAGGCGAAGGTCCTCGCGGACCCGGACGGGCTCCTGCTCATCACCCCGGAGTCGCTCGAGGCGCTGCTGGTCATCCACGGACCAAAGGTGGGGCGTATCTTCGGTGGGTTGCGGTACGTCGTCATCGACGAGATGCACTCGTTCCTGGGCAGCGAACGCGGCGCGCAGCTGCAGTCGCTGCAGCATCGAGTCGAGCTCGCCATCCGCCGCCGTGTTCCGCGTATCGGGCTGTCCGCCACGTTGGGCGACATGGCGGCTGCGGCAGAGTTCCTCAGGCCTGGGCACGGGGACGCGGTCACCATCATCACCGCCGCGGACGACACCCAGGAGCTGCGCCTGCAGCTGCGCGGCTACGAAGTCACCCCCGCGCACCTGTCCCCGGCCCAGGCAGACAAGGCCGAGACACACGGGGAACAGGTCGAGGTCGAGGACATCACCGCCGGAGACCGCCTCGCGGTCGCCGACCACCTGTTCGCGACACTGCGCGGCACCGACAACCTCATCTTCGCCAACTCGCGGCGCAACGTGGAGATCTACGCGGACCTGCTGAAGCGACGATGCGACCGCGCCCAGGTACCCAACGAGTTCGTTCCGCACCACGGCAGCCTGTCCAAGGAGCTGCGCGAGTACGTCGAGGCCCGGCTCAAGGACCGCGACCAGCCGGTTAGCGCCATCTGCACCAGCACCCTGGAGATGGGCATCGACATCGGGACGGTGTCCTCCATCGCCCAGCTCGGCGCGCCGCACACCGTCTCCAGCCTCCGCCAGCGCCTGGGCCGATCCGGTCGCCGTGGCGGCGCCGCCACGCTGCGGCTCTACATATCTGAGGAGCAGGTCACCCCGCAGACCTCACCGCCGGACGCGCTACGCGCCGAGCTCGTGCAGAGTATCGCGATGGTGAACCTGCTGCTGGAACGTTGGAACGAGGCCCCCGACTCCGGCGGGCTGCACCTGTCCACGCTCACCCAACAGCTGCTGTCCCTGATCGCACAGCACGGCGGTATCACGCCTTTGCAGGCACACGAGACGCTGTGCCTGCACGGCCCGTTCGCCCAGGTGACCCCAACCTTGTTCAAGCTGCTGCTGCGCGCGCTCGCGGCCGAGAAGGTGGATCTCATCACCCAGGCCAGCGACGGGCTGCTGCTGCTCGGAGTCGCCGGGGAGCGACTGGTCAACCACTACAGCTTCTACGCAGCGTTCCGCACGGCGGACGAGTACCGCCTCATCGCGAACGGCCGGACCCTTGGGACTTTGCCCGTCGACTACCCGCTGATGCCGGGGTCGCTGCTCATCTTCGGCGGCCGCCGCTGGAAAGTCCTCGCTGTCGACGCGCAGGCAAAGGTCGTCGAGCTGGTCCGCTCCTCCGGTGGTCGGCCACCGCAGTTCACAGGCTCCGGTGGCGAGGTCGCTGACCGGGTACGGCAGGAGATGCGGACCATCTACACCACCGCAGACGTGCCTGCATACCTCGACGCGACAGCCGTTCGTCTGCTCGCCGAAGGGCGCGCCAACTTCACCCGGTTCGGCCTCGGCGAGGACCCACTGCTCACGTCCGGTGCGGACACCCTCATCTTTGCCTGGCGCGGGGACCGCATCCTGTCCACACTGGCCGTCGCCTTGACCGGTGCTGGCATCGAAGTCGCCCCGGACGGCGTGTGCCTGACAATGACCGGCGCCGACCGCACAACCGCCATCACGCAGCTGCGGGCGCTGCTGGCCGAAGGCCCACCCGACCCGGTCGCCCTTGCCGCCCGCGTTGCTACCAAGGTCGTCGAGAAGTACGACGACCAGCTCACCGACCAGCTGCTCAACGAGGCTTTCGCGGCGCGCAGCCTCGATGTGGACGGCGCGTGGGAGGCCCTGCGCGGCCTCATCGACAACCTCAGCGCAGACCTCCACCCCGCCAACACCGGCTTGGGCTTTGTTTCGTCGTGCGACTCGCCGCCCGGGACCGTCACCATACGTCCGCTAACGATCCGCGAACCGGTCCGACGTCCGGTCCCACAAGCGGTCCGACAACCAGAGCTCGGCAGGACTCCGTTCGCGGTGCTCGATCTGGAGACGACCGGGTTCTCGCCCGGACTGGGCGACCGAGTGGTCGAGATCGCGGTGGTGCGCACCTCACCGGAGGGCACCGTGCTGGACTCGTGGACCACACTGCTAAACCCGCAGCGGGAAGTTGGTCCAACCCGCGTGCACCGCATTCGTGGCGCCGACGTGGCTGACGCGCCCCGGTTCCTCGATGTGGCCGGGGACATCGCCGCCCGGCTGGACGGCGCCGTCGTGGTAGCGCACAACGCGCGCTTCGACCTGGGCTTCCTCACCGCCGAGTACGCCCGCCTCGGCGCAAGCGCGCCCACGTGGCCGACCCTGTGCACCCTGGGCCTGTCTCATCGCCTCGGCCGCCTCGGGGGCGGCAGCCTCGACGCCTGCCTGGCCGCCGAAGGCCTCACCAACGAGGAAAAGCACAGCGCGCTCGGGGACGCGACCGCGACCGCTGGCCTGTTCGCGACTTACCTGAGCCGCGCCGCCGAGCGAGGCATCACGAACCTGGCCGACCTCGGCTGCGACCCTCTGGCCTGGCCGGACGCCGATTGGTCAGCGTGGTCGGTCAGTGGCAGGTCCCACCCACGCTCCTACGGTCGGCGACCGGGTGTTGTCGCGTCCACCTAAACCGGCAACCATCAGCGGGTGCGCCGCACCTCAGGTGCCCGAGGCCGCCGTCGAAGCGTTCTGCCCGCTGGGTGAACAGTCACGACCGGAGGAAGCGCGAGGTTACTCGCAGTCCTGGCAACAACCGGTTGAGGAGAGAGTGTGCGCCGGCACGAACAGGAAGCACCGTGCGCACTGCCCCTCGCCCGGGCGTTGCGGGTCGTGGGTTTCGGGTTTGGGGCCGCCCAGCTGAATCTCAAGCTCGTCGCCGCATGAGCTGACGTAGTAGGCGCTGCCTTGACCGTATGATCCCGCGAACGTCTCCTCATCCCGTTTGTAGGACAGGGTCCCGGCCCAGCCGAGGCGGCGGACCTCTCGCAGTACACGGCGAACGTCATCTTGGTCATGCCAGTCGGCGGTGTAGACCACGATCACCTGGGTGCCGCTCTGGCCAAGGTCGCTGACCTTGGCGTCAAAGCCAAGGCGACCGTCTTTGGTCGCCTCAGCAACCAGGGTCCAGCAACGCGCAGCGTGCTGGCCGGATACGAACAGCAGCCACTTTCCGGGTGCGACCGGCTTCTCGAGGCTCCCGGTGCGTGTCGCGTGCGTGAAGGTCATGGGCGGGACGGTAATTGAGACCCCTGACAGCCCATGGGCCCGGTAGCGGTATGCAGTCGGTTAAGGCGAAGCAGCCCAGCGGCCAGTTGCTGGGTCAGAGCGTGTCGATGGTGATGCCAGCGCGGTACGCGATGCGAACGAGGCGGTCGGTGCGCGGCCAGCGGCGGCCCTTGAGGACGTCGATGAGGGTGTCGCGTCCGACGCCGACGTTGGTGGCGAACTGCCGCCTTGACGGGGGTGCTGTCCGGCCCGGCCCGTCGTGGGGGGTGAGCACCGCGATGACGGCTACGGCGACGTCCTGGACGAACTCGCACGCTGCACGCTGACCCGCATCTTCCACTTCAGAGAAGTCCATTCGCGGCCAGATGCCTCTGCCCAGGGACGCGCGACCACCGGCTGCGGGCACAGTCCTGACCGTAGAAACACTGCACTTCTGGGCTGCCCAAGGCTGGGGGAATGCGTCCCCGCAATGTGGATTGCCCCGCGTGAAGCTC
>Ga0209540_10003489_pt1 | contig 10695 bp, 12 predicted proteins | sample BarGraIncu01121A_FD_184501 | JGI IMG/M metagenome (GOLD analysis project Ga0209540, IMG submission 184501) | Arctic peat soil microbial communities from Barrow, Alaska - Barrow Graham LP Incubations 011-21A (SPAdes) (version 2) | ecosystem: Environmental > Terrestrial > Soil > Wetlands > Peat... | reverse complement strand
CGCGGCCTGCGTATCTGGCCAGGAAATTCTCGGGAGCGTACCCATGGATGAATGCACCGATGGCAACGCCGACCGCCACCCATGGAGCCACTTTGCGGAAGATCTCGCCCACGTATCTCCAGCTGGCAACGACGCGATCCTTGAAGGTCATGGGAGCATCCCCTGCAGCGGCGCCGACCTTGATCATGTAGACATAATCCTCAACGTACTTCTCCATGTGAAGTCGACTGATGATGACACCCGACACAATCGCGATAAGGAGCCCCACGCCCACATAGAGCAAGGCGATCCTGGCTCCAAACAGCCCCCACAGCAGCACCATCGCGACCTCGTTGATCATGGGGCTTGCCACCAGAAACGAGAAGGTCACCCCAAGCGGAACGCCGGACTCCACGAATCCAATGAACATCGGAATGGCCGAGCACGTGCAGAAGGGCGTAAGGATGCCCAGAGAAGCAGCAAGGATATTGCCGACGAACTGGTGCCGGTGAACGAGCAGACGTTTGATCTTTTCGGCGGGAATCCAGGTTCTGACCATCGCCACCACAAAGACGATGACGACGAGCAGCAGGTAGATCTTGGGGATGTCATACACAAAGAAGTGAATGGCTTCCGTTATCAGGCGCCCCTTTGGCAAGCGCAGAAGCGTATAGGTGAACCAGTCAGCAAACGCTGTCAACATAACAACCTCCATTGATATATAAGCGTTCAAAAAAGGGCGGTCGCCCGCCCTCCGGCTACCCCGTCAGGCGCCAGCGCCGACGATGGCTTTCTTTGCTTCCTCGGGCGACAGGAGCCTGCCTGCCGTGATGACCTTGCCATCGATGACAAGAGCAGGTGTGGACATGACGCCGTAGGCCATGATCTGCTGAATATCCGTCACGTCGACGATCTCGGCTTCCCTGCCAAGCATTTCCAGCGCCTTGCGGACGCTTGCCTCAAGCCCGTGGCAGCGCGCGCAGCCAGGACCCAGAATCTCGATACGCATGATTTCTCCTAGTTTGACAGTAGTCCTTCCATCGCCAGCATCAGTTGATGGATGCGATCCTCGACTCGCGAGTAGTGCACGAACTGCCCTTCTCTTTGTGCCGAGACCAATCCTGCCTCGCGCAGGACCCTCAGGTGATGCGAGACCAGGTTCTGCGGGATGCCGAGCGAACGTTCGATCTCACAGACACATAGTTCTCCACCCCGCAGCAGCCTGATAATCTTGATGCGCTGCAGACCCACCAGAACTGACACAAACTTCGCCTGCTCCTCGCATGCAGAGTTCCAGTCAGTACCCATGTTCCGTACCTCACAGTCAGGCGAACGCTCATCCATATCACAACTCCCATTGATTCAATCTACATTGATATATTATGTGGAGGCATTGTATTATCAAGACCCAAACACAACAAGATGCTGTGGTCTCCCGAAACCGACGCAGATCGCTATGTTGACGGAACCCACATGCGCAAACGCTGACTCCTCCGAATTCTGTAGTCGGCTTTGATCCGATCCTACCAGCGAACTAGCGAGCCTCTCCGGCCTGCCCTTTCTCCCCATTCAGGATTTCCCGTATCTTGTGATAGAACATGTCATTCGAGATACCGCCATAAAACGACCACTTGCCGTTCAGTGCTGTCAGTGGAAGCGAATATCCAGTCTCAACCTGTTGGCGGACCTGGTTGACCTGCGGGTCGCTGTCCTTAATGACGTCGATGAACCTCAGTGAGCACCGCTCCTTGATGTCGCTCGCATCGAGGGACGTCCTCAGGCTGTCGAACATCTCACCCATCGTCTGCGTTGGCGTGGCACACCCACCTCCACCACACCCGCACGACGAGGCCGCCGGGGCCTGATCCCAAATACCATAGACCTCGATCTCAACAGTAGTCTCTACCATCATGCAATCCCTCCAAATACGATTTTGTCCAGCATGTCGAGCTTGTCGATGCCACGAATGTCACTGTCCATCATTGGAACCTGCAGCAATGCAGCTCCCGCAAAGCGTCTCTTCATGTCGTCCAGGTATTCCAACTGCATCTTCCTGCGCTTCTGGAAGAACGGTGTCGTCGCCTGCTCCTCGGCAATCAGCAGATTCGCTACGACGAGCTGTGTCGCAACGCCGATCGTCGCCAACTCCTCAGATGCACGCTGTGCCTCCAGGATGGGGGTACTCTCGGGGTACATGACGAAGCTGAACGTCGTCAGCTCGGGATCCCGCATTGCGCTGAATGCTCGATCGAACCGGTCTTTCTGCTGGCGGTCTCCTGCAGACATCGCCTCGGTGGCATCGGCCTTGAGTCTGATCTGCTCGCTCCAGTCGAGGGGCAACTCGAGCAGTCTCAGAGTATGCCCTGTCGGTGCTGTATCAAAGATGATAACATCGAATCCCGGGGTACTCGACAGGTCGATGAAACGTTGGAAAGCTGCCATTTCCTCCGTGCAGGGAGAGGCCAGCTCCTCCGTCATGACGCGGATCGTGGCTTCGTCGAATTTGGCCCGCGCGTCATCGAGAATCCCCTTCTTGTAGTCCTCAGTCGCCTGCTTCTGATCGATCTTCGCTGCAGACAACCCTGAAACACCGTCGACAGGTTCGACCTGCTCCGTCACCTTCCTGCCAAGGACGCTGCCGGTGTGTGCTGCAGGGTCAGTGGTCAGAAGCAGGGTCCGGTACCCTTGTCGAGCCGTGTGTACCGCGGTCAGGCAAGCGACAGTCGTCTTGCCCACTCCGCCCTTGCCTGCAAAGAACACCTGCCTGGCACCCTTTGCACCTGGATGCAGCAATCTCTCGACATCAGACATTCCAGGTTCCTCCCTGAAAGAGCATCGGAGCGCACTTGCGAAACATCGCTACTCCTTTGATCTCACTGTCGAGCAACTCCATCGTCTGCACGGGCGTGTCTCCATACAACTCCCTGGCGCGCTCTAGATACGTTTGCTGCATGTCACGCCGTTTCCGGAAGAATGGATTCACCGTCTCAGCCTCCGGGATCAGCCCGTTCACGATGATTCTCGAAGTCGTCACACCCAAGGCTGCCAGCTCCGCGATGGAACGTGATGTCTCCTCCAGGGATGTCTGTTCCGCCTGCATCACGAAGACAAACTGCGTCCGTCCCATATCCCGGAGTCGGGCTATCGCGTCGTCATACTTCTGTTTGCTGTCCTGAATCAAGGCGACAGGGCCCATGCATGTCTGGCCACTCCCCTGCGCGCTGTCCCGAATGTGTTTGCTCCATTCGACCGGCAACTGCAGAAGCCGCAGCGTATGTCCCGTAGGCGCCGTATCGAAGACGATGACATCCCAGTTGTCGTCTTCCATGAAATCGGTGAACTTGTCGAACGCGGCCATCTCCTCTGTACATGGACCACTCAGCTGCTCTTCCACAACCTTCAGCATCTCATCGTCAAAGAGCCCGCGCATAGGAGCCAGGGACCGCTCCTTGTACTCACGGGTGGCCTCGTCCGGGTCGATCTCCATGGCCCAGAGATTCGGGACGCCGGCAATAGACGCCACGTGGTGGCCTATGGGCTGCTCAAACACGTCGGCCAGATTTGATGCCGGGTCGGTCGTGACAATGAGCGTCTTCTTGCCGGTGTCCGCATAGTGAACCGCCGCGGTGCACGCCATTGAGGTCTTTCCGACACCCCCCTTGCCTGAGAAGAAGATGTACTCGGGATTCATGCGGCTCCTCCCTCCAGTGCAGCTCTCATCTCGCTGTAGGACGGGTAGTCCATGGTCTTGACGACCTTGCCGTCCACAGTGGTCACTGGAAGGATCTTCTTCCCGTTGCCTGTCACGAGCTTATAGACGTCGGCATTGTCGCGGAACTTGAATGGCTGCTGATTGATCGCATACCGTTCGACGACGAGCTCAGACTCCTCCCCTTGAAGACGTTTCAGGTCCTCATTGAGCCGAACGAGACGTTCATCGACCGATGGGCCACATAGCCCAGTCGTACAACACATGGGTGGTTCATAGAATTCGATTTTCAACGCAACCTCCTTGACGATAGATATGACTAGTTTCTACTTGCCTGTACGGGACTTTTGGGAGTGATGGTCAGCCCAGTGCCGTCCAGCGAGCATAGGTCTGGTGACCACGTTACAGACGAACGGAGGAGTATCTGCCAGGCGGCTCCGGTCGTCGGGAAATTGGGTGTGGACCTGGTCCATGAGAAGAGATACGAACGTGAGGGTCTCGGGCGGCAGGTCGTCGCGTATTGCATACAGCGTCCAGTAACTCCGCTTGGAGGTCGTCAGGAGTCCCGCCTCGAAAAGAATGCGCAGATGATCCGAGACGGTTGCCTGCGAAAGACTCAGAGCGACTTTCAGCTCACAGACGCACAAAGCGCGCACACCAAGGATACCGACAATCCGTGACCGTGTCTCGTCTCCCAGCGCCTTCGCAACCGAAATCCTGTCAATCATCCCCATACTCGTCATCTGCATCGCCATTCTCCGATTATATCGTTATGTACCGATATAATATACGTCGATGCTCTGGGGTGTCAAGAACGTGCCGTCTTCTTCTTTCAGGGACGGGAGATCATGGAACCTTCCCATGTCTGTGACGGACTAGTTCCAGGTAGGAGTCGGGTCTCCGGAATGACCACTGGTACAAACCATCCCGGGAAGTTGCAATGTTCCGGAAGACGATGACAATTAGGGTAGAGTGTTGCTGAACCCGTTATCCGGTCCGGGGCGCACATTCCGCGGACACCCGGACAATCGGTCGAGTCAATCCTCTTGGCTACATCGTGCTCTGGAGCACGAGATGGGAGGCAAAGATGATGAATCGTCCACGCGCAGGAGTCACGCTCACATGGATTGCACGCATCCTCATGATCGGATTCATCTTGTTCCTGACGGTGTTTTCACTGGACGTGTTCGAGATAGAAGCGACGCTCCTCGAGCAGCTGGGTGGGTTCGTGATGCACTCCATCCCGTCACTCGTCCTGGTCGCAGTCCTGCTGGTCTCGTGGAGGAATCCACTCCTGGGCGGCATCCTGACTCTCGCGTCTGCCGCAGCGCTCACGCTGCGCTTCCGAATTCAGGGCATTACAGAGCTTGCGACGCTGGTCCTGCCCCTGGTTGTTGTCGGGATCCTCTTCATTGCAGCCTATCTTGTAAGCCGGAAACAGGCACCGGGTTCTACTCAGTAGAGACGGCAAGTCAGAACAACTGTTGCTCGGTGCGTGCGATGATCTCTTCCTGCAGGCCGCTGGTCAGATCGCAGAAGTAGTCGCTGTAGCCGGCCACACGCACGATGAGGTCACGGTACTTGCCCGGCTCGGCCTGGGCAGCACGTAGCGTGGCGGCGGTCACGACGTTGAACTGGATATGATGCCCGCCCAGCGTGAAATAGGAACGGATCAGGTGCGTGAGCGCGCCGAGTCCCACGTCCCCTTCCACCAGTGATGGTGAGAACTTCTGGTTGAGCAGGGTGCCCCCGGTGCGTACATGGTCCATGCAAGCGGCTGAACGGATGACGGCGGTCGGGCCTTTCCTGTCGGCCCCTTGAACAGGCGATATGCCATCTGACAGCGGCTGCCACGCCCGGCGGCCGTCCGGCATCGCGCCGGTCACCGAACCGAAGTACACGTGGACCGTGGTCGACAGGTAGTTCACATGATACGTCCCGCCCTTCGTGTTGGGACGACCGTCGATCGCGTCAAATGCAACATCAAAGAGCCGAGCAAGGATGTCGTCGGCGGCCTGGTCGTCGTTGCCATACTTGGGTGAGCGGTTCCACAGCATCAGCCGCGTTCGTTCATGATCCACAAAGTCAGCGTCGATGGCCACCAGGACCTCGTCCATGGTCAGTTCCTTCTGGTCGAAGACATGCGCCTTCAGCGCAGACAGGCTGTCGGTGCAGCTCCCCGGTGCCGTGACCTGGATGTAAGTCGAGTTGTACCGTGGGCCACCGTCGTTGTAGTCACGCCCGCGTGCAATGCAGTCCTCCACGAACAGCGACAGGAACGGCGCCGGCATCTGCTCGGCATACAGCCGCTCGATGACGTTGTTGCCACGCACCTTGATGTCCACGAAGTGATGCAGCTGCGCTTTGAATGCTTCAAACAGCTCGTCATACCTGGCAAAGGTTCGTGGATCACCCGTGTGCAGACCGATGACCTTGCCGGTACGTGGGTCCAGACCGTCATGCAGGGTCACTTCGAGGATCTTGGGCAGGTTCAGGTAGCCGGTGAGGATGTACGCCTCGCGACCGAACGCACCCGTCTCGACACAGCCGGAAATGCCGCCCATGCGGGCATCGACCACAGATTTGCCCTGGCGGAGGAGTTCCTCAACGACCATGTCGGCATTGAAGACTGAGGGCTGACCCCACCCTTCGCGGATGATCTCGGCGGCACGCCTGAGGAAGCGGTCCGGGCTCTTACGGCTGAGCTGGATGTTCGAGGACGGCTGGAGGAGGTGCATGTCGTCGATGACGTCGAGCAGGAGATAGCTGACGTCGTTCACGCCGTCTGAACCATCCGGGCGCAGTCCACCCATATTGATATTAGCAAAGTCCGTATACGTTCCACTTTCAGCAGCCGTCACCCCCACTTTTGGCGGCGCAGGCTGATTGTTGAACTTGATCCAGAAGCACTCCAGGAGTTCCATGGCCGACTCGCGCGTCAGTGTACCGTCCGCAAGTCCCTTCGCGTAGAACGGCTCCAGGTGCTGGTCGAGGCGCCCGGGACAGAACGAATCCCAGGTGTTGAGTTCGGTCACGACACCCAGGTGCACAAACCAGTATGCCTGCAATGCCTCGTGGAATGTGCGCGGAGCATGCGCCGGGACCCAGGAGCAGACCTCAGCGATGCGCAGGAGTTCCGCCCTGCGCACGGGGTCCTGCTCTGCATTGCCCATCGAACGCGCCAGGGCAGCATTGCGCTCTGCATAACCCATCATCGCGTCTGCCGCAATGGCCATTGCCCGCAGCTCTTCGCGGCGTGCGGTTGCCTGCGGGTCATTCAGAAAGTCGAGGCCGTCGATGGCTTCTGCCACCTCCGCCTTCAGTTCCAGCAACCCCTTGTGATAGATCACATCGCCCAGCACGGTATGGCCCGGCGCGCGCTGCTCCATGAATTCGGTGAACACGCCGGCTTCATAGGCATCCTTCCACGCAGGTTCCATAAGAACAAACATGCGGTCACGCATGGACCGACCGTTCCATGCAGGGATGATCTCCTCCTGCTGGATGCGGCGGCCCTCGTCGTCGACCTTATAGGAGATCTTCTCCCGCGTATCAAGGACAGTGAGGTCCTGCATGCTGTGACAGCACAGTTCAGGGAAGGACGGCACGGCTTTGGGCGCGGGACCACGCTCGCCCACGATCAACTCGCCAGGCCCCATGAACAGCTGCTTGTGTTCAAGAATGTACTGCAGGAGGCGTGCGCGGTAGACAGGTACCGACAATCCCCGCGTCTGCCGGTCGAACTCCGTCACCAGATGCGCTCGCTCCAGGGACAGCCGGGGCACTGCAGTAAGACTCTCATGGCGCAGACGTGCAACGCGTTCGTTCATGCTAACCTCCTACCGACGCTTCAATGCCGGCGTCCGCGAACGCGCGCCGGATGTTCTCCATGGCTTCCGCCGAAGGAGGCTGGAGTTCGGCCAGCTCGTACGGCCTTCCAAGCCTCCGGTATTTGTCCGTCCCGATGCGGTGATAGGGCAGCAGATCGATATCGCGAAGCCCGAGCTGATGCATCATCGCAACTATCAGACCAACGTTCTCGCTGCCGTCGTTGACCCCCGGTATCACGGGAAAACGTATAATGACTTGGGCATGAACCGTCGCCAGCGCTGCGAGGTTCGTGAGGATCGTCTCGTTTCCCACACCGGTCGCTTCTCCATGTCTCGCCTGGTCCATGAGCTTGACGTCGTACAGAAACAGGTCGACCTTGTCCGCCATCCCCAGCAATTCCCCTTGATCAGTCATCCCGCAGGTCTCGACCGCAGTCGATATGCCTTCATCCTGACAGGCCTCAAGCAGACTTCTCAGGAATGCCGGCTGCATGAAGGGCTCGCCACCGGAGAACGTGACGCCACCACCCGACTCCTCGAAGAACACGCGGTCCCGAACAAGCTCGCTCATCACCTCTGCCACCGTGATGGTCCTGCCCGTGATCGTCCTTGCCCCGGCCAGACAGGCATCGACACACTGTCCACATGCGATACACGCCTCAGTGGCTCCGGGTATTCCACCCTCCAGGACTGCCGCGCCCGTCGGGCATGCTGTCACGCAATCCCCACACCTGGTACACCGTTCCACTGTGATCATAAGTTCGGGGCCCACGTTCTGGCTTTCAGGGTTATGGCACCATTGGCAAGCCAGCGGACAGCCCTTGAGGAACACGACCGTGCGGATCCCCGGCCCGTCATGTAAAGCATAGTGCATGACATTGAATACCATCCCACTCATGCGTCCGCTCCGCACGGCCTTTTCATGCACAGTACCGCCTGTCGTCGCTTCATAAAACTATTCTAGCACAACATGCGGCAAGGTCATATTGTCCACATGATGACCCTTCCACAACCACCTCCACGCCCTCTGTGGAAACAACGGTCAACCTGCCTACACTGGAGCTTGACAGCGCAACGTGCACTGTCATGCTTCACACGCCGTTCCTCAGGAGGGACCGAGGGAAGGAGAACACGTGCTGGGCGCACTCCCGGTCCAGTGGCACAAGAACTTGCTCAATATCATTCCGTGGACTATCGTGGTCACGAACAGTCGTATCATCTTCGCGAGACTCACACCGGAGATCCAAAAGCAGGCAGTCGACGCCAAGGTAAAGGAGAAGGGAGGGGGTTCCTCAAGCGCATGGCGGTCGCCGCCACCAGCGGGTTCACGATACACAAGCGGTACCTCACGATGGACCCGAAAGCCGTGATGATCGAAACGCCCGAGAACTGGTGGGTCGACGCCCCCGGTGTCTCGCAGATCACGGTCACGCAGGGGCGCTGGGAGACTGACCACGACGGCCATCGCTGGTAAAACGACCACCAGCTTGTCATCGTGACGCTACAGGGGAAGTTCGCCTACACATTCAAACCATTGATGAACGCCGCGGATGCGGCCAACCTTCTCGCCCAGGTGTTCGGCGCGATGGTGACATTGCGGTAGGAGCCTGTCGGGGTAGAGTCCCCTTGTGCCTGATTGCCCTTTGTGTCTGCTCGCCTACAATGGTTGCTGAGGTGAGATGATGGCGACGGTGACGGTGAGAGTGTATCTGACAGAAGACTTCAAGCAAGGACCCGTTCCGGTCTCAGCCTCAACCTGTATCGAGGCACTGCGAAGCCTTGTTGCGCAGTATCCCGTCCTCAAGGACGTCATCCTCACCGAAGAGATGAAACTGAAACGGGACTACATCTACCTGCTCAACGGAAGAAGCGTCGAGTTTCTGGGCAAGGAAGATGCACTACTCAAGGACGGTGACACCCTTTCGCTGTTTCCACCGATCGGCGGTGGCTAGACAGACCAGGCGCTCGTCGAGCGCCTGGTCTTGCGGCAAGGTGGCCCTTTACAGAGCTACCTTGAAAACAGACGGATACAAGTCTGCGTGCGCAATGGTTCCGTGCAGGACAGGATTGATCATGGAGCTGATGTCCGTCTGGTCTCTCATCATCCTGAGATAGACGCCGGGATTGACGACACCTTCTCCGACGAAGACAAAGCCTTTCAACCGGCCGTCCTTGACGACGATCTTCCTGTACTCGCCGTCACTCACGTTCCTGTAGACATCACCTTCCTCGTGCGTGCTGATCCCACCGGTGAAGATGGTCTGTCCAAAGACCATCAGGATATTCCTGAGGACATCGCCACCGTAGGGCATCTCCATGCCGAGCATATTCTCGGCAGCGTTGTTCGCTTGCTCTACGGCCACAGGCCAGAGAGCGTGAAGCGTCTTCTCGCCCAGCAGGATGTCATCTGTCTCGACGGCATCCCCCGCGCCATAGATACCCGGGACACTTGTTTCAAGATACCGTCCAAGAACGACACCCTTGTTGAGCTGCACACCCGTACCCTTCAGAAAGCCGGTGTTGGGGCGCACCCCTTTGCCATAGACGACGCAGGAGCCGCTGAGGACTTTCCCTGATGCGAGCTTCACCTCCAGGGCACCGCCCTTCTCCTCGATTTCCTGGATGTCCTCGCCCTTGAGCAGCTCCACATCGAGTCCTGCAAACGACTTCTCAATGATTGCAGAAGCTTCTCGATCGACAATCTGGGACAGCACCCTGTCCGAAGAAATGACATAGGTCACAGGAATACCAAGTTTCACAAGAGCATCACCTATTTCAGCATTGACCAGCCCGGCGCCTGCCAGAATGACTCTCTTCTGTGTCGACTCCGCTATTCTCTTCCGAATGACCTCAATATCTCCGATATTCCTGACACCGACCACCGAAGGAAGCCCGGAGCCGGGGATGTCGGGGATGAACGGAGATGTGCCCGTTGCTATCAGGAGTCTGTCATACTCGAACTGCTCGCCATCGCTCGTATGGACAGTCTTCAACACCGTGTCGACCCCGTCGACGTACTTGTTGAGCATGACGTCGACGCCGTCCACCGAAGGCAGCGTACAGTTCGCAAACCAGGTCATCCCGGAAAGCATGTAGGGAAGGGACATCTTGCCATATGGCTGGACTCCCTCCCCCGAGAGGACGATCACCTCCTGCTCCGGGCTGAGTTTCTTTATC
>Ga0209540_10003488_pt1 | contig 10696 bp, 10 predicted proteins | sample BarGraIncu01121A_FD_184501 | JGI IMG/M metagenome (GOLD analysis project Ga0209540, IMG submission 184501) | Arctic peat soil microbial communities from Barrow, Alaska - Barrow Graham LP Incubations 011-21A (SPAdes) (version 2) | ecosystem: Environmental > Terrestrial > Soil > Wetlands > Peat... | reverse complement strand
ACTCGCCCTATATTTGGAACGTGAATGAGGTCCTGGCGCGCGTCGGGCTGGCCGAGGAAAAATTCAACCTGGCGCTGGCCGCGGGCGGCTATATCGGCAGCAGCCCCGGCTATCATGAACTGCTGGTCCTCAACGGCGAATGGCGCGGGTTCATTGTTCCCGAACTGTCGCTCTCTGCCGAAGTGAAGCTGGTGAATTTTTCGCGGTTTTACCATGAGATCGGTTTTTCTCTGGCTTTGAACAAGAATGTCGACCTCTTTTTCAAAAATACCCGGAATTACGAATTCCCCAACACTTCCTATCTGGGCTTGCGCTTCAAGGCCGACGGGCAAAGTGAAACTTTTCTCGACAGCCTGAAAATGTTCGCCGGCGTTTCCCCGTTTGACAACCGCTACAAGCTTGAAATAGAAGGCGGATTCAAATTGGAATTCTTCGAGAACGAGTTCCGGCGCATCGTCCTTGGGGTCGACTTCGAGACGCCCATTCTCAACGGCAACGGCTTCTTCGCCCAATTCTGGCCCGCGAAAATGATCTATGACATCGGCCTGGATTATGAGTGGAAAATCAACCCGCTTTTGTTCGTCGCCTGGGTGGCCCGCTACCAGCTGGATATGCCGGTCGACGAGCGCTTGCCTTTTACTGCCAGCCTGTTCACGGGGCTGGCTGTCCGCAACCAGGCCAATTTCGATGAACTTGAAAAGGAAGTCAGGTATGAGCTCGCCGCCGGCCACGATTTCAAGCGCGGCCCAGGAGTCAGCGGCAAATTGGGTATCCAATTCTGGCGCAGCGGCCTCTTCCGGTTGTTTGCCGAAATGCGCACCCAGATTGACGGCAAAAGGGCGCGCAATGATTTCCGGCTGCTGGCAAACTTCGGCCGGGTGGTCCAGATCCGGCCTTATCTCGGCTGGAAAAAGGATTTGGATTTGAATTCCGCTCTGTCCGCTCCCGGTAAATTCTTGTTTGGCTTGGGCTTCTTCAAGAAGTTCTGAGTTGAGTAAATGGGTTGATGGGGCAACGGCACTGGCAGCGAACTCTTGCTCTTTTCTTAACCCATCTACTCATTTACCCTTTTACCCATTTACTTCCTTTTATTCCTTCTTCTCAGGCTCTGGCACGCGGAAGCGGTCGCCGGTCTCCTTGATGATGCGCTGGTACCATTCCTTGGGGTAAGGCGGGTGGGTGACCTTGCCCTGGCTGTCGCGCACGTTGCCGTCCAGGTATTTCCAGATCAGGAATTCGCCCAGTTTCCGCCAGCGCCGCACTAGGGCATCGCCCTCGTTGACGCTGTAGGCGGTCAGGTAGTCGCGGGCCAGCTCGGGCGAGCGCTTGAACAGGTCCCGGGCTGCGACTTCCAGTTCCGGCTGCATGGCGAAGTACTTCCCTTCCAACTCGCGCTGCACCGCCTGCACGTCCTGGATCATGTCGCAATAGCGGGAATAGGTATAGTTGGAAACGAAGTTGAACACCCAGAAGGCCGAGTCCCAGCTGAACCGGCTGAAGTCGCCCGCGTCCTTGGCGAAACTGGCGGGCACCCGGCTGATGCCGCAGTACATGGGCGTGTAGACCGTGCTGAAGGTATCGTCCAGGCCGAACCAGAATAGGCCGCCGATGGGATTGGGCAGCCAGGACCGAGATTGCGCGACGAAAGAGAAACCTGTCTGTTGGGTGGAGACGGCACGTTCGAAGATATATTCTTCCTTGGCATCCTTGTCCACTTTCCAGGTCATTGGCCGCCAGCGATAAGGCAGGACGAATGGTCCGGCCCCGATGTCCTTGGTCATGTCCATCTCCGTGCCTTCGAAATGGTCGCGCATCAGCTCCATGACGTCGCGCGCCGACAATTTCCGGTCTGGCTTGATGAACAGCGGCATAGGTTCGGCCGGCTTGATGCCCAGGGCATAGTCCTTGTAGGCGTCCATCTGCTTGGAATCAGGGGTGATGCGCCGGAAGAATTCCCAGACGCGGCCTTCACAGAAGCGCCGCGCTTCAAAGTTGAGCGGCGCGTAGGCGTCGGCGAAGCTGAACTCTTCGTCCTTGCCCTTGAAGTAGCCCTTCTCGCGGGCGAAGCTGATGACATCGGCAGCATGGAACACGGTTTGCTTGGAGTTTGAGAAATTGTTGGCTTTCTGCAAGGGGAAGCGGCGGATACGGGGCTGGTTGGCGTGGGCGCAGACGTAGCCGTCGGGAACCAGCCAGGCCACCCAGACTGCCCCCTTGTGGTCGGGACCCTTGGAGATCATTTCCAGGATCCAGACCTCGTTGGGATCGGAGATGGAAAAAGATTCACCTTCGCTGGCGTAGCCGTACTCCTCTACCAGCGAGGTCATGACTTGCATGGCTTCGCGGGCGGTGCGGCCGCGCTGCAAGGCCAGGTTCATCAGGCTGCCGTAGTCCACCACGGCTTTGGGGTCCACCAGTTCTTCGCGGCCGCCGAAAGTGGTTTCGCCGACGGCCACCTGGAACTCGTTCATCAGGCCGACCACGGCGTATGTGCGGCGCACCTGGCGGATCTTGCCCAGGTATTTCCCCGAATCGCCGTCATAGACATCGATCCATGTGCCCACGATATGCTCGCCGGCTGGGATGAAATTCAGGTAGCCGTAGAGTTCGTGTGAATCGGCCGAATAGCTGATCATGGTCGAGCCGTCGGCCGACGCTCCCTTGCTAATCAGGTAATTGGTGCAGGCATGGCCGGTTGGCGCGAAAGCCAGGACCAGTCCGATCATGGTTATCCAGGTGATGGTCTTCATGGTTCTTCGATCCTCCTGTTTGGGGGAATTCGCAAGCGGTCCATTGCGGGGTCGCAGTCAATCCGCTTTTGTTTTAGGAAAAAGCATACGTGAATTGATTTCAAAAAGCAAGAGAAAAATTCAGGACCAGCCTTCACCTGCCAACGCGTCGTGAAGTTCATCCGGATGGCGCCGGCAGCGCAGCTCCAGACGGCTTGAATCGGCGTGGGCCTTGCTGTAGGGCCAGCCGGAAGCCATCAGCCGGCGCTCGTGCAGCTCGTGCACCAGCACGTAACCGCGTTCCGCCTCGGTGACGTCATTGTCTATCCAGACTTCGTTTTCGGGAACGAACTCGTAGACATAATCGTGCCCGCCGGCGGTGAAATCGATGTCAAAACCGCTGCGCACCAGGCGGCCGACCACGATCCAGACGCTGAGTCCGTTTTCCAGTTTTTTCCACAGCCGTTCATGCACCAGCAGGGCGTCGGGAAGGGTTTGCCGGTTGTGGGTCAGCTTTTTTATATCGCCGGAGCGCCGCCTTTGCTTGCGTTCCGCCCGGTCCGCTATTTCCAGGGCTTTGTCGTAGGGCTTGCCTGCGGCCATCAGCCGGTGCTCGACCAGCAGGTGCTCGATGAAAAAATGGCGTTCCTGCGGATTTTTCTCGTGGTCGATCCAGAATTCGTTTTCCGGGATGAAGGGAAAGCGGTAATGCTGGCCGAAATTGGTGAATTCCTCATCCAGGTGACCGCGGACGTAGCTGCCGTCCACCACCCAGACCACGATGCCACCCAGGTCGGTGACCTTTTCGATGTACGGCAGTTTCAACGGCTCGGGCATATTCACCTCCCGCAATTCTCTGTTCCGCGAAATCCAAACGGAGTATACAGCATCCGCGTAGTTCCGGCAAGCGTTACGGCACCTTTTTCTAAGATGCTGCCGACCGGCAGGCGGCCATGATGGCATCGCTGTCGATGCCGTATTTGTGGAGCAGTTCACCGCTTTTTCCCGACCTGGGGATCTCGCGAACGCACAGGCTGGTCACCTTGCCCACGGCCCGGGCGACCACCGCCGCCATGACTCCACCGTAATGGTCTTCGACCACCACCACCTTGTCGCCGCAGGCGCCGGCATGACGGACCAGCTCGGCCTCGGCGACAGGCTGCAGCGAATAGAGGTCGATGACGCGGACGGCGATGCCGCTGGTTTTCAAGGTGGCATACGCTTTCAGCGCCTCATGCACTGTGATGCCGGCGGCGACGACCAGCACCCGGTCCCCTGGTGATTGCCGCAGCACCTTGAGGCCGCCGATGGGGAAATTTTCATCATTGCCGTACAGCACCGCGGTTTTGTCGCGGGTGGTGCGCAGGTAGGCGATCCCCTGCTGTCGTGCCATTTCCCTGACCAGTTTTTCGCAGGAGACGGCGTCGCTGGGGTACAACACCACCGCCTCGGGCATGGACAGGAACAGGGAAAGGTCCTCCAGCCCCATTTGCGACGGGCCGTCGGCCCCGATGCTGACGCCAGCATGGGAGCCGACGAACTTGATGTTCGCCCGGGAATACTGCGCCATGCGGATGAAATCGTGGGCGCGGGTGAGAAAGGCCGCGAAAGTGGCCACGAAGGGGATGTAGCCCAGCGCCGAAAAACCCATGGCCATGCCCGCCATGTTCTGCTCGGCGATATAGGCTTCGAATGAGCGTTCAGGGAACGCTTTGAAGAACTCTTCTGCCATGGTCGAGTTCTTCACGTCGCCATCAATGGCCACGACCCTTTCATTGCTCCTGCCCAACGCGTGCAGCGCCTTGCCGTAGGCGGCGCGGGTGGAGACCGTGTTATCCTTGGAATAGGTATTGGTCGGATAATCATGGAAGGTGAACGATGGCCGGGAGGGAGAATATGCGGACGGCAGTGTGACGTCAGTCTTGCCGATCTCGGCCAGGGCCGCCTGCAGTTCTTCTTTGTTCAAGGTCTTGCCGTGCCAGCCCTCCTTGTCCTCGAGAAAGGATACGCCTCTGCCCTTGAAGGTTTTGGCGATCACGACCAGCGGCCTGCCGCTAGATCCGGTTTTGGCAAAAGCGTCGAGGATGGCCTTGACGTCGTGGCCGTCGATGACCGTCGTTTCCCAGCCGAAGGCCTGGAATTTCCTCTCATAAGCGGCCAGGTCATGGCCGTGCCGGGTAGGGGCCGACTGTCCCAGGCGATTGGTGTCGATGACGGCGACCAGGTTGGCCAGCCGGTACTGGGCGGCGCTGTCGGCAGCCTCCCAGACGCTGCCTTCGGCCGTTTCCCCGTCCCCGAGCAGGACGAATACCCGCCCCGGATCGCCGGCCAGTTTTTTGGCCAGGGCCATGCCGGCTCCGGCGCTCAAGCCCTGGCCCAGGCTGCCCGTGGACACATGGATCAAGGGCATGCGTGCCGTCGGATGCCCCTCCAGCACGCTGTCGATCTTTCTTAAATTTTTCAGTTCCTCACGGGCGATCAGCTTGGCCTCGGCAAAAGCGGCCCAAAGGATCGGGGCGGCGTGCCCCTTGGAGAGGATGAATTCATCGTTCTTGTTAAGGACAGAAAAAAACAGGACGCTCATGATCTCGGCGGCCGACAGGCAGGTGGTGGGATGGCCCGAGCCGGCCGCCGTGGTCATGCGCAGTGAATGGATCCTGAGCTTGTCGGCCATCCATCGCAGTTGTTCATTGCTTGGCATGGAATCATTGTAATAAAAAACCATGTTTTTTTCCAATCCCAGATCTGATATCGTCAGAAAAATTCCAGCAGCGCCGGGGCGGCGTCGCTGAGGCTTTTTATGCTTTTGCGCAAATGGGCGCCGTGCTTGCACCAGGCGATAAGCGGCACCGGGTTGCGGCCTGGAAGAACGGGTTACCGGCATCTGCGCGGCCCACGCCGCAGCCGTCGATAAAAATGAAAATCGTCCTGTCCATTCCGTTCTTTATAACCCGACGGCGGGAAAATAAAAAAAATTTGGCAAACATCTTGCTTTCCATGCTTAAAAGAGCTATAATCCGTTTCCCTGCGAAGGCCATTGAGTCGAAAATGATTGACAGAACAGGTATAGCTGTGCTGTACTCTTTTTTTTTACGTGCTGGCGTAGCTCAGCTGGTAGAGCAGCTGATTTGTAATCAGCCGGTCGGGGGTTCAAATCCCTTCGCCAGCTTGTGGTAAGTTGAAAATGAAAAGTGAGGGCAGGTTCCAGAGTGGTCAAATGGGACGGGCTGTAAACCCGTTGGCGCAAGTCTTCGGAGGTTCGAATCCTCCCCTGCCCAAAATATGGGACGCGGGAGTAGCTCAGTTGGCTAGAGCTAAAGCCTTCCAAGCTTTAGGCCGCGGGTTCGAATCCCGTCTCCCGCTTTTGAGCGCCCTCGTAGCTCAGTTGGCAGAGCGCATCCTTGGTAAGGATGAGGTCATCAGTTCGACCCTGATCGAGGGCTTTGTTTTGGCTACTGCTTAAAATGAAATATTTTTAGGAGGCAAACATGGGAAAAGAGAAATTTGATCGTAACAAGCCGCATTTGAATATCGGGACGATCGGGCACGTGGACCACGGCAAGACGACGCTGACGTCGGCGATCACCAAGGTATTGAGCAAGCAGAACGACAAGGTCAAATACCGTGATTTTTGGAGCATTGACAACGCGCCCGAGGAAAAAGAGCGGGGCATCACCATACAGATCGCGCACGTGGAGTACGAGACGAAGGCGCGGCACTATGCGCACATCGACTGTCCTGGGCACGCCGACTACGTGAAGAACATGATCACGGGAGCGGCGCAGATGGACGGGGCGATATTGGTTGTTTCGGCGGCCGACGGTCCGATGCCGCAGACGCGGGAGCACATATTGCTGGCGCGGCAGGTGAACGTGCCGGCCATCGTGGTGTTCATGAACAAGGTGGACATGGTGGAGGACAAGGAGATCCTGGACCTGGTGGAGCTGGAGATCCGCGAGCTGTTGACGAGCTACGGTTTTCCTGGGGACGAGATACCGGTTGTGCGCGGCAGCGCCTTGAAGGCGATGGAGAGCGACGGCAGCCCGGAGAACGAATGGAACAAGTGCATCATGAACTTGATGGACGCGGTGGACAGCTACATCAAGATGCCGGAGCGGTCGATTGACAAGCCGTTTCTGCTGCCGATCGAGGACGTGTTCACGATCAGCGGCCGGGGCACGGTGGTGACGGGCAGAGTGGAGCGTGGCATCGTGAAGGTAGGGGACGAAGTGGACATTTTGGGCATTCGCGAGACGCGCAAGCGCGTGGTCACGGGTGTGGAGATGTTCAAGAAGCTGCTGGACGAGGGTCGGGCCGGGGACAACATCGGGGTATTGCTGCGGGGCACGGACCGTGAGGACGTGGACCGGGGCATGGTGCTGGCCAAGCCGGGATCGATCACGCCGCACACGAAGTTCAAGGCCGAGATATTGGTGTTGAGCAAGGAAGAGGGCGGGAGGCACACGCCGTTCGTGACGGGGTACCGGCCGCAGTTTTTCTTTCGCACCACGGACGTGACCGGATCGGTGAAGCTGCCCGCAGGGGTGGAGATGGTCATGCCGGGTGACAACGCCAACCTGGAGATCGAGCTGATCATGCCCATCGCCATGGAGAAAGGGTTGAAGTTCGCCATCCGCGAGGGCGGCCGTACTGTCGGCGCCGGCAGCGTCACCGACATCATCGAGTAAAAGGAGCACCATGTTAACCAAAATAAGGATCAAATTGAAATCGTTCGACAACCGAGTGCTGGACAAGTCGTCGGCCGAGATCGTGGCCAAGGCCAAGCGCACCGGCGCCGTGGTCACCGGCCCCATCCCTCTGCCGACCAAGATCGAACGTTTCTGCGTCCTGCGCTCACCGCATGCCGACAAGAAATCGCGCGAGCATTTCGAGCGCCGCTCGCACTCCCGCCTGATCGAGATCCGCGAGCACAACGACGATACGATTTCCGAACTGAAGAAAATGGATTTGCCTGCCGGAGTTGAGGTCGAGGTAAAATCCAACTAAATAAGAAGGTGAAAAGATGATACAGGGAATAATTGGCAAGAAAATCGGCATGACGCAGATATTTACCGACGACGGCCGGGTGATCCCGGTCACCCTGATCCAGGCCGGTCCCTGCCTGGTCGTGCAGAAAAAGAACATCGCCAAGCAGAGAGCGAAAGCGCAGCTGGGGTTCGTCGAACCCAAGCCGGTCAAGCATGTGACCAAGCCCCAGAAAGGGCATTTTGCCAAGGCCAATGTCCCGCCCACCCGCCGTTTGCATGAATTTATGCTGGCCGAGGATGAACCCAAGGTCGGCGATACCATCAGCGTGGACATTTTCAGTGAAAGCGAGATCGTCAACGTGCGCGGCACGACCAAGGGCAAGGGCTTTCAGGGCGTGGTCAAGCGCTACGGCTATGCCGGCGGCCGCGACACCCATGGTTCCATGTTCCACCGCCAGATCGGCTCGGCCGGAAGCAACACCTACCCGGGCGAGGTCATCAAGGGCAAGGGCATGCCCGGGCGAATGGGCGGCAAGCAGAAGACCGTCATGGGACTGCAGATTGTCAAGATCGACAAGGAAAGGAATTTGCTCTTGGTCCGGGGCGCCGTTCCCGGCTTCAACGGGAATTATATCTACGTTCTGAAGAATTCCTTTAAAAGGAGATAAGGCATGGTCAAGGTAAAAGTCAGAAACATTCAGAATAAAGAAGTTAGCGAAATGGAACTTCCTGAAGCTATCTTTGATTACCCTCTCAAGGAACATTTGATCTACGAGGCGGTCAAGAATTACAACGCCAACCAGCGCCAGGGCACGGCCTGCACCAAGACCCGTTCCGAGGTCTCGGGCAGCGGCAAGAAGCTGTGGAAGCAGAAAGGCACCGGCCGCGCCAGGATGGGCGCCATCCGCAGCCCGCTGTGGCGCAAGGGCGGCACGACTTTCGGGCCCAAGCCCCGCGACTATTCCTACGCCATGCCCAAAAAAGCGCGCCGCAACGCCATCAAATCGGTCCTGTCCGAAAAGATCCGCAACGACCGTCTTTTCATCCTCGACGAATTGAAGCTGGATTCGGGCAAGACCAAGGACACGATCAAGGTCCTGAGCCGCTTCCAATTCGACAAGCTGCTGATCGTGGACAAGCGCGACAACAACGACCTGATGCTTTCCACGCGCAACATCCCCCACATCAAAGCCATCGACGTGGGTGAAATGAACATCTATGATTCGCTCAATTATAATTACATCATGCTTTCGGTCGACGTGGTGAAAAAGCTGATGGAGGTGCTCAAATGAAGCTGGAATACGCGGAAATGATCCTGGCGCCGCTGGTCACCGAAAAGTCCACGGCCCTGAAGGACAAGCATCGGCTGCTGTGCTTCAAGGTCCATCGCGACGCCAATAAGATAATGGTCAAAAAAGCCGTGGAAGAGCTTTTCAAGACCCGGGTGGAGTGGGTGCGCATCCTCAACTTCCAGGGCAAGGAAAAGCGGCACGGCCGCTACACCGGGCGCCGGGCCGACTGGAAAAAGGCCTACGTCAAGCTGAGCCCCGAAGCCAAAATGGTCGAATACGTTGAGGTGATCTAATGGGTATCAAAACATTCAATCCGGTCACGCCGGGCTTGCGCGGCCGGGCCGGATATACCTTCGAGGAGTTGACCACCGACAAGCCCTACCGCAAGCTGCTGGTCTCCCTGCACAAGAGCGGCGGCCGCAACAACATGGGGCGCATCGCCGTCCGCCACCATGGCGGCGGTCACAAGCGCAAATACCGCATCATCGATTTTCGCCGCGACAAGCTGGAAATTTCCGGGGTCATCGAGACCATTGAATATGACCCCAACCGCACGCCGCGCATCGCCCTGGTCAAGTACCTGGACGGGGATCGGCGCTATATCCTGGCCCCCCTGGGCGTCAAGGTGGGCGACGCAGTGCTCTCGACCAACGGTGAAACTGAAATTCTCCCCGGCAATGCCCTGCTGATCAAGAACATTCCCGTGGGCACCAATATCCACAATGTGGAAATGAGCATGGGCCGCGGCGGCCAGCTCGCCCGTACCGCCGGCGCTTACGCCACCCTGATGGCCAAGGAAAACGAATACGCGCTGCTGAAGATGCCCTCGGGCGAATTGCGCAAGATCCACATCAACTGCCGGGCAACCATCGGCCAGCTGGGCAATGTCGAGCGGACCAACATCAAGATCGGCAAGGCGGGCCGTACCCGTTGGCTGGGCTGGCGCCCGCACGTGCGCGGCACGGTCATGAACCCGATCGACCATCCCCATGGTGGCGGTGAAGGCAAGACCAAGGGCGGCCGGCATCCGGTAACCCCGTGGGGCAAACCGACCAAGGGCTACAAAACCCGCCGTAACAAGCGCACCACGAAATTCATTGTCAAAAGGAGAGGGTAATTAAATGAGCCGATCCGTAAAAAAAGGTGTTTATATTGACGAAAAATTACTGAAAAAGGTCGTGGAAACGAAAAACTCAGGCCGCAAAGAGGTCATCAAGACCTGGTACCGGCGCTCGACCGTGATCCCGGAGATGGTGGGCATGACCTTGGCGGTCCACAATGGCAGAAAATTCATTCCCGTTTACATCACCGAGAACATGGTGGGCCTGAAACTGGGTGAATTCGCCGAAACCCGGACCTTTCACGGACACACGTCCAAAGACAACAAGGCTAAGGTGTAGGAGGTCTCTCATGAGTGAAATCGCTGTGGCCAAAGGAAAATATTTGAAAATTTCCCCCCAGAAAAGCCAATTGGTCGTCAACCTGATCAAGGGCAAGGACGCGGGCGAAGCGTTGACCATCCTGAAGTTCTGCCGGCGCAAGAAAGCGGCCGGCATCGTCATGGAAATCCTGCGTTCGGCCATCGCCAACGCCCAGGTCAAGTTTCCCAACATCGACGTCGATAATCTTTTCATCGCCAAGACCCATGTCGGCCAGGCGCCGCACCTGAAGCGCTTCCGGCCGGCGC
>Ga0209540_10003486_pt1 | contig 10698 bp, 9 predicted proteins | sample BarGraIncu01121A_FD_184501 | JGI IMG/M metagenome (GOLD analysis project Ga0209540, IMG submission 184501) | Arctic peat soil microbial communities from Barrow, Alaska - Barrow Graham LP Incubations 011-21A (SPAdes) (version 2) | ecosystem: Environmental > Terrestrial > Soil > Wetlands > Peat... | reverse complement strand
CCCAGTCGAATGCGCGCTGGGTCGCCCGGCGGATGCCCTGCACGTCATCCTCGCGCAGCAGCCGGACCATCAGCCGGGCGAGGGCCGGTCGGTCCCCTCGGACCACGGCCGTGCCCAGCCCGGCGGCCTCCGCGGCCCGGTCGCAGGGACGCGCAGGCTCGACGGATGCCAGCTCGCCTCGAAGAGCGGCCACGAGGTCGCGGTCAGCGCCGGACACGACAGGTCAGGCGGACCGGGCAACCCCGAGACGCCGTCCCGGCACGCCCTCGCGCTGGAGGATCCGGAGCAGGGACGCCGCGAGCAGCTCGGGGTCGTGGTGGTGCGGGTTCGCGGGATCGACCAAATCGTCGAGCGCCAGCCGCGGCCGCCGCGCCGCGCCGACGGGCGGCCAGCGAAGCTTCACGGGCACGCCCAGCTCAAGGTCGGGCGCGATGCCGGCGAGGTGGTTGTTCGCGAGCACGACGTCCACGGCGACCGGCCCCAGGTGGGCGACGAACGCCTCGACATGGTCGGCCAGGTCGTAGCCCTCTGTCTCCCCCGCCTGCGTCGCGACGTTGCAGGCGAAGACGCGGAGCGCGGGCGTGGTCGCGAGCGCTGCCCGGATCTCCGGGACGAGGAGCGGGGGCAGGACTGACGTGTAGAGGCTTCCCGGCCCCAGGACCACGAGGTCCGCCTCGGCGATCGCGGCCAGGGCGTCGCGGGAGGCGCGGACGTCGGCCGGCTCCAGCCAGACGGACTCGATCGCGCGCATCCGGGCGATCCGCGACTGGCCTTCGATGAGGCCGCCGTCGCGGAGGCGCGCGTGGAGGGTCAGCGGCGTCCCCGACGCGGGCACGACGCGGCCGCGGACTGCCAGGACCCGGTTCATGTGCCGGATCGCCTCCTCGAAGTCGCCGTCGTCGATCGCGTTCATGGCCGCGATCAGGAGGTTGCCAACGGCGTGGCCGGCGAGATTCCCCTCGTCCTCGGTGAAGCGGTACTGGAGCAGCTTCGCCATCGCCGGCTCCGTCTCCGCGAGCGCCGCCAGGCAGTTGCGGATGTCCCCGACGGCGGCGATTCCCAGCTGCTCGCGAAGGCGACCACTGGACCCCCCGTCGTCGGCGACCGAGACGATGGCGGTGATGTTCGCGGAGCGCTCCTTGAGTCCGCGCAGCAGCGTGGAGAGGCCGGTCCCGCCCCCGATCGCGACGACCCGCGGCCCCCGGGCCAGCAGGCGGCGGCGATACACGAGATCGACGAGCGGCTCCTCGCCGCTGTCGGTGAAGGGGCCGAGGAGCGCACGCACGACGCGGTACGACCCGTAGGCGAATACGAAGACGCCGAGGCCGAGGAGCACCGCCGCCCGGACCCAGTACGGAAGGAACTGGAGGGTGACCAGGGAGATCGCCGCCTGCACCGGGCCGTCGATCTCCACGTCCCGGTAGAGCTGGCGGAGCGCCAGCGCGCCGGCGAGCGCGAGAGCGGTGAGGCCCACGAACGCGACGCCCAACCAGCGTTTGACCCCGACCCCCGGCCGCAGCCAGCGGCGAAGGTTCATGCGAGCCTCACCCTCGTTCGAGCTCGCGATGGAAGATGCTGATCGGACCGTACCCCCGCGCCTCCAGCCAGGCGCCGATCTCCTCCGCCAGCGCGATCGAGCGGTGAAATCCGCCCGTGCACCCGATCCCGATCGTGAGCCGTGTCTTTCCCTCGGCGAGGTACGCCGGCAGGGTCAGGTCGAGGAGCTCCTCCACCGCCGCGAGGAACCGGCGCGCGAGCGGCTGGTCCAGGACGTACGCCCGGACGCTGTCCGTCAGGCCGGAGAGCCGTCGCAGCTCGGGGACGTAGTACGGGTTCTGGAGGAATCGCACGTCGAAGAGCAGGTCGCACTCGAGCGGCACGCCGAACTTGTACCCGAAGCTGATCAGCTGGATCGCGACCTGGTCGGGGTCCACGACCTGCCAGAGCTGGCTGAAGATCCGCTCCTTCAGCTCGCGCAGCGAGAGATCGGACGTGTCGAGGACCACGTCGGCCTCGGCCCGGACCGGCGCCAGGAGGCGGCGCTCCTCCGCGATCGAGGTGGCGATGCCCCCGGACCCCGCGAGCGGGTGGCGGTGGCGCGTCTCCGAGTAGCGGCGGATCAGGGCCTCGTCGCCCGCCTCGAGGAAGAAGACCTGCGGTCGGATGCCGCGGCCCTCGAGCGCCCCGCGCATGGCAGCGAACGCCACGGTCGCGTCGCCGGCACGCACGTCGAGGACGATCGCCACCCGGTCGAAGCGAGCGGGCTCGCTCGCGATGAGATCCGCGAGCTGTGGCAGCAGCTCCCCCGGCAGGTTGTCGACGCACGCGTAGCCCAGGTCCTCGAACAGCTTCGTGGCCGCGGTCTTGCCGGCGCCGGAGAGCCCCGACAGGACCACCACGTGCTGGCCGGGTTCGCCGCCGGCGCCCGACTCGTCGGCGTCGCGCGGCCGAAACGGCGTTACCGGCGGGATCTTGCCCATGCCGCGGAGTCTACGCCGCTCTCAACGGCCGCCGACGCGGATGAGGACGATCGAGAATTCGTAGAGCGCGTACATCGTCAGGCCCAGCACGGTCGGGCTGATCGGATCGCCTCCCGGCGTCGCCACGGCGCTGATGATCGCGATCGCCAGGATCACGAGCCGGCGCGAGCTGCGCAGGCGGGCGCTCGTGATGATCCCGACCTTGGCGAGGAGCACGAGCACGATCGGGTACTCCATCACCAGGCCGAACACGAGGAACAGCGTCGTCACGAAGCCGAAGTACTCGCTGGCGGTGATCAGGGGCTGGAGGTCGGCCGAGGAGAAGCTCAGCAGGAACGTGGAGGCGAATGGCAGGATCACGTACGCCACGACGACGCCGATCACGAAGAAGGCGAGCGCGAGCGGCGCCCATGGGCGCGCCAGCCTCCGTTCCTCGCGGGTCAGGCCCGGCGAGATGAATGCCCAGAGCTGCCAGAGCAGGACGGGCATCGCCAGCACGATCCCGACGACGATGGCGAGCTTGAGGTTGATGAAGAACGCGTCGCCAAGGCCCGTGTAGACGAGCGGCTTCCCCAGGTTGAGCGGCGCCTTGAGGAACGTGATGAGCTGGGCCGCAAAGAAGAACCCAACGACGGTCCCGAGCGCGACCGCCAGGAGCGAGATCCCGATGCGACGGCGGAGCTCCGAGAGGTGATCGACCAGCGACATCACCGTCTCGTCCCCCGCAGCGGCCGGGGGCGCGGGCGGAGATGTCGACGCGGGCGGGACGATGCCGCCGACGCCGTCGCGAACGAGGTCGGCGTCGGCCATCTGGATTCGGGTCGAAGGTCGCTAGACCCTCGCCTCGGTCGCCGCGTCGGCGACCGTCGCGGCGGGGTCGGGCGCGGCCGGCGCGCTCAGCTCGTTTGGGGTCGCGGCAGCCGCGAGCGTGTTCGGAGCAGGCGCGGCCACAGTCGGGGCGGCGACAACCGCGGCGGTCGTCGGGGCGGCTGGCGCGATCGGGGCCGGCGTTGGGGCGGGCACGTTCGGGGCGGCGGGCACGTTCGGGGCGTCGAGCTTCACCGACTCCTGCACGTCCGTGGCCGCCTTGCGGAACTCGCGGATGCTCTTGCCGAGCGCGGAGCCGACGTCCGGCAGCTTGCCCGGGCCAATGACGAGGAGCGCGATCACGAGGATGATGACCAGCTCGACGGGGCCGATGTTCGGCATCGCGGCGAACCTCTGACTACAGGATCCAGGCCGCGACGCCGGTGCGTCCGGGCGACATTCGCGGCGGTTTCAGCCTAGCACAGGCAGGCGCGTCGCCCACGCGCGGGCGGCCTCGGCGAGACGCTCCCCCGGGTCCTCCGGGCGCCCCGCGAACGGCTTCCCGAGCGCGGCGCCGGCGATACCGCGCGACACGTTCACGAGCAGGCCCCCTCCCGGCCTCCCGCCTGCCGGCAGGGCTGTCGCAGTCCCGCTGGCGAGGACGTCGGCGGCCTCGCCCCCCTGGGCACCGACGCCCGGCACGAGGAATGCGAGACCCGGAACGATTGCGCGGAGACCGGCCAGCTCGGCCGGCGCCGTGGCACCCACGACGAGGCCGGCGCGCTCGCCAAGGCCAGCCGCTGCGACAAGCCGGGCTACCCGCCGGTGGAGCGGCTCGGCCGGAAAGCCGCGATCCGGGTCCGCCGCGACCACGAGGTCCTGCAGCTCGCCGGCGGCGGGGTTCGAGGTCCGGCAGAGGATGTACGTGAACCTTCCATCCCGCTCGAGGAACGGCTCCAGCGCCCCGAGCCCCAGGTACGGGCTGGCCGTGACAGCGTCCACACCGAGCCGCTCGAAGAGCGCGACCGCATGGCGGGCGACCGTCGTCTCGACGTCGCCTCGCTTCGCGTCGGCGATGACGGGGATGCCGGCAGGGATCGCGGCCCGCACGCGCTCGAGGGCGGCCAGCCCGGGACTCCCGAACGCCTCGAAGAAGGCGAGGTTCGGCTTCATCGCGGCAGCCACGGGCGCCGTGGCCTCGACGATCAGCCGAGCGAACCGCTCGACACCGGCCAGGCCGCCCGGAAGGCCCGCCGGGATCGCGTTCGGTGCCGGGTCGATCCCCACGCATAGCACGCTCCCGACGGCCTCGGTCCGCGCGGCGAGCTTCGCGAGATAGCCGTTGGTCATGACGGCGACGGCGTTGCCGTGAGGGTCGGGGAGGGCGCCGCTGCCGGGGAGGGTGACGATGCCGGGGAGAGCGCCGGCCCCCACCAGGCCGGACGGCTGTTGCCGTCGAGCCCGCTGAAGGTGGTGAGCGGATCCGTCTTCATCACCGAGACGTCACCGTTCGCCGCTCGCCGGAGCGTGGCAAGCTGGAGGTCAACGGTGACGCCGGAAAGCCGAAGGAACGCGAGCTGCTGGCCGTCCGGCGACCAGGTGGGCCCCCAGGACCGACCGTCGGTGGTCACCCGTGACACTTCCGCGCCGCTCGCGTCGAGGACCACGACGTCCGTGCCGAGCGAGGTCGTCCGCACGGCGGCCACGTACCGGCCGTCCGGCGACCATGCGGGCGCCGCGTACCCGGCCGAGGTGAACGGCGTGGTCTTCTTCGTCGTCGCGTTGTAGCGCCAGATGGCGGGCGCGCCCGCGGTCCCGCTCCGGGCGTTCGTGACGTAGAGGATGGACGTGCCGTCCGGGTGCCACGCCGGATCCTGGTGGCCGAGCGGCGGGTTCTCGGGCAGGTTCGCGCTCACCAGCCGCTTCGTCTTGAGATCCACGAACTGGAGCACGACGTCGCTCTTGGTTGGATCCGGCCCGTCGGAGACCACCGCGAGCCGGGTGCCATCGGGCGAGACGGACGGATCGAGGATGGACCAGAACCAGGTGTACGCGAGGCCGGGCCCGGCCTTGTAGAGGCCGGAGAGGACCGCCTCGCGGCCGGTCCCGTCGGGATGAACGCGCGTCAGGACCGGGTACTTGAGGTCGTAGCGCCTCAGGATTCCCTGGGCCGGGAAGTTGCCGCCCGTCTCGCGCGTCTCGATGAAGTAGACCCAGCTGCCATCCGGCGACCACGTCGGCTGCGAATCGCGGCCCGTGCTCGTGAGCTGGCGAGCGGCGTTGCCGGACTGGATCCAGAGGTTGCCCGCCTTGACATACACGAGGGAACCCTGGACCTGGATCGCAGGGTTGACGTCCGGCGGCGCGCTCGGCGACGGCGTCTGGCCCGGTGGCACGTTGCCGCCACCCCCGATCGCAGTTGGACTCCCCAGGAACGGCACCCGGCCGGTGAGCGCGAAGAGCGTCACGACCGCGATGACCAGGAGGCCCGCCATCGAGAGCAACGGCGCGAGGAACGGCGCCGCGCGTCCGACCCTGTACGGGTCACGGCCGGAGCGGCGGGCAGGCCGGGTGTCCTGCGGGCGTCGGGTCATCGGTCAGGTGTGCGCCGCGGTCGCCGCGACGGCCATGTCGACCGGCTTCAGGGCGGTCGTCCGCGCGGCGGCGACATCGATCACGCCGAGCTGGAGAGACTCGTAGCCGCCGAAGCGCCGGCTCATCAGTCGCGCGGCAACATCCACCCGGTCGCCCTCACGGACGGTGCCGACCAGGTCGCCGCGTCCGAACGCGATCCCGTCGAGCACGTCGATCTCGCGGCGCAGCGTCAGCTGGGCGTGGCCGCCGGCGGCGGCGCGGATGCGGGTCACGGTGAGGCCGTGGACGCCGACGACCGGGTCGGGGTTCCCGGGGCCGGTCGGCCCGAGCGCGGCAAGGTCGCGCAGGAGCGTGTAGTCAACGGACCGTGCCGGCAGCGCAAGGTCCAGGGCCAGCGAGCGCCGCGCGTCCCGCGGACCCGCGGCGGCGAGCAGGCCGCGGAGTCGCTCTGCGAGCTCGTCCCAACGGCGGGCCTCGACCTCGAAGCCGGCGGCGCCGCGGTGGCCGCCGTGCCGTGTCAGCAGGTCCGCGCAGCCCTCCAGCGCGGCTGCAAGGTCGTACCCGGCGGGCGCCCGACACGAAGCGCGTAGATGTTCCCCCACCTGCGTCGCCACCACGGCGGGCAGCCCGGACTCTTCAGCCAGTCGCCCGGCGACGAGGCCGATGATCCCGATGGGCCACGGACCGCGGACGAGAACGGCCTCGTCGTTCCGTCCGGCCTCCGCATCCACGAGCGCCCGAGCCTCGTCGAGTGCAGAGCGCGACACGTCCCGCCGGACACGGTTCGCCGCGTCGAGCGCGGCCGCGAGGACGGCGGCGGCGGCCGGATCGTCAGTGAGCAGGAGGGCCGCCGCCTCGTCCGCGTCCCCGACGCGGCCGGCTGCGTTGAGGCGTGGCGCGAGCGCGAACCCGACCGTCTCCAGTGTCGCCTCCGCGGCCGCGACGCCGGCCACGGCGAGGAGCGCGGCGATCCCGGGTCGCGGGCCCCGGCGGACTTGCTCCAGGCCCAGCCGCGCGATCGCCCGGTTCTCGCCGAGCACGGGGGCGACATCCGCCACCGTCCCGATCATGGCGAGGTCCGCGAGATCCGACGTCGTCAGCTCGGCCGGGATTCCGCCCAGGCGCTCCAGCAGGAGCGCCACGATCTTGAGGGCGACACCCGACCCGGCGAGCCGACGGTCCGGGTAGCTGGCGTCGGATCGGTGCGGGTTGACGACCGCGACCGCCGGCGGCAGCTCCGGGGGCACTCGATGGTGATCCGTAACGATGACGTCGATCCCGGCGAGCCCGGCGGCCGCGATCTCCGCGCCGCTGGAGCTGCCCGTATCGACGGTGATCACGAGCCGGCGGCCGGTGGTGCGGGCCAGCTCCACGGCGCGCAGGGAAAGGCCGTGGCCGTCGTCCAGCCGGCTCGGCACATGCGGCGCTGCGTCGATCCCGAGCGTTCGCAGTCCGCGGACCACGATCGCCAGCCCCGTCAGGCCGTCGGCATCGAAGTCGCCCACGACGAGGACGCCCTCCGCGGCTTCACGCGCGCGTGCGATGCGCTCCACCGCGCGGTCCGCATCCGGCAGGCGCGCGGGGTCGTGCAGCGAGTCCAGCGCCGGCCCGAAGAAGTGATCCACCTCGTCCGGGCCGATCCCGCGCGCGGCCATGACGCGGGCCAGGCGCGCCGAGCCCCCGTGGGCGCGCACGGCAGCCACGAACCCATCGTCGAGCGGCGCCCGATCCGGGTAGACCCAGTGGAACCGCGGCTCGATCACGAGACGCAGGATGACACGGACGGCTTATCCGGGCCGTTGTGCGGGCGGGCTCGGCGGGCCGGCGAGACGACGCCGCCCGGCAGGATCACGTCCCCGCGCGGCGGACCGGTCGGCCGCTCGCAGCGACCCGGCGGCGCTCCTCCCACTCCTCCCAGACAGTGAGAAGCGGGGCGGCGTTGAAGATGGACGAGTAGGTCCCCGATGTGATCCCGATCAACAGCGCGAGGATGAAGGTCTGGATCGACGATCCGGCGAACAGCAGCAGTGCGGTGAGCGTGAATACCACGGTCAGGCTCGTGTTGATCGAGCGCGCAAGCGTCTGGAGGATTGAGTGGTTGACGATCGACGAGAAGTTCTCGCCGGCGTGGCGCGCCCGGTTCTCGCGGATCCGGTCGTAGACCACGATCGTGTCGTGAACCGAAAAGCCGATGATCGTCAGCATCGCGGTGACGAAGAGCCCGTCCACCTCGGTCTTGAGGAACGTCCCGAGGATGGCGAAGATCCCGACCACCACGATCACGTCGTGGACGAGTGCCACGAGCGCGGTCATCCCGAAGCGGAAGTCGCGGAAACGGAACGTCATCCAGGCCAGGATGCCGAGCGATCCGATGAGCACGAGGAGGATCGCCTGCTGCGTCAGCTCCGCGCCGATCACCGGCCCGACCGTGGTGAGGCTGCGCTGCGAGTCGATCGGCCCGAGCGCCGCCTCGAGCGCCGTCACGAGCGTGCCGACCTCACCCGATCGCGTCACGCCACCGGGGATGGGCGTCGGCGATGGGGAGGGGCTGGGGCTCGGCGATGCCGCGGGCGACGCGGATGCGGCGGCAGCCGCGGCTGCGGAGGCCGAAGCGGCCGGACTGGGAGAGGTCGCCGGGCTGGCGGAAGCGGCGGCGGGCGATGCGGATGCGGCGCCAGCCGCGGAAGCGGAGGCGGCCGGTGAGGTCGACACTGTCGGGGACGCGGAGGTGGCCGCACTGGCCGCTGCCGATGGGGCCGGGCTCCCCGATGGGGCCGGGCTCCCCGACGAGGCCGGCGACGCGCTGGGGGCGGGCGTCGTCGTGGGCCCCGCGATGAGCCCGAGCGGAACCGTCTTGACCAGCAGATAGCCGTCCGAGGCCGTCTGGACCTGCGACTCGAAGCCCTGGGCGGCGATGACATCCTTGACCTTGGCCGGGGTCACCGTGAGATCCTTGAACCGGATCTCCCACTGTGTGCCGCCCGTGTAGTCGATGGAGAACTGGAGGCCGGCCTTGCCGCCCGTAATCGGGCCGAGGAGGATAAAGAAGAGGCCGGGGACCACGATGAGGCCCGAGAAAAGGAAGAACCAGCGGCGCTTCCCGATGATGTCAAGCACGCGTGCGGGCCTCCGCTCGGCGACCGGGCAGGAGTGTCCGGGCCGTGAACTCCTCTTCGCGCAGCCCGTACAGGCGAGGCACGCGGGCCCATTCGTTGCGGACCACCCAGCGCAGGATCGTCCGGGTCACCGTGATCGCGGTGAACATCGAGCAGAGCACGCCGATGATCAGGACCAGCGCAAAGCCGCGGATCGTGGCCGACCCGAAGACGTACAGGATCGTCGCGGTGATGAGAGTGGACACGTTCGAGTCCAGGATGGAGTTCCAGGCCCGGTTGAAGCCGGCCTCCATCGCGGAGTTGAGCGTCTTCCCGGAGCGGATCTCCTCCTTCATCCGCTCGAAGATCAGTATGTTGGCGTCGACCGCCATGCCGATCGAGAGCACGAAGCCGGCGATCCCGGCGAGCGTCAGGGTGACGGGGATGATCCGGAAGATGGCCAGCACCAGCAGCGCGTAGTAGATCAGGGCGAGACACGCCACCAGGCCCGGCAGGCGGTAATAGACGAGCATGAAGAGGAAGACCAGCAGGACCGCGATCAGCGCGGCGAGCAGGATCCGGTCCAAGGAGAAGCCGGCGAGCGTCGCGCCGATCTCGGTGTTCGACTCTTCCTTGAGCGGGAACGGCAGTGAGCCGTAGTTGAGGACGGTGATCAGCGAGTTCATCTCCTTGGCGGAGAAGCCGCCGGCGCTGCCGCCCGTGATGATCCCCTGCCCGCCGGTGATCGGGCTCTGGATGACCGGCGCCGAGACCACCTTTCCGTCGAGCACGATCGCGAAGAACTCGCCGACGTGCTTGGTCGTGTAGTCGCCGAAGAGCCTGGAGCCGTCCGACTTCAGCCGGAATCCGACCGCCCGCTGGCCGGTCTGGTCCGTCGAGGGGTACGCCTGATCGACCTGCTCGCCGCCGAAGAGCGGCTGCTCCGTGGTCGGGAGCGGCTGGCCGTCGACGGCCTGGTTCGTCCCGGCCGCGCTGTTGTTCCCGTACTTGTCGGGTGGAAGCGGCACGAAGTCGAGCTTGCCGGTCTGGACGAGCAAGGCCCGGATCTCGTCCGGGTTCTTCGCGTTCGGGAGCTCAACGACGACGCGATCCACGCCCTCGGTCTGGACGACGGGCTCCGCGACGCCGGTCGTGTTGATGCGGTTCTCGATGATCGACTTCGTCGTCGAGAGCGCTCCCGGGTCCGGCTGTCGATCGCCCACCGGCTGGAGGCTGTAGATGACCCGGAGGCCACCGACAAGGTCCAGGCCGAGCTTCGTCTCAACCGCCCGCGAGCCGCCGTTGGGGTCGCCGAAGTTCGGGAGGGTCAACTTCGGCCAGAAGTCGACGATGAGGAAGAGGACGCCGATGACCAGGATGATGATTGGGGTTGTTCGACGCATCGGCGGGGATGCTAGCAGGCTTTCACCGCTCCCGTCGGCCGGTCACTCGGCGAGACCCGTCTTGATCCGCTCCGCGAGCGCCCGGCCGATCCCCGGGACCGCCGCGATCTGCTCGATGGGCGCTTCCCGGACTCGCTTCGCCGAGCCGAACGTGCGCAGCAGCGCACGCTTGCGGGCCGGCCCGATTCCCGGCAGGTCGTCAAACGCCGACCTGACGGCGGCCTTCCGACGCAGGTCACGGTGGTACGTGATCGCGAAGCGGTGCGCCTCGTCGCGGAGGCGCTGGACGAGGTAGAGGGCCGGCGACGTGGCCGGCAG
>Ga0209540_10003485_pt1 | contig 10701 bp, 8 predicted proteins | sample BarGraIncu01121A_FD_184501 | JGI IMG/M metagenome (GOLD analysis project Ga0209540, IMG submission 184501) | Arctic peat soil microbial communities from Barrow, Alaska - Barrow Graham LP Incubations 011-21A (SPAdes) (version 2) | ecosystem: Environmental > Terrestrial > Soil > Wetlands > Peat... | reverse complement strand
CACGGCGAGGAACACCATCGCCGGAATCGCGCCAACCCAATAAAAATGCGCGGTGGCGATGCCGTATTTGGCGCCGCTGGCGGCCATGCCGACGAGTTCGAGCGCGCCGAGGTTGGCGGAGATGAACGCCAGCCCGGTCACCCACGTCGGAATCGAACGCGCGGACGTGAGAAAGTCCGACGACGTTTTCATGTAACGCGCGAGTATCCAGCCGATGCCGAGAACAAAGGCGACGTAAGCAATTAGAATCGCGTAATCAACCCAGCCGAGATGAATTAGTTGCATAAAGATTTCGGCGTGTTTTAACGATTTGTGCAAGTCGGGTCAATCCCATTGTTCCTATTGTTTTCAGTGGCAACTTGTGGTTTATTGTGGGCGCAAATTAAATTTTATGCCCACAAAGATTGAAGATAAGACCGGGGAACTGTGCCAAACCATCATTGACCAGCCGGAAATGATTTCCATCCGCAAGCGCATTGACAATTTTTTGTCCGACTCCAAGACCCGCGGCCAATACGAAACGGTGATGAGCAAGGGCCAGGCGCTTCAGGAAAAGCAGGCCCAGTCGCAACCGCTCGAAAGCGCGGAAATCGCCGATTTTGAAAGGCACCGCGACGCCCTGCTGAACAATTCCGTCGCGCGCGGATTTCTGGACGCGCAGGAGGAATTGCATGAAATCCAGCATTCGATTCAAAAAGCACATTTCCAAAACGCTCGAACTGGGCCGGGTCCCGACGGAAGGGGATTTCGACAATGGTTCGTGCGGCCACGGTTGCGGCTGCCATCATTGAAACGGCTCCGTTCCGGAGTTGATCCGTCGGAGAAAACGGATTGTCCCGCCGGGCAGCTGGTTTTTTACGGGTAAGAGCCTCGGCGCCGTGGTTTGATAAAAGTGCACTTTTTTGCAGAAATTCTTGAAAAACTGCGCGCGAGGTTTATAGTTTACTGGAATCCATGCCAAAAAAACAAAAGCGTGTGCTGCTTGCGTTGGGGTGGTACGACTACCGTCTTCATCAAGGCATTGAAAAATACGCCCAGGAACACGGCTGGCATTTGTATGCCGATCTGGCCAGGGAAAAAGTCATTCCCTGGGGCTGGGAAGGCGACGGCGTTCTCGCCTGGCTGGGAGCCGGCGATGATCTTGCCGAATTTGTCCAATCCACCAAAAAGCCCACGGTGGATTTCAGCCTGCGCCGTCCGCAGTTGAAATTTCCCCGCGTGCTGGAAGACCACGCTCATGCGGCGCAACTTGTCGCCGACCATTTTATTTCCCGCGGGTTTGTTAATTTCATGTTTTACAGCGATGCCGACAACTGGTCATACGAAGAACGCGGCAAGGGATTCATCAACGCGCTGAAAAAGGCCGGTTACGAATGCACCTGGTCGCGCTGGCATCGATCCCCGGACTTTGCCGCCGATCGCGAAATATGGAAGCGGAAACGCAAGTGGCTGGTTGCTGAAATGAAGTGCGCGCCAAAACCGCTGGCGGTTTTTGCCGCCAATGACCAGCAGGCGCTCGACGTTCTGGAATCATGCGAAAGCATTGGCATCGCCATTCCCGAGCAGGTCGCGATTGTTGGCGCGGAGAATTATCTTCTGGCACCGGACGCCATGCACATTCCCGTGTCGAGCGTGGACACCAATCTGGAAACTCTGGGTTATCGCGGGGCCGAATTGCTGGATCAACTGATGAGCGGGAAACCGTCGCCGAAAGAACCCATCCGAATTCCCGCCAAAGGCGTGGTGGTCCGCCGGAGCAGTGACTTTCTTGCGATAAAGCACAAGGGCGTGGCCAAAAGCCTGCGCTACATATGGGAACACAGCCACGAACCCATCTGTGTCAAGGATTTGGTTGCCGTTGCCGCCATGTCACGGCGCGGGATGCACAAGGCGTTTTTGGAGCACATCGGCCGCACCCCCGGACAGGAGCTTCAACGCGTCCGAATCGAACACGCTAAAAAGTTGCTCGCGGAATCCAGCGGCAAAATTGAAACGCTTGCCAAAATGTGCGGTTATCAAAGCATCAACAGCTTTTGCATCGCCTTCAAGCGCACGACCGGAATGTCAGCCAAACGCTATCGGGAAACCATTCGATATTAAGACCGGCGGCAAATCCGCTTTGCGCCGAAACCCGCTTCTGGAATAATTCCGCGCGTGTCCGTACCTTTTCGCCCAAACGATCCACAACGATTCGAATCGGCACTGCGCCGTTTCGACGAGGAAAATTCTTGCGACCCTAACACCGAGGTCGCCGACGGCGTTTCCCGGCCGCGTGAATGGCTTTATGCCCAACGGCTTACGAAATGGGCTTTGCAGCTTTGCCCCGGCGCTTCCGAGGAACTTCGCCTCGCCGTGCGCTGCCAGCACATTTGCCGCTGGGAAATCCCGCGCCAATCCCATCCGATGACCCGCGCCGGATATTTGCAATGGCGGGCGACGCTCAAAAAGTTTCACGCCCAAAAAGCCGGCGACATTTTGCGCGAAGCCGGCTACCCGGAAGAGGTGATTCGCCGGGTACAGGATTTGAACCTCAAGAAACATTTTCCCGACGACCCCGAAGCCCGAGTGCTCGAAGACGCGCTTTGCCTTGTTTTCCTCGAATTCCAACTCGCCGACCTCGCGGCCAAGACTGCCGCGGACAAGACCATCAATGCCCTGCAAAAATCCTGGCAGAAAATGACCGACGCCGCGCGGGCCGAGGCGTTGAAATTAAATTACGGCGAACGTGAAAAAGCCTTGCTGGAGCGCGCACTCAACGGTTAATCAAAACCCATGCCGCAACCGCCCAATGTGCCCCCAAATTTAATCCCGCTCTGCGTGGACCTGGACGGCACGCTCATCAAGACCGATTTGCTTTGGGAATCGCTGGCGCGGTTGTTGCGGCGAAATCCGTTCCAGCTCCTGCTCGTTTTGTTTTGGTGGACGCGGGGCCGGGCTTTCTTGAAACGGCAACTCGTCCGGCGCGTCACGATTGATCCTGCCGCCCTGCCCTATCATGAACCGTTCCTTGCCTTTTTGCGGGAACAAAAGGCCACCGGCCGGAAATTGGTTCTCGTCACCGCCTCCGACCGCGACATGGCGCTGCCCGTCGCCAATCACGTCGGGCTTTTCGACGAAGTGCTGGGCAGCGACGGCAAAACCAATTTGCGCGGCGCCAACAAACTGAAGGTCCTCGTCGAAAAATTCGGCGAACGCGGTTTTGATTACGCCGGCAATTCATCCGCCGATCTCGCCGTCTGGCGCGGCGCGCGCGAAGCCATCGTCGTCAACGCCAGCGCTGCCGTTTTGAAACGGGCCGCCGAATGCGCCAAGCCCGGCCCGACGTTCACGCAGGATTATTCGCCGTTCGCCACGTTGAAAGGCTTTCTCAACGAACTCCTGGTTCGCAGCGGTTATCTTTTGGCCATCGGCGCCGGACTTTTGTTGACCGCCGCGTTTCCAAAAATCGGCATCACCGGTTCCGCCTGGATTGCGCCGGCCCTGATGATAGCCGCCGTTCATGGCAAACGCGGCGGCGATGCCTTCCGCGTTGGTTACGTTGCCGGGTTGGCTCACTTCCTCTCGTCGCTTTACTGGCTGCTGTTGATTCCGGTGACGGGCTTTCCGATTCTCGGCTGGTTTTTATTGGGCGTCTATCTCGGGTTGTATCCGGCGGTCTGGGTCTGGCTGGTGAATTGGTGGGGCGAGCGCCCGTCGGGTCGAAGTCGAACGAAGACCGATCCTCGCGAGCCGGAACAAACCTCCTGGAGCGGCCGCGCGTTATGGTCGCTCACGGGTGCGGCAATCTGGGTGGCGCTGGAAATGATCCGCGTCCGGTTCCTCGGCGGTTTTCCATGGAATCCTCTCGGCGCCTCGCAATTTCAACTGATTCCGCTGATTCAAATCGCCTCGGTCACCGGCGTTTACGGCATTTCGTTTCTGGTCGTGTGGGTTTCGTTGTCGCTGTTTTCCGCCGGGCGCATGATTTTTCGGCGGCCAGCCTCGCGGTTCGCGTGGCAGGCGGAAACGCTTTTGCCACTGGCCGTGGTTGCGGTGTTGTTCGCGGTTGGTTTCGCGCGATTGAACGGATCAAACCCCTCCGGCGCAACGCTGCGCATCACCCTCGTTCAACCCAGCATTCCGCAGGCCTTGATTTGGGACTTGAACGCGAACACCAATCGTTTCCGGCAGTTGCTGGAGCTTTCCGAACGCGCGCTTACGAACAAAACCGATCTGCTCATCTGGCCGGAATCCGCCGTGCCGGTATTCGACGAGGCCGGTTACATTGCCATCACCAACTTCGTCCGCACCCATCACCTCTGGCTGATCTTCAATGCCGAAGATTATGTCTGGCGTTCCGGCGCCGGGACCAACAATGACTACGATGCTTTCAATGCCGCCTTCTTGTTCAACCCGGACGGCCGATGCGCAGCAATCTATCACAAACAAAAGCTGGTCGTCTTTGGCGAATACATCCCGCTCGTGCGCTGGCTGCCGTTCGTCAAATGGTTTACGCCCATCACCGGCAGCTTTGCGTCCGGTGACCGTGTGGTGTCGTTTGAGATGAACATTAACCCGGAGCGCCGGCCTCCGGCCCGGCACGAATCGAATGCTGATATTCCCGGTGCCGGGTCGGAGACCGGCGTTCCCAATGACCTGCACGTCAAAACCGCCACGCTCATCTGTTTCGAGGACGTGTTCCCGGAACTCGCGCGTAAATATGCTCAAGACGACACGGATTTTTTGGTGAACCTGACGAACGACGGCTGGTTTGGCGACAGCGCAGCGCAATGGCAACAGGCCGCCGCCGCCGTTTTCCGCGCCGTGGAAAACGGCGTGCCGCTGGTGCGCTCCGCCAACAACGGTCTCACGTGCTGGGTGGACGCCAACGGCCGGCTGCGTGAAATTTTCAGGGACAAAACCGGCAGCGTTTATGGCGTCGGCGCAATGACGATTGAACTCCCGTTGTCGCAACCCGGCGAAAAGCGCGCACCGACTTTTTACAATCAGCACGGCGATTGGTTTGGGTGGTTATGCGTCGGCGTCACGGGCATTTTGTTTGTCGTAAAAATTTCAGGGCAACGGCGCCGACAACAACCTTGAGCTTCCACGCCCTTTGCGGCTTGCCACCGCCTCGCGGCGGAATAAGCTTCTTCTCGAACGGAGTCTCTTATACCAATTCCCAGAGACAATCAGTGCAATGGGTAGGGCGGGCGGCCTGCCCCGAAAGCTTTCGGGGTGCCTGCGCCGCCGGGTATGATGGCCGCGCAGCAGCACGGCCCTACCGTCTGGAATAGGTGCCGATTATTATCGGGAATTGGTATTAACCATTAACCCAGCATTTTATGCCATTCACCGCTGCTCAAATTGCAGAACAACTCCGGGGCGAAGTCCTCGGCGACGGTTCAGTCCAACTCACCGGCTTCGCGCCTGCCGACTGTGCCCGGGCCGGCGACCTGACTTTTGCCGAGAAGGAAACCAACTTCGCCGCTGCCGAACAAAGCCAGGCCGCCGCCATCCTCGTGTCGGAAGCGTTCGCGCCGTCGAAGAAAGTCCTCATCCGCGTGCGGAACGCGCGCGTGGCCATGGCCAGGGTGCTGCCGCTCTTTTTCCCCCCGGACCAACAACCGTCCGGCATTCATCCGGGCGCGATGATTGATGCTTCGGCGCAAATTGATCCCACGGCGCACATCGGGCCGAATTGCGTGCTGGGCGAGCGGGTGCGGCTCGGCGCGCGTTCCGTGCTCATGGGCGGCAACCACATCGGCCGGGACTGTCAGATTGGCGACGACGTGTGCCTGTTCCCAAACGTCGTTGTTTATGCGCGGACGCAGATCGGTCATCGTGTCACCATCCACGCCGGCACGGTCATCGGCTCGGACGGCTACGGCTACGTGTTTGACGAGGGCCGCCACCGCAAAGTGCTGCAGGTCGGCAATGTGATCATCCACGACGACGTGGAGATCGGCGCCAACGCGGCCATTGACCGCGGCGCGCTTGGTTCCACTGTCATCGGCCAGGGCACCAAGATTGATAATCTTGTGCACGTCGCGCACAACGTCGTCATTGGCCGGCACTGTCTGGTCATGGGCCAGTCGGGTTTTGCCGGCAGCACGCGCCTTGGAGATTACTGCGTGATTGCTTCGCAGTCGGGGATTGCGGGACATTTGAAGCTCGGCAACCAGGCCACCGTCGGCGCGAAGTCCGGTGTGATGCGCGATATTCCGGACGGAGGGACAGTGCTCGGGTATCCGGCCTCGCCGGACAAAAAGGCCAAGCGGCAGATGATCGCGGTGCAGCAGTTGCCGGACATGATCCACCGCCTGCGCGAACTGGAGAAGCAGGTGGAACAACTCCGTGCCAAAGTCGGCATTTAAAGATGCAATGGTAGGGCGGCGCTGCCTGCTCGCGATTTATCGGAGCTGCGTCGCCGGGTATGGTGGCCGCGCAGCAACGCGGCCCTACCGGTTGGGCAATGACTTCCGTCCCGGGTGATTGGCAATCAGGAGATTGAACCGGCTGGTAAAAAAAAGAAAGGCCGGACAACAGGTCCGGCCTCTTCACACAGAATTGAGAACTAAGTACGACAACAACAATGGAATCATACCTCATGCCCCGTCCCCTGCCAGTCACCAGTTCTGGGGACATATCCCGACGGGATTGTATACTTAACAAATGCAGAAAGTTTAAGAAAACCAATAAACGAGCGGGTGAAATGCTGGTTTTTATTGCGGCGCGATGCGGCGCGATTTCGCGGCTTTTTGCTGCTTGGCTTTTTTCGATGTTGGCGGTTGTGGCGTATTTAACAAAGCACAAATCCAAAATCCTGGCTGAAAAAAAACGGCTCTCGATGCGATGTGAATTAAAAGGTTGAAAAAGGAAGCAGATTTGCTACCTTTTGGTCGTGACGAGCACTTGTTTACCAGATGTAGAATTAACAGAGCTAGGCAATTCCATGATTGCTGGGTTTGAGCGCCGCATTGCTTTAATTCCACCAGACATGTGCTCGCCTTTCCACCAAGAGGCGCGGCACCTTGAAACAGAGCTTTTGCTGATTTACAAAATGGTCGCATTATGTGCCAAGAAAGATGAAAATTTAAGCACGGTTTCAAAGCGATGGGAGACAATGGTTCAAATATGCGACAACACAGCAAAACAATTGCATCAATTGGCTCAAAAACATCCGTATTGTGGAGCCGATGCTTATTACGACAAGGTTCTTGATCTACGAAATAAATGCCACCGACTCCAGCAGATGCATTCGTAGATCAAGTAATTGAGAGAGAGCAAATCAATTCACTTGCGATTCTGTATGACAGGTTTGCTCATGCGCTTGACCCATTTTCCGCCGAACGAGACGAGGCTGAGCGGGTTTTTATGCAGGAAGTTGCTGCCTGTTATGACTGTCTTGGCAAGGGAAGCATGATATCCCACCATGATTTTCGCAAAGCAGTAATTCTAAGATGCAAACGGCATCTGGCGGCATCAGATAAACCACCCTCTGTTTAGCTGCCTACCGTCCATGCAGGAATTTTAATCATGGCGTTCTCATTCATTTTTCTCGGCAGCGGCACGTCGCAGGGCGTGCCCGTCATCGGCAAGGAATATCCGCCGGAGTTTCTGGCCAATCCCAAAAACCATCGCACCCGGCCTTCCATCTACATCGTCACGGACAAGGTCAAATTCGTCGTGGACACGACACCAGAGTTTCGCATCCAGATGCTGCGCGAAAACATCCGCTGGCTCGACGCGGTGGTTTTCACCCATTCGCATGCCGACCACATCATGGGTCTGGACGATTGCCGCCGGTTTTGCGATTTGCGCAAAGGTGCATTGCCGATTTATGCGAACGAGGAAACGATGGCGGCGCTGAAACGGATTTATATCTACGCATTTGATGGCCGTCCAATTTGGAAAGGCTATTTCCATCCCGAACCCCACGTCATTGACGGGCCGTTCACGCTGGGCGATTTGGAAATCATTCCCCTGCCCCTGCCGCACGGCTCGATGATGACGAACGGCTATCTCTTCGTGCAAAATGGTAAAAAACGGCTCGCGTATCTGAGCGACTGCAAGGAAATCCCGCCCGACGCAATGGAAAAAGTCCGGGGCGTCGAAGTCGCCGTGCTCGACGCGTTGCGTTACACGCCGCATCCAACCCACATGTGCCTCGACGAAGCGCTGACGGCGGCACGGCGCATCGGCGCGGCGCGGACCTATTTCACCCACCTAACGCACGATTACGATCACGACCGGGCGCAGGAGGAATTGCCATCCGGAGTGATGTTCGCGTGGGACGGGCTGAAGATAACAGGCAATTAAACATTGAAAGGAAGTTACCCGGTATGAAAATTATTTGGACCATTTTAGTCGCGACATTGTTTCAGTGCGGCGGCCTTAACGCAGCGCGGGCTGCTGGCAACAACACTTTCACGCCTTCGAATCCACCGGAAATGAAGCCGCTGACCGGACACGATTCCCCGGCACACCGCGCGGCCCAGTGGTTCAAGCACGGCGTCAATCTGGGTGACTATCTTGAAGTGCCGCCGGACCAAAGCTGGGGTGTGACAATTTCAGCGGACGAATTTGCCCAGATGAAGCGCGAGGGTTTTGATCATGTGCGCGTGCCAGTTGGCTGGCATCATTACGCCGGGGCCGCGCCGGATTTCACGCTGACGCCGGAGATTTTCGCCCGTGCCGATTTTGTCGTCACCAACGCGTTGAACAATGGACTGGCCGTGATGATTAATATCCATCACTTTAACGAATTGGACAAGGACCCGGCGGGGCAGACGGAAAAATTTCTCGCGTTGTGGCGTCAAATCGCGGCGCATTACAAAAATTTCACCAACCGGCTCGTGTTCGAACTCGATAATGAACCGCATGAAAATGCCAAGACCGGCCTGATGAATCCGATTTACGCCCGCGCCATTGCGGAGATTCGCCGGAGCAATCCAAACCGGACGGTTTTCGTTGAGCCGGGAAACTGGGGCGGCATTGATGAGTTGAAAAATCTGGTGCTGCCGCCCGACGACAACGTGATTGTTTCCGTCCATTGCTACGACCCGTTTCACTTCACGCATCAAGGCGCGAGTTGGGCCGGACCGGACACACAACAAACCGGCATCCAGTTTCCCGGCCCGCCCGCACAGTCGCTCCAGGCCGACCCGAAGCTGAATTTGAAACCTTACGTTTTAGACTGGATTCAGGCCTACAACACCCTGCCGACGGACAAAAATCCGAGCAGCCCGCTGGCATTCGAGGACAAATTAAAATTTCTCCGCGCGTGGTCGGATTATTACGGATACCCGATTCACATCGGCGAATTTGGCTGTTATATCAAGGCTGACCCGGCGTCACGCGCCCGTTTCTACTCGACGTTCCGGCGGGCGGCGGAGCAGCAAAGGTTGGGTTGGGCGATCTGGGACTGGAGCGCAAACTTTCGTTATTGGGATAAAAAAACAGGCAAACCCATGCCCGGAATGCACGAAGCACTCTTCGGCGAATCAAATTGAACCGGCCACCGGGCGCGAGGTCAAATCCCCAACTATGAATTATTTTGGAACGCGGCTGATTCTTTTATTGCTGGCCACCGCGCCGCTGTTCGTTCGCGCCGGCGGCGACGAGGTGGTCGTGGTTTACAACACCCGGATGCCGGGATCGAAGATGGTGGCCGAGCACTACGCCAAAATGCGGCGGGTGCCGGAGGCGCAAATTTACGGACTCGATTTGCCCATAACCGAGGAGATGACGCGCGCCGAGTTTGGCGACGCGCTGCAATTCCCGCTGGCCAGCCGGCTGGTCGTGGACAAGCTCTGGCGGTTTGGTTCCGTGACCAACGCCGCGACCAACGGCCAGCCGAAGCGTGTCGAAAATCGCGTCGTTGAATCCAAGATTCGTTACGCGGTCCTCTGTTACGGCGTTCCGCTGAAAATTGCGTCCGATCCGAATTTGCGCGAACCGGCCAGGGAAAACGTCCGCCCGGAACTGTTGCGCAACGAAGCGGCGGTGGATTCCGAGCTGGCCTGGCTGCCGCTGTTGAAAATGAACGTCCCGCTTTCCGGGCCGCTGCCCAACTGGGTTTATGGCGTCACCAATACCGCGCTGCTTCATCCCACCAACGGTATTTTGCTGGTGGCACGACTGGATGGACCAGGTGTGAACATTGCGCTTGGCCTGGTGGACAAGGCGCTCGCCGCCGAACGCGACGGCCTGTGGGGCCGCGCCTATTTTGACGCGCGGGGACTGCCCCAAAGCGACACCAATTATATTTTGGGCGACGAATGGATACTGGGCGCGGGGGAAATCTGCCGCGAACTGGGTTTTGAAACCATTGTGGACAAAAATCCCGACACGTTTCCCGCCGACTTTCCGATGAGTCAGATCGCGATTTATTGCGGCTGGTATGACGGAAATGTTTCCGGCCCGTTTGCGTTGCCCAAGGTGGAATTCATGCCCGGCGCGTTCGCGTATCATTTGCACTCGTCCAGCGCGGCCACCTTGCGCAGCACCAATCAATGCTGGGCCGGGCCACTGCTCGCCAAGGGCGCCACCTGCACCATGGGCTGCGTGTATGAGCCGTATCTCTCCTGCACGCCGAATGTCGCCGCCTTTCTCGCGCGATTGATTGCCGGCGGATTCACGTTTGGCGAGGCCGCCTGGGCCGCGCAACCTGTTTTATCCTGGCAGATAACCGTCGTGGGCGATCCGCTTTACCGGCCC